>Ga0209800_10003869_pt1 | contig 11484 bp, 10 predicted proteins | sample Higcelweek8metaG_FD_187174 | JGI IMG/M metagenome (GOLD analysis project Ga0209800, IMG submission 187174) | Freshwater pond sediment microbial communities from the University of Edinburgh, under environmental carbon perturbations - High... | ecosystem: Environmental > Aquatic > Freshwater >... | reverse complement strand
GCGCGGAGAAGGCCACTGCGGCCCTGACCCTTGCCAGCTCCGTGCTGGACAAGGCCGCGTCCAACAAGGTTATCCACTGGAAGAAAGCCGGCCGCTGCATTGCGCGCCTGCAGACCGCCATCAACAAACTGGCTGCCTAGCACTTCTCCGTCACTGTATGACGACAAGGCCCGCTGCGGAAATCCGTAGCGGGCTTTTTGCGTTGCGTGGAGCGTTGAGCGGCATTGCAGTGTTATTGCGGACATGGTACATGTAAGGTGATAGCTGGGATTCTGATTGCAATATACAGACATTGCTGGAGGAGCGAGTGGTTAACGAACACGATCGTTGTAAGGAATGGCTTTTGCTTTTGGCTCTTTTCCTTATAGCATCCTGTTATATAATTGGCTCCTCGTATGTTGGTTTGAATGGGCATCACGTTTGGCGACAGGCGGATGTCTTTGTACAGATTCAGGGCTTCTATGATGGCAAGTATTCTGATCCACTTCGCGGGTATTTTGATAATGTAATGTTCTATGATGTTCCTATTTATCAGTATATTATCGCACTTGTTGCAAATGTGTTCGATGTCGATCCTCTTGTCGCAACACACTACATCAACTTCATATGCTGGATAATTCTTCTAGTTTCTGGCTATTTCTATTCTGAAATATTACACGCAGGAGCAGGAATCGTATTTGCCTTCATTCTGACGACTTCGCCCCTTCTGCTGCACTATCATTCTGTACCATTGCCTGATGTTTTTGCCCTTTGTTTGTCGATGCTCAGCCTGTATATGCTCGCACGGAATGACCGGCTGCTTTTGTCTTTGCTCGGATCATTTTTGTTGTTGGTCGCTGCATTGATAAAGTCGCCTATTCCGTTTGTTTTCGTCGTTTTCTACGTGCTCCATTCTGCTCTCTCCTCAGGAAAGCAAGACATCGGTAAGCTTGCCCGTTCGGTAAGTCTCCCTATGTTGTTCTCGTTGATCGGTGTTGTTGTGTCTGTAAAAATTCGCAGTGCAGTTCTTGGCGTGCAGCTAAATGCCGCAGTGCTTGATCCTTTGTTTTTTGGAACATTGCAACAACGGCTTTCGTTTGGATTTTTGGAAAAAATGTATATTAGATTTTTTGATTCATTCTCATTCCATATATTTGCTTATGGTCTTTTCGTCGCCCTCCTGTGCTATGTGATAGCCAAGCCGAACCATTCGTTACGTTTGATATTACCCTATGTGCTGTCATTCCTCTCTGGCTGGCTTGTGTTTTCAAATGTATATTACTTTCATGATTATTATGAATTGCCTGTCATGGTTATCGTTTTTCTTGGGTTCTCTGAGGTAATCGCCCGCTTGCTCGCTTTTGAATGTTGTCGAAAGCGAATTCAATGTTTTAAGGATCACTTTTCATACTTTACGCGCATTGCCATTTATCTTTGTCTTCTTTCTGCTGTAATTGTCTTTATGCCCAAGATCAGTAATTTCAACTCTGCGTCTTTATACGATTCACTGCGTTTCGCTCTGCGCTCAACAGATAAATTAATATTCGTGACTGACGACTCCCGTGTAAACCCTGCAATCGGCGGGTTGCTCAACACGAAGTTCACTCAGATCAAAAAGCTAGAATTTGAGGAAAACTGCACTGAATACATTTCAAACAACAAAGCGGTTCTTGTCACCGGGAAATCGCTCTGCCTTGAAACTCTCAAGCCCACTGCTTCGACATACATTGAAGAGGGTGGCCTTCAGTTCTATTTGCCGGAGGCACCCCGCCTGCAAGCAGAACCTGTTGCAGATATTTCCGTAAATACAGACGCGACATCTGTTTTATATTCGAGCTATACGACAGACGACCCAAGCGTTTTTGACCGGCATGTGACGCTGACGGAAAATGGCATTCTCGTACGCCTTGCCGACTTGGATCATGGTCTTGCTGTGTTTGACGTGGCAGGGAAGCTCAAGCAGGCGGAGCTGGGCCTTTTGCGCATGAGTCCTGGCAATGATCGACGCCGTGATGCATTTCCAACCGTCTCAGTGCGCATTAAGCTTGATGCGAAGAACGATAAAGAGCTTGCACTGCTCCCAGGTACACCTGTTGTTCACTCCATTGACCTCAGCTCCGTCACTCAGTTGAAGCTTCAGTTTACAGGTGCTGCGCGCACACCTTATGATTATGTCTACCTGTTCCTGAAATGATGCAGGATGCAATGCCTGCACGCATGGCGAACAACAGCATCCCCCGGCGATCATGATTGCAGCAGGGGGGCTGTGGTCTTGTTGTTGCTTCGGCCCTATGGTCAATCAACCCGATAGTGGCAGCCCAGGGTCTTTTTGTTGCGCATGGCGGCCAGCGTCACCACGTAGGCTGTCTGGCAGCCGTGGAACAGGTCGATGATGGGTTTGCTGATGGGAGTCTGCTTGTAGAAGTCGTGCATGTTCTTCGAGAGCGTGCGCAGGTCCTCGAAGGCGCGCCGCAGCCGCGCGGTAGAGCGGATGATGCCCACGTAGTTCCACATGGTGTTGCGGATGGTGGCCCAGTCCTGCGCGATGAGCGCCGGGTCCTCGTTGTGGATGTCGCCGGGATTCTGCCACTCCGGGATGGACTCGCTGAGCTTCTTGGTGAGCCGCCACTTGCTGCCCAGACGCTTCACGATGTCCTGCCCGGCGCTTTGCCCCCAGAGCATGCCCTCAAGCAAAGACGTGCTGGCCAGGCGGTTGGCCCCGTGCACACCGGTGCAGGTGCATTCCCCGGCGGCGTAGAGCCGCTCCAGAGTGGTGCGCCCGCGCGTGTCCACCAGGATTCCGCCGCAGAAGAAATGCGCCGCGGGCACAACGGGAATGGGCGTTGTGCGCATGTCTATGCCGTGCTCCAGGCATTTGGTGTAAATGGTGGGGAAGCGCTCGGCCACTTCGTCGTGCATGCCGTTGGTGGTGTCAAGGTACACGCAGTCCTCGCCGGTGCGCAGCATTTCGGCCATGATGGCGCGCGTGACGATGTCGCGCGGGGCCAGATCACCGCGCTGGTCATACTTGGCCATGAAGGGTTCGCCCGCCGTGTTTACCAGACGCGCCCCTTCGCCGCGCACGGCCTCGGAGATGAGGAACCGGCGTTCGAACCGGCGCGCACCCTGGTAGAACGCGGTGGGGTGGAACTGCACGTATTCCAGGTTGTGCAGCTTGGCCCCGGCGCGGTGGGCCATGGAAAGCCCGGACCCGATGGCCTCGTTGGAATTGGTGCTGTTCAGGTAGATGCGCCCGGCCCCGCCCGTGGCAAGCACGGTGAAGTCTGCCAGGATGATCTCCACCTGGCCCAGGGCCTCGTTGAACACATAGGCGCCCACGCACTGGTTCGAGAGGTTGTACTGGAAGTCCAGGTGGGTGGCGTGGTGGTGGGTGGTCAAAAGGTCGATCGCCGTGCGCCTTGTGAGCACGCGGATGTTCGGATTCTCGCTCACGGCCTGGGTGAGCTGCTGCATGATGGTCAGGCCGGTGTGGTCCTTGGCGTAGAGAATGCGCGCCACGCTGTGCCCGCCCTCCCGCGTGAAGTACCAGGCCGAGCTTTCGCGGTGGGCAAAGGGCACATGGTAGGCGTCGATGAGAGTCTTTTGCAAAACCTTCGGGCCTTTGTGGCACAGGTAGCGCACGGCCCGCAGGTAGTTCTGCTTCCATCCAGCGGTCAGAATGTCTTTTTCAAGGATGCCGGGATCGTCGTCTTCTGAATGGAACACGATGCCGCCCTGGGCAAGCTGGGTGTTGCCTGCGAACAGGTCGTCGCCCGCGGTGAGCAGGGTCACGTCCGCCCCGGCCTCGGCCAGGGTGAGGGCGGCCAGGGAGCCGGAAATGCCGGAGCCGATGACAAGGACGTCTGTCTTCAGGCGAAAATCATTCATGACGGTCCTTTGCTGGCGGCTGTCGTCAGCGCGCGTTGGTTGCTTCAGGCGTGGCGCTTCAGGAACAGATGTCGAGCATGCGGGTGAGGGCCACGCGGGCGTGCTCGGCCACTTCGTCGGCCAGCACCACGGGGGCGGCGTCGTCCAGGCGCTCCAGCTTGTCGGCCAGGCTTTGTGCCGTCGTCTTGCCCATGTTGGAGCAGCTAAGCTCCCGCAGGGGCACTATGGTCCTGCCCTCTGGCGCGTGGCGCGCGGCAAGGCGGCGCACCAGGTTCAGCTCGGTGCCGATGGCGATCTTGGCGCCGGGCTTGGCCTGGGCACAATAGCGGATGATGTGCGAGGTGGAGCCTGCGCTGTCTGCCGCGCGCACCACGGACTGCGGGCACTCCGGGTGCACCACGACCTTGACGCCGGGCATGGCCCTGCGCAGGTCTTCGATGTGGCGCTTCTTGAACATGTGGTGGATGGCGCAGCACCCGGGCCAGAGCAGAAGCCTCGCCCGCGCGGTCTTCTTGTGGTCGATCTTCGCGCCGTTTTGGCGGATGTCGATGACCACGCGCTCGGTCGGGTCGATGTTCAGCTGGTTGCCGGTGTTCTGCCCTAGGTTCATGTCCGGCAGGAAGAGCACGGCGTCGCCCTGCTGCAAGGCCCAGTCGAGCATGACCTTGGCGTTGGCCGAGGTGCACACGCTGCCGCCGTAAAGCCCGCAGATGGCCTTCACCTCGGCGCTGGAGTTCACGTATGCCAGGGGTATGACCAGCCTGCCGCGGCTGCGCAGTTCCGTAAGCACATCCTCAAGGCGTTGGGCCGGGGCCATGTCGCTCATGGGGCAGGTGGCGTCTGGCCTTGGAATGTGGATCTTCTGGCCGGGCCTGGCCACGGCCGCGGCGGACTCGGCCATGAACGAGACCCCGCAGAACACCACATGCTCGGCGGCGAGCCCGGAGATTTTTCTGGCAAGCTCCAGGGAGTCGCCCTGGATGTCCACGTGGCGGATGATGTCGTCGGACTGGTAGTGGTGCCCCAGGATGGCGAGACGGCTGCCGTATTTGGCGCGCATGGTCTCAATGCGGTCGTCAGTTGCGGAAGTCATTGGCTTGTATCCTTGCGCTGCTTGTGAAGCGGCCTGGATTACTCCAGCGCGCTGATGCGCATGCTCAGATCCGCCACGGGTGCGGAGTGGGTGATGCGCCCCACAGACACAAAATCAGGACCGGCGGCGGCGATGGCGGCGATGGTTTCCAGATTAACGCCGCCGCTCACCTCGGTCTCTATGCCGGCGGGAACGTGGTCAAGGGCCTCGCGCAACTGGGCCGGGTCCATGTTGTCGAGCATGATGCGGTTGACTTTGCAGGCGGCGGCTTCGTCCACCTCGGCCAGGGTGCGGCACTCCACCTCGATGGGCGGGCACTCGGCCCCGTAGGCCGCGCGCAGCTTGCCCACCGCGGGGGTTATGCCGCCCGCGCGGTCGGTGTGGTTGTCCTTGACCATGAGCATCTCGCTCAGGTTCAGGCGGTGGTTTTCGGCCCCTCCCACCCGCACGGCGTATTTTTCGGGATAGCGCAGCCCTGGCAGGGTTTTGCGCGTGTCGAGCAGGCGGGTGCGCGAGCCTTTGAGGGCCTCGACATACTTGGCCGTCAGGGTGGCGATGCCGGAAAGGTGGCACAGGTAGTTCAGGATGACCCGCTCGGTGCGCAGAATATGCGTGGCAGGGCCTTGGATTGCCGCCACAAGGGTTCCCGGTGAAACGCGGTCGCCCTCGTCCACGTTCAGCATGTGCTGGAATTCGCACCCCGCGAACTCCAAGATGAGGGGAATGAGCGGCAGCCCGGCGATGACCGCATGGTCCTTGGCGATGATGTGCCCCATGGCGAGGTCGGCATCGCCAAAAATGCCTTGGCTCGTCAGATCCTTGCCGTCCTCTGACAGGGCGATGCGGATGCCTGCCAGCAAAAACAGCCGGGCCTCTTTTTGGAAGAACGTTTCAAAAAGGGAGGTGGAATCACTCTCGGACATGGTGTGCATCCTTGGCGGAACTGTTTCGGTCCGCAGTGTTCGCTGGGTCGAATTCGTGGGCGGCAGGGTACAAGACCAGACAGCGGCCGTCAACTTGGTCCCGCCAGCGCGCTCTGTCAGGGGGTCACTTGGAGACGCGCCTAGCTGCCGCCCACGGGCAGGGTCAGCACCGGGGCGTTGCGGGGCGGGTCCGCGGACTGGAGCGAGAAGATGTTCATGAGCAGCTGAAACACCTCTTTGGAGCGGTTATCGTCGGCCATTATGTAATACCAGTGCCTGTTGTGCTTCACCGCGAGATACGCGTTCGCCGGTTCCTCGGCTGCAACGCGGATGTCCATGAGCCCGGTGAACTGCTGGCGCAGGTCGTACACGCCGTGTGTGGCGACCAGTTCCGCTGGCACCTGGATGCCCTGGGCGATGTAGTCGATGGCGCGCAGGCAGTTGCGCAGGCGCAGCGGCACCGAGGGCAGCCCCGGGTCTTCGTTGTGGATGTGGCGCAGCATGTTTGCGGGCACCAGCTTGAACGTGGTGTGATACTGCCCGGAAGCGCTTTTCTTGATGCCGAGATCGTTGCCGAGAAGCTGCTGCACGGTTTCGGCCTCCGTGGCGTTGCGGAAGTCCATGCGCATGACTGTGGCGGTGGCGTTGTCGTTCAGGCCGACCTTGAGGATGTCGAGGTCGCCGCGGTCGTCCATCTCGGCCATGATCTTGGTGAGTTGCATGAAGCGGGTGTGCTGCTTGGGTTGGAATCCGGTGCGCGCGTCGTAGATGTGGTCTATGGCGCCAAACCGCGCAAAGAGGATGGGCATGAGGTATTCGATGTCCCAGCCGGCCTTGTACAGGGTCACGAAGCGGTCGAAGTCCACATCGGCCAGAAACTGCTGGGCGTAGGTCTGCCCCTGGTAGGCCGTATAGGTGACGGTGGGGGAGTCGCTGTACTGGCCGGAGACGTTCGGCGTGAAGACGTTGTAGGCGCCGTTGGCCACGTCGCGGTGGTCGGGCATGGTTGCGCCCATGCCGCCGCTGATGTTGTAGCTGAAGCTGGAGGCCACGGAGCCGACTTGCAGGAACAGCGGCTGCTCGAAATATTTCATGCGCACCAGGTTAAGCAGCAATTCCTCATTGTTGGATTGCTGGATGGCGCGATTGTAATCCATGCGCGTGGGGGGGAGCTTCACCGGGCCAAGGCCGAAGCTGCCAGCGCAGCCGCAAAGCAAAACAAGGCAGACGAACGCCAAAACAAGCCGCAGGAGGCGATTGGGGGGGCTGGTGCGCAATGCGGGGGGTCTCCTTTGCGTGGCTATGACACGAGACCTCATAGATCAGGAAGCGCAAAGAGACAAGCCGGGGGGCGCTTTGGGCAGGTTTGCGGCGTCACTTCACCAGGTCGCGGCCGGTGTAGACATCCGGCTGGCCGTAAGGACGGGCTATGACATGGGGATTGCCGCTGAGGCTGGTGCGCACGTTCGGGGTCATGCCGTCGCGCCGGCGCAGTTGTGGCAGCAGCGCGCGCGTGTTGCGGTTCACCGGCACGGTCCAGTTGTGTGCGGCCATGACCTGCCCATCGTCCAGGGCGGTTAGCCGCGCGCTGATGTACACGACCTTGTCCGCGATGAGGTAGGTGCCGGTGAGCAGGCAGGGCCTTGGTGCGTTCTGCGCGGCCCAGGTGCGCCTGTCGGCGGCCTTGGCCTCCTCGCCTGAAAGGGCCAGGCCCTCCGGCGGCAGGAAGGGTTCGCTCACGGGCTCCGCCTTCGGTTCGGGCTTCTTGGGAATGCCCTCGGTGACCTTGAAGTTGCGCAGGGCCAGGCGGGAGGCCACCTGATCGGCCACGAGCGGGCCGAAGGGGGACGCGTCGTTCATGTCCACCCGATTGGTGAAGTTCTGCACGTAGATGGGGGAGTTCTTGTTCAGCGCCGGGGAAAACAGTCCCATGAGGGTGTCGGCTGCGTCGTAATTGATGTCGATGAGCGGCGTGGTGTCGTCGTGGAAGAATTCGGCCGTGGTGGGGCGCGACCCCATCAGGTCGTTCTTGGCGTCCACAACGGTGCGCTTCATGCCGGAATAGTAGGATGTGGTGCCGGTTCCGCAGCCGCCAAGCAGCGCGCCGGCCAGCAAGGCCAGAATCGCGGTGCGGGGGATGCTGCGAAAGAAGATTTTCATATTGTTGTAGTCGCGCAGTGGATGTTGTTGCGGAAGATGCCGCGTTGCTTGTCTGCCTACCCTATCGAACAATCCGCGCAATAACTTTATGTCTATGGCCGTCCGCTGTCCAGCGCCGGTGCATCAAGGGAACTGTCCGCCGCAAGGGCGGCGATGAGTCCGGCCATGTCGTGCGCGGTGCGCCCGGCCATGGCCAGAATATCCTCGTGGCTGATCTTTTCCATGCAGTCCGGGTTGTTCTTGTTCGTCAGACAGCTTATGCCCAAGAGGCGCAACCCCATATGCGTGGCGGCTATGGCTTCGATAACGGTGGACATCCCTATGGCATCCGCGCCAAGATGCCGATAAGCTCTTGTCTCGGCGGGAGTCTCCAGGCTTGGACCGGGAATCTGGATATAAACGCCGCGCTCCACGCGCAGGCCCAGTTCTTTGGATTTGCGTTGCGCAAGGGCGATGAGCTCCGGGCACCAGACCTGGCTCATGTCCGGGAAGCGCGGGCCAAGCGCCTCGTCGTTCGGTCCGGTCAGCGGGTTCTGCCCGCTCATGTTGATGTGGTCGGCTATGAGCATGAGGGTCCCGGCCGAGTAGTCCGGGTTCAGCGCCCCTGCCGCGTTGGTGAGAATCAACGTTTTGATGCCGAGGGTGCCCAGCACCCGCACCGGCAGGCAGACCTCCTGTGCGCTGCGCCCCTCGTACAGGTGCGTGCGCCCGCACAGGGCCAGCACCGGCCGGCCGGACAAAAGCCCGGCGCGCAGGCAGCCTTCATGTCCCAGTACGCCAGCCTGCGGCAGGCCGGGGATTTGAGCATAGGGGATGTCGACGGCTTCGGTCATGGCCTGGGTCACGGGACCAAGCCCGGAGCCCAAAACCAGCCCCAAGGTTCCTGCTTGAATATTGCCCAGTTTCTCGCGTATGAGTTGTGCAGCGTGGCTGACAATTTCTTGGTGGTTCACGTATGTCCCGGTGGTCTGAAGTGTGGATCCGCTTGCGCACCATAGCGCAACAGGCCGTCACAATACAAGCCAGGGTAGGCGCGCAGTATGGATTTCGCTACACTCATCGGACTCATATCGGGCCTCATCCTGGTGGTTGTCGCCATCATCATGGGCGGAGACATGGGGCTGTTCGTGGACCTTCCGTCGGTGATGATCGTCTTCGGCGGCACCTTCGGCACCATCTTCGTGGCCTTCCCGTTCGAGGAAGTGAGCCAGGCCCTGAAGGCGGGCTTCAAGGCCTTTGCCTCACGCAAGGTGCAGGTGCGCGAGGTCGTCAACATCATGGTCAAAATTGCGGAGATAAGCCGCCGCGAGGGGCTCATCGCCCTTGAGCACGTGAAGACCGAGAACATGGTCCTGAAGAAGGCCTGCCAGCTCATCGCCGACAACGCCGACCCCCGGCTCATCCACAGCACGCTGGCTATCGAAATAACCTCCATGAAGCGCCGCCACAAGGTCGGCGAGGAAGTCTTCAAGCGTCTCGGCAGCCTGGCGCCTTCCTTCGGCATGATCGGAACGCTCATCGGCCTGGTGCAGATGCTGGCCAATCTGAACGATCCCAAAAGCATCGGCCCGGCCATGGCCGTGGCCATCATCACCACCTTCTACGGCTCCATCCTGTCGACGGTCATTTTCTTGCCCATCGCCACCAAGCTCAAGGCGCGCACGTTGCAAGAAGAACTGCACCTTGAGATCATCTTTGAGGGCGCGAAATCTATTCTTGAAAACAACAACCCGATGCTCGTGTATGAGAAGTTGTCGTCCTTCCTTGCTCCGAGAGAGAGGAAATAGCCATGGCGGACGATTATGAACGCATAGACGACGAGGAAGAAAGCGATTCCCTTGAATGGTTGACTACGTTCTCGGACCTGACCATGCTCATGCTGGTCTTCTTCATCCTGCTGTACGCCATGTCCACGCCGGATGCCCACAAGATCGAGTCGACCCTGCAATCGGTGACCAAGGCCCTGGGCGGCAAGGCAGACCAACTCGCCACCAGCACCATCAGCCGCGAAGAGGCCGGGGTCATTCTCGACCAGGTGATGATGCAGAAGCAGATTCAGATCGCCCAGAAGAAGGTGTTCTCGGACGTGAAGTACCTGCAGACCAAGAAGGGGCTGGAGGGGCTCATCGGCGCGAATTTCGAAGACGGCGTCATCACCATCCGCGCCCCGGGCGACGTGCTCTTCGCCAAGGGCGAGGTGAACCTTTCAGACAAGGGGCGTGAAGTCATCTTGGCCATGAAGGATTTCTTCGCCCAGCATCCGGACCAGACCATCAACATCCGCGGCTACACCGACGACATGCAGCCGGTTTCCGGTTCGCGCTTCCGCGACAACTGGGAGGTCTCTTCGTTGCGTGCGGTCAACGTGCTGCGTCTGCTTATGCAGATGGGAGTGGAGTCCAAGCGGCTCACCTCCACAGGTCTTGCGGACATGAATCCGTTGTTCCCCAACACCACGGACGAATACCGCGCCCAGAACCGAAGGGTCGAATTCATACTGGAAAAGCGAGTCATGGGGAAGTAGACTTCCCGCAACCGCCGCATTATTGGCGCGGGACACACCAGCAAGCGTGCGAGGGTGACCATGGAATTTGATATTAAGATGGATGGTGACGACAAGCTGCGCCAGGCCTACCGCACCCGGGTTCCCGGACTTGACGTGCGCGTCATCACCAAGGCCGGACCGCAGGATTTCTCCGTACTCGACATCAGCGCCACCGGGTTCGCCTTCTCGGACAATCCGAGGAGCTACAGCTCGGGGATGGTGTTCTCCTTCGACCTGCTGCTCAACAAGCGGCTTTTCCTGGGCGACCTCAAAGGCAAGGTCATGCGCGTGCTGGACAAGGGCATCATCGGATGCAACTTCGAGGCAATGGAGCGTCGCCAGGAGATCAAGCTCGACAAGCTGGTGCTGGAAGTCCAGAAACGCCTCATCGAGCTGCGCAAGGCCAAGCGCGAAGCGCTTTAGCCCATTGGTGCCTGTGGCGCAGCACAAGATCCTCATCGCCAACCGCGGCGAAATAGCCATGCGCATCATGGCCGCCTGCGTTGCCCTGGGGCATGATTTCGTCTGCGTGCATACCGCCTCGGACGTGGCTTCCGGGCATGTGCGCCAGGCGTGTGAGGTCGGCGGGCCGCAGAGCCTCATGCGCATACGTTCCTATCAGGACGCAAACGAAATCTTCGCCGTGGCCGACGCCTGCCAAGCCACCGCCGTGCATCCCGGCTACGGCTTCTTCGCGGAGGACTTCCGCTTCGCCCGCAGGGCCGAAACGCGCGACAGGCCACTTTTGTTCATCGGGCCTTCCTGGCGTGTTATCCGCGACCTGGGCGACAAGATCAACACCAAGCGCATTGCGCGGTCCCTGGGTGTGCCGACCATTCCCGGCTCCGACCGCCCCATCTTCGACGAGATGGAGGCCGCGGACCTTGCGCACACCA
>Ga0209800_10003867_pt1 | contig 11490 bp, 3 predicted proteins | sample Higcelweek8metaG_FD_187174 | JGI IMG/M metagenome (GOLD analysis project Ga0209800, IMG submission 187174) | Freshwater pond sediment microbial communities from the University of Edinburgh, under environmental carbon perturbations - High... | ecosystem: Environmental > Aquatic > Freshwater >... | reverse complement strand
CAGAAGATTTGTCTGCTCAGATATCTCGGTGATCACCTCGGTAACTTTACTTATTTCGTTTACAATGTTGCTCATTCTGTCAATATTTTCTGAGGTGCTGTTACTGACATCCACAGCTTCTGATGTTATCTCCAGTGCAGTGTGGGCATGGCTGTCAATTTCACCGATAGCTGATCTCATCTCTTCAGTAGAAGATCTGATAATCAGGATGTTATTAGATGCCTTTTGTGATACAGCTTCCATTGATTTCATATTGACAATCATCTCATCTGTGGATTCTGCCACAACTTTCAGCTCTCTGGATATCTCGTTGGACTCCTGGGACATATTGTGAGAAAGAGAGGAGATCTCTGTTGAAGATTGTTTCAGGACACTTGCGTCAACTGCAATATCCCTGATCATCTCCTGAAGTCTCTGAATAAACTGGTTGAACCACCCGGCAAGTTCTCCTACCTCATCTCTGCTCTTAATATTGATACGCATAGTGAGATCCCCCTCTCCGTGTGCAATATCCTTAAGCCCTTGTGAGATCTTTAAAACAGGTTTGACAATGGCTCTGGCGATAAAAAAAGATAATAAAAGAGCCATCACCAATGAGATAGCAATAAAAACAACAATGGTTGTTTTTGCGGCTTTTTCCACTCTTCTGATTCTATCAAGTGTCAGAGCGGCAAGAGCAGAGAGATCCTTGTAAAGATCTGACTGCTGTTTCTCCATCTGTTGAAGGAGGCTGTTGCTCTCTATCTCCTCTTCATGGTACTGTCTCAGCATCTTCTTTAACAGATCAGATTGCGCGGTTATCTCTCTTCCGATCGCATTAAGCTCCTCAGAACTCTCTATCTTTTTTATCCAGTCTGCAACTGCTCTATTCTGATTTTCAGCCTCTCTTGCAACCACCTCGTAGCCACTTTCTGTACTTCGTTGAATATAACTGTCACTCTCTGCAAAGAAGACCCTTGAACTTGCAAGCATCTCGTCACCCATAAATAGCCCGCTCTTCAGTATCTTTTTGAGCATCTCTTTTTTTGCTGAAACATCAGAGGCAAGTTGCATCTTGATCTGCACAGACTGGTCAACTTTTTTATAGTTTTCTATGTATCTGCTGATATTTCCATTGATATTATCCATGCTTCTGGAATCTGTCTCATCTGAAAAGAGTTCACCGCTTTTATCATCTCTGGCAGCGATAAGATCTCTGCACTCTGAGAGGGTCTTAACCGCCTTTAAGTAAGCATCATGCTGTACTGCTTTGCCATCTGCATAGCTATTCATCAGGTAAATGGCAATCTGCTCCTTTGCCTTTCCAAATAGACGTTCAATTTCGTTGATATGGTGATAAAATGAGGTGGCTTTTGCAGCATTCTCAAGAGAGTAGTATCCAGCGCCACCCACCACTACAATCAGAAATATAATAGTTGTAAACCCGAAGCCTATTTTTTTGCCAAGAGGCAGATCATTAAACATATCTTCTCCTTTTATGATATAAAAAATCACCTGCTATGCCAGATAGCGGGTAGCTGAAGTTGTGTCCATCAGGGTATTGTAATTTTTTATACGAAAGTCCAGGGTTGGTACCCCGTAGAGACGCAAGATCTTGCGTCTCTACAACTTCCATGCTTTGTTGTGTCTGCCAGGGCATGGCAGTTTTATATGAAACTGTAGGGGCAGGCCTCTGTGCCTGCCCTTTGCGAGGGCACCCACATAGGGGTGCCCCTACAGTTCATGCTTTGTTGTGCCTGTAAGGGCATGGCAGTTAATACAGAAAATGGGGAAGGAGCCTTGAGATTTCACGACAAGTGAAATTTCATCCTCAGATCTATCTCACCGCTTTTGAGAGTTTTTTTAAGATCAGGGTAGCATTTCTGGAAAACATGCACCATTTTGCTATTTTCTGACAAAACAGAGGCATAAAACCCGATATAGCCATTTTTAGATGCTATCTTCTCAAGCTCTTTCAACAGATATGATGCAATACCCTGGCCTTGAAACTCTTCACTGACAACAAAGGCCACTTCAGCCCAGTTATCTTCAAACTCTGCATAGCTGCCAATGGCCATAACCTCATTATTGCCTCTGTTTCTGACCATACCGATCAGAGAGATAAAGTGACGGTAATCCATATTTGCCCAGTGCTCCTGAGCCATTTTACGCGAAAAGATTGTAATTGAGTGAAAAAACCTCAGAAAAATAGTCTCCTCTTTCAAAGAGTAGAAAAAATTGCGATAGGCGATCTCATCTGATGGGAGAAGAGGCCTTACATACATCGATTTTCCACTCTTGAGTTCAACGCGGCTCTTATAATCCTCAAGAAAGATCAGATCCTCTGAGAGTGGAGGTAACTGGTCAGAAAAAATGTAGTGATTCTTCTTGGCAGCATCAATAAGCTCCTCTCTGAAAGCTGGATGGGCGATCTGAGTCAGCTCTACCACTCTCTGGTAGATACTCTTACCCTTGAGCTGGGCAATTCCATACTCTGTAACAACAAAATTGACATCCGCCCTCAGGGTGGCAACACCTGCACCTGCACTCAGGTTTGGGACAATCCTTGAAATCTGGCCATTCTTTGCGGTTGAAGGCAGAGCAATGATTGAAAATCCACCTCTGGAGAGAGTTGCACCGCGGATGAAATTTGCCTGGTCTCCGGTTCCGCTGAAAAATTGCCTTCCCACAGAGTCTGAACAGACCTGGCCTGTCAGATCCACCTCCAGCGCGGAACTTATGGAGATGAAGTTATCATTGCGGCCTATGATTCCAGGAGTGTTGACAAAGTCTGCTGTTCCAAAATAGAATTGGATATTGTTGTCAATATAGTCATATGCGATCCTTGAACCCATGCAGAAGGTTGCTACAGCACGATCCACCATGAAATTCTTCTTCTTGTTATTTATTATTCCCTTCTCAAACAGGGGGATAAAGGCATCTGAGATCATATGTGTGTGGATACCCAGATCATTTTTATTATCAATATACTTGAGCAGAGCATAGGGCATATTCCCATACCCTACCTGAAGGGTGCTCCCATCATCAATAAGCTCCTTGACATACATTGCAACTCTTTTTGCAATATTTTCATCCACAGGTTCCGGGCTATTGACCAGAATATCCTCTTCAAAAGGGACAAGATAATCGATATCATCCAGATGGATAAACCCATCTCCATGGGTCCTCGGCATCCTGGGGTTGACCTGAGCAATCACCATTTTTGCGCTCTTTACAGCCTCAAGCGTGACATCCACAGAGACCCCGAGACTTGCAATACCAAATCTGTCAGGTGGGCTTATCTGCAGCAGTATCACATCAAGTCCGATCTGGTTGCTTCTGAAAAAAGTGGGGATCTGAGAGAGGTATGCAGGGATATAGTCAATCTTACCCTCAAAGGCTGCCTGCTGCATCGGTTCTGTTACAAAGAACAGTTTGAGAGCAAACCGTTTGAAGAAATAGTTGTCATTCATATAGTGGGCAAGGGTAAATGAGAGCATCTGAAAGATCATCACATCCTGAATATTCTCATTACGTACCATTGCATGGATAAGATGCTGGGGCTCTCCGCACCCTGAGCCGATAAAGACACGGCTTCCATTTTTTATCTTTGCAACTGCCTCCTCCGCAGAGATGCTCTTATCTTTATACATTGCTCTCTCCTTCTTGCCCTCTCTTATCAAGAATTTCCCTTATTTTGTCTGCCAGATCCTTTATAATGACAGGTTTCATCAGAATTCCCCGGATTCCCATGGCGTGAGACTCCTCCTCTGAAATTTGATGAGAGAACCCTGTACATAGCAGTATGGGGATATCAGGACGTATCCTGACAAGCTCTGAGGCCAGCCTGTCTCCTGCCATTTTGGGCATTGCCATATCTGTTATGACAAGATCGAATCTGTCAGGGTTGGCACGGAAAACCTCCAGAGCTTCAACGCTGCTGACTCTGGATATAACCTTATAGCCGATACGTTCAAGAGTTCTCTTTTGCAGTTGCACAATTGACTCTTCATCATCTACCAGCAGAATCCTCTCAGTTCCTCTCTGTATTGAGCTTTTTGTCTGGAGAGGCTCATCTTTGAATGCACTCTGCGCAAGTGGGATATAGATATTGAACCTGGTTCCTATTTCAGGCTCGCTGTAAACATTTATTGCACCATTCATGCTCTTGACAATACCATGTACCACTGAGAGACCAAGTCCTGTCCCTTTATCCTTTTTTTTTGTGGTAAAAAACGGGTCAAATATCTTTGCCATGATATCCTGGCTCATACCTTTACCTGTATCAGAAATCTGAAGGCAGGCATATCTGCCGGGAAGCATCTCAAAGCTGATTAAAGAGTCCTCAGCAGCAAGCTCAATCTCCTTCAGACTCACTGAGAGTTCTCCTCCTGTGGCCTCCATGGCGTGAAAGGCATTGGTGGCAAGATTCATAAGAATCTGATGGATCTGAGTCGGATCTGCCTTGACTGCTCCGCAATCGCTTGTGATACTCTGTTTGATCTCAATTGTAGCTGGTATGGTGGATCGAATCAGCTGCAAAGCCTCCTTTATAACAGGCTGTATTTTCATCACTCTGACATCACTGTTCTCCTGTCTGGAGAATGTAAGTATCTGTTTTACAAGCTCTCTTGCTCTTAATGCAGCTTTGTAGATCTCATCAAGACTGATACGTAGTGGACTGTCTGAAGGGATATCTTCCATAAGTATCTCTGTATGGCCAAGTATTGGGGCAAGAATATTATTAAAATCATGAGAGATCCCTCCAGCTAAAGTTCCGATAGCCTCCAGCTTCTGGGCCTGCTGGAGCTGCCTTTTGAGTTTCTCCTCTTTTGCCGCAGAGAGCTTACTTTCCGTAATATCCTGAAAAATAGAGGCAAACTGCATATATTCAGGCTGATATGCTGTGACTGCAAAGTGGCGCCCCATATGCTTTGAATAGTTCTCAAATGTTATACTTGCGCCAGTCAGGGCAACTTTTCCATATATGTCTATCCAGTGAGGTTCGGTATCAGGAAGTATCTCCAGCACTCTTCTGCCGGTTATGTCGGCTGATCGTAACCCTGTTATCCTCTCAAATGCAGAATTAACAGCAAGAAAACGGTAATCAACAGGTCTGCCATGTTCATCACAGATCATCTCATGGAGGGCAAAGCCATCAAGCATCTTATTAAAGAGCGCACGATACTGCTCATCAGCATGCTTACGGAGGTTCATCTCCTGGTAAAGGGTCAATCTCTTTCTTGCAACCTCTCTTTTGAGTAACCAGATACCCACAATTGCAAGAATGAGCATCAGAGGAACTGTGATAAGGAGCATATATTTCAAGATCAGTATTATGGGAACAGGCGGTTGCGGAAGGATAGGGGCGAACCATCTGTTGTAGATTCTATCGTAGGTTCCGTTTGCAAAGACAATGGCAAGCCCCTCGTTAAGAAGTCCAAGCAGTACGTGGTCTCCTTCCTGCACTGCAAAACAGAACTTCTGTTCAAAATCTGCTATCTTTCTGGCACTTGGCTTAAGGTCACTCTCCTGAGATGCCTTCACATTGACAATATTGGATATACCAAGCTTTTTTATCAGCTCAAGACCCACAAGCTGCTGAATAACCACTGCATCATGCTCTCCTTTTGAGAGTAGTCTCATCGCCTCTTCAAAGGTGTCGGTCACTATCAGGCTGTCAGAGAGAGCTGTTCTGACTGCATATTCATGGGCAGTATCACCCCGCATGACCAGAACACTCTTGTGCTTGAGATCATCATAACCATTAATTGAGGTTTCACCTTTTCGCACAAAAATTGCGATACTGCTCATTCTAAGGTAGGGGGCGGAGAAGTCATAGATCTTCTCCCGCTCCTGTGAATAGGATACAAGCGGGAGAATGTCAAGTTCCCGGTTCTTGAGACGCTCTTTGAGTTCATGCCACGGCCCTACAGTGATATTTATCTTTAACCCGACAGAGTCTGTCACAGCTTTAAGCAGCTCAACGGAGAAGCCATCAGCAGTTCCATCAGGAAGGACTACGGCAAATGGAGGGTAATCAAGCTCGCTTGCTGATCTGAGTACTCTGTGGAGAGGGTTGGAACTCTCCTGGCTATTTTTCATGCTGATTGATCTCTCTTCTGAGCTGACCCTGTTTTCTGTTGGGTTAACTCTTCCCCCATCCGGGTTAAGGGAGATCTCTTCTGCCTGAAGAGCTGCTGTGAAGAGTGCCACAGCAATAAGAGCAGGCAGAAGGGTAGATAAAGGAGATATCATCTTACGATTAAATGGATTAACTACACTATTTGACATGAGCACCTCAATAAATGGCAGAGAGCAGCGGGTTGTGGCTCAATGATTTTCTTGACCCATACGGGGAAATCCTGTAATCAGGTAAGTCAAAGGTTTATCCTTAAGATAAATAATTGGAATTGGCCATAAGATCAAGACAAAACAGAGATAAAAAGGTTTTTTAAGTATATGCCGAAGATTATCTGGTCAGACGCTTTCAGCGTGGAAAATGAAGATATTAACAATCAGCACAGAAGATGGATCGAGATATTTAACGACGCTTACGACAAAATGATGGGTAATGACTACTCCCTGTTATCAAGGATTGGAGTTGATGCTCTGAAGCAGATGCGTGACTATGCCAATATGCATTTCGGGTTTGAAGAGCAATATATGGCAGATATCAGGTACCCTGCTCTTGAGGAGCACAGGCGTCAGCATAAATTTTTTGAGCTTCAACTTGACCGCATTGATAAGGATTTTGAAAATGGCATCACAAAGCTCAACTCTGAAATTATGAAAATTATTGAAAACTGGCTTGTTGAACATATACAGAGAGAGGATCAGAAGTATAACGCCTTCATAAAGAGATGTTGACCCTATCTTGAACTCTCTGGATAGTTCAATTAGTTGCTGGATAGTTCAAGGGTTGTCTGGGTAGTTTTCAAAATTTTTCAGAGGCACGATGCATCGTCACTACATCGTGCCTCTACTGTTATCATGACGCTTTCTGACTATCATGGTGCTTTCTGGCCTGTCCAACTGACAGGGTAAAGGTGCTATTTTATCCCTCATGACCGGCATCCACCGCCCTGTTTAGCCAATTTTTCAGCTCCTCTTGATATCCAGCTGAGAAATCGCATAAACAGGTTCTCTCTCTTCAGATTCCCATTTACCCCTTTTCTCTCATCACTCTCTTGTTTATGATCAGTTTTATTTAACATATTCTCCTCCTGTTATTCAATGTTACTCTACAGAGCGATTCGTCAATCTCTGATAATCAATCAAAAACGACACCTTGCTATCGTTTTTCAGGCATATGAGCATCTGTCTGAATCAGGATGGCCAGGATTTACAGGATGAATAAGGATTTGTATCCTGTACATCTTTTCATCCTGAATATCCTGATTCAGACAAAGATGAGAATCAGAATTTATTTTGAATGTAAAGTATATATCAGAATTTCAAAAATACTACCCAGCTTGACATATAACTATTTTAGCACTAAAAATAAAGCATCTTCTGTTTGATATTTTTGGTATGATTGAAAATAAAGCAGACTCTGTAGAGGTCTGAAAACATAAGCGCAGAGGTTTCAGTTTTGGAAATCAGGTCACAGGCATTAAAGGTTAATCTGGAAGAGACAAGAGTGGATGTTGAGATAGATCAGAAGTATAAGGTCATCCTCAACCTGTTTGAGAGGTATCCGGGGCTGCATCAGGAGCTGGTAACCTTTCTGAAAGAGCTTTCCAACCCTATGAGGGACTGGCAGTTCATTATCTCCGATGCCCGCAGATATGCCTTTGACCATCTTCACATGCTGATATCCCACCCCTGTGCAGGAGAGGTTATAGCCCTGTTTCTCAACATCTTTCACGATGCCATTGAAGCAAATCAGAAGGATAGGTCGGTAAGTAGAGGCACAGGCTGGTTCCAGACAGGCCAATCACTTGCCAGAACTGCAATAGAGGCTGAAGCTGTTGATTACCTTATGCAGTTTCTCCAGAAGATCATAAAAGAGTCAGCCGGAAATTTTGATGCCATGGTACCAGCTCTGAATGAGACCTTCAGACGTATTGGAGAGAGCAGTAATGAAACTCTGCTTCTCTTTTCACAGAGTTATTACAGGTTGAAGAAGATAGTTGCACAGCTCATAAAATTAACAGAAGGCTCAAAAATCCACGATCTTGACTGGGAAGCTATCAACCTGCTCATGTTCCGGTATCATGAAACAGCATACAGAAGCTGGCTTAGCGAAAATGATCCTCTTTTCTGGTTTGAGCAGGAGATTGAGAAGATGGTTACTGACCGGAATAGAAGCAGTGAACTGCCAGAGAGGGTGAAATCCCTTTTTGTCCATATATCCCATGAACGGATAGCTCATGAACTTGGCAGACTCTCTGCTCTCAGAAAGAGATATGAGGATAACCGAACCTCATTGCCCATCACAATTGAGCTGACAAGGTTTCTTGAGAACAATGATATCATAGAACTTTATAAGACCATGCCATCAAAGCTTCTTGAAGCTGGAGCCACAAGCCGTCAGGGTAACCACTGGAAAGTTCTGTTTCTATTTCATATCCTCAATATTCCCGGACTCTGCATGATTCACATGGCCACATTTCAGGATATAAACAACACTCTCAGATGGCTTATTGGTGTGGAGAACACTCCATACCTTCAGCAGCTTATCCGTCAGACATTTACAATACTCAAACTTCGGTCAGAACAGTTTCCTGAGACCATCTTTGACTCTATTCTGAATATGGGCAAAGGGGTTTACAACACTGGAGAGAGAGCCCTTGTCCACTTTTTTCTGGAGTGTGTCATTGATGCTGGATTTCAGATTCCCATGGTACATGGAGTCGGCAGAGACTGGCAGCTCAGGGACAATACAGCGCATATCAAGAATCTGCGGGTATGGATCAGCCTTATTGCCATGAATCCAGCGTGGTCTATCCGTCTTATCTCCCATCTTATCATCTACCTTTCGGTATATGGTGTGCTGGTTAAAGATACAGATCTCTTTCCGCGTGAGGTTACAAAGCTGCTGAACAGCCCTGTGGAACCTGTATATAACCTGGTCAAACAGCTATCCCGCCTCTTTCCTGTCTATTTTAATGAGATCGGTGCAGAAGGCGCTATCCGCGACACATCCACTCAGCTGGATGAGATATGTCACAGAAAAGATACTCTTATCCATTTTTATAGAAAACGTATTCATGTGGAGAGCAGCAACCGCATTATTGCCATGACCGAGGCAATATTCAATTACTGGCTGACACGCGAAAAAAAATGGCTCATTCCATATGTTCCTGCAGATTTCATGGAGCAGATCAGTTCAACTGGTAAGTTTATTGATGGTGTCAATTCAGAGATGAACTACCTTGTTCAGAACGGTTTTGATTTTCCGGCTGCTCTGCTTAACATGCCTGGCAGAGAGATAAAGGCACTTCTGGAGAGAAACCCTGCCTCTGAAGTGTCACACAGTGACCATGAGAGGGTGATGTGTCTGATCACCCTTTACAAGCTTCTCTATCAGAAATACACCCCGGCATTTACTGAGATCAACAAGTATCTGGAACTTGTCAACACCGCCTACATTCCGCACCTGGACAAGCTCAAAGATGCTATTGCAGAGCAGGAGAAACCGAACTCAAAGGTGAAATGGAAACTTCAGCAGCTTCTGAACTACCTTGGCCTTCTGAAAAAGGAGCTGCTTTCAGAGAAGAGATATGAGGCAAAAGAGGATATCTTTAAAAAGAGACATGTCAATACTGATATTCCATCTCTGTACGGCAGTTACCATGAACGTAAATTTGATGCTCTGGGGCTTACATTCCGTCTGGAATCAATGGTTAACCCTCTTTTTGAGAAGCTTATTGAGGAGCTTGATCTCACACTGATCACAAGGGAGACGGTTCACAAGATCAGAAACAGGCTTCAGATGTTTTACACAGCCCTTAAACTGGATGGAATCACCTCAACTGAATATGAGTTCCAGATGGATCTCTTAACCCACTCTCTTGGAGTGCAAGGATTTACATTCACCCAGTATCTTGACATATTTCAGGCGCTTAACAAGGCTGTTAAGAATATAATCAATGACTACTTTCATACAACCCATCAGGAGAACCTCAACCGCGTGCTGGAAAAGATGCCAGCCAGATCTATTCTGGAGAGGTACAGTGCAGAATACAGAGATAGCTATGAGATAAATAACAGGGTTGCTGAAATTTTTTTCCGGGACAGAATGTCATCATCTCTGGGGTTGCAGCAGCTGGATAACTTTCTGACAAGAATCCAGGCAACCCTCTTTCATCAGGCACAGGGGCTGCCATCTGAGCACCTTCAGAAGCTTCTGATGTATGACCCCAAAAAGATAGTAACTTCCCTTAACGACCCTCAGCCATGGGTTCTTGGTGCCATGGATCTTGGAAATAAGGGCAATAATCTCATGACCCTCTCCTCCTGCGGGCTTCCCGTGCCTCCTGGCTTTATCATAACTACTGAGGCATTCCGGTATCGTGAACTTATTGACTACTACCAGCCTGCCCGTTACAACTTCAGGGAGCAGGTGAAACTTGAGCTTCACAGGCTTGAGAGATCCACAGGAAAACGGTTTGGGGACCCATCAAACTCTCTTCTGCTCTCAGTCAGGAGCGGCTCAGTGATCTCTCAGCCAGGAATGATGGACACATTTATTGATGTTGGTATTAATGAGGAGATTGCAGCAGGTATTGCAAAGAAGAGCGGCAATGCATGGCTTGCATGGGATAACTACCGCCGTTTTCTTCAATGTTTTGGCATGGCCAAAGGGTTAAAACGGGATGCTTTTGACGCAATCATAACTCATCACAAAAATAGGTGGGGGATACCGTACAAAAAAGATTTCACAGGAGAGCAGATGAAGAGTGTGGCCATTGCCTACAAAGAGCATATCATACAGTCAGGTTTTACCATCAACTCAAGCCCGTTTAACCAGCTGCTCAACGCCATCAAGATGGTATTTGACTCCTGGGATGCACCACGGGCACGGGCATACCGCAGAATCATAGGACTCTCTCAGGATTGGGGTACATCAGTTACTGTTCAGCAGATGGTGTTCGGTAATATCTCTCACAGCTCAGGAACCGGTGTGGTGCTCACCCACGACCCCCGCTCTCCACGCGATCAGATCAGCCTGTGGGGAGATTTTACCCGTGGAAGCCAGGGAGAGGATGTGGTGGCAGGGCTTGTAAATACTTTTCCCATATCTGTTGCTCAGCAGGAGAGAGAGATGCGTAACACTGATACCACTCTGGAGACCCATTTCCCGGCAATATATCAGGGGCTTATGGGCTGGGCAGCAGAGCTTGTTGAGAAGCGCAGATGGAGCCCCCAGGAGATTGAATTCACCTTTGAGGGGCCGGAACTTCAGGATCTCCATATTCTTCAGTCCAGGGATCTCGGGATCAGGGAACGGAAAAGTCGACCTGAATTTGATACTGCTGCAAAGGTATCTGCCACTGAGGCGGA
>Ga0209800_10003866_pt1 | contig 11493 bp, 10 predicted proteins | sample Higcelweek8metaG_FD_187174 | JGI IMG/M metagenome (GOLD analysis project Ga0209800, IMG submission 187174) | Freshwater pond sediment microbial communities from the University of Edinburgh, under environmental carbon perturbations - High... | ecosystem: Environmental > Aquatic > Freshwater >... | reverse complement strand
AAGTTCATATCAAAAGCTGTTTGCTTTCCATATGAGGAATTGCAGCATCTTCGTAAATTGTTCCGCCGTTAAGTGATTCGTTTGTAATCCAGTTGCCGTCAATAGCTCTGTTAATTACACCTAATCCAAGGCCTATTCCCAACATACCAGGATCAAGTTCCATTCTGTAAGCAATGTTAGCTCCGATGTTAAGGTCTTTTTGAAATCCGAGGATATCCTGGTTAATGTTTAAGCCCACACCGAGAATCTCAGCTAATGGCATATCGAATGAAAATAATGTTGTTTGCGGTCTGCCTTCTCCAAATCCAACCCATTGCTGACGATGTAGGCTTGTAACGCACATTGCGTTGTTGCTACCTGCCGCTCCAGGATTAAAAACATTTTGTGAGTATTCAAACAAGCTGAAGTGAGAGTCAACCTGAGCCAAGGAATAGTTCACGAACATTCCTGCAAAAACGATAATCAGTAATAATCTCCTCATATTAAATTCAGTTTTTCACTTTCAATACTTAACTCCCAATTAACAATTGGTAAAAAAAACACTTTTTTTTTAATATTCCAAATTTTATTAACATTTTTTTGTTAATAACGCAAAAATTGTTAATAACTTCAAAATCTCAATTATTCAATTTACTGCAAAATTTCAAATTGCGAAAGTTACATTAAATTTTTTTAATATTCCAAACATTATTCAAAAAATAATATTTATTTTCAAAAAAATAACGCTCACAACCCCATTATTATTATATACACATAATTTAAAAGATGATTAATGTCATCATATTAAATCACTTATGGTGGTCAAAAAAAGAACTAATCTATTGATTTTCAGTAGTTAACTTACTTAGAATCTTTTTTTGATATAATTACTTTACAATCTTCAACAGAAATGGTTTCTGGATCAAAATTTTTCGGAATTCTGTAATTTTTCTTTTCATACGAAATATATGGTCCATATCTTCCCTTCAAAATCTGAAGTCCAGGAATCTCATCGAATGTTCTGCTGAAGGTATCTTTTTGTATTAAATTCTTTTCGTCGATAATCTCAATTGCCCTCTCTATATTAATGGTATAAGGGTCATCTTGTTTTTTTAAACTAAAAAAAGCACCGTTGTTTTTTAGATAAGGTCCATACTTCCCTAAAGAAACAATTACATCATCATTATTGTAGGCACCAATATTACGAGGGAGTTTGAAAAGATCTAAAACTTCTTCAAGAGTTATACTCTCAATGTTCTGATTTTTTCGCAAACTAGCATACATTGGCTTTTCTCCACCTTCAACAGAAGCATAGGGGCCGTATTTGCCAATTCTCAAAATAATTGGGAATCCTGTTTCTGGATGCTTACCTATTTCTTTTTCCCATTTGGTGTTTTCTTTTTCTTTTAGGCTGATTTCAACTTTTGTACTGAAAGTCTTGTAAAAGTCTTTTATCATTTTTGCCCATGCTACCTTTCCGATTGCAATATCATCAAATTTCTCTTCGATCTGAGCGGTAAAATTGTAATCAAGAACATCATTAAAGTGTCCAGTAAGATAATCAGTTACAACAACACCCATTGAGGTCGGGAATAATTTGTTTGTTTCTGCGCCAAATTTTTCACTTATAGTTTTGGTCGTAACTTGCTGGCCTTCCAAAGTTAAGGTCTGTATTTTGCGCGAAAATGCTGGGCGACTTTCTTTAACGACATATTCTCTTTGCTGGATTGTCGAAATTGTAGGAGCATAAGTTGAAGGCCTTCCAATTCCAAGTTCTTCCATTTTCTTAACAAGACTTGCCTCTGTATAACGATAAGGCGGCTGGTCATACTTTTCTGTTGCTTCGATACGCTCAGCTAGTACTTTTTCACCTATATTAACATTTGGCAATAATGATTGGTTTTCATCACTATTTTCGTCATCTGTTGATTCTATGTACAATTTTAAAAATCCTTCGAAAGTGACAATTTCACCCGAAGCTGCAAAACTAATTGCATTATCCTTATTATTAATGGTAATGATCGTTTTTTCGATTTTAGCATCCTGCATTTGTGATGCTATTGCACGCTTGCGAATTAACTCATAAAGTCTTTGTTCCTGTTTTCCTGCATCAATAACTTCATTGTCAGCGTAAGTTGGGCGAATTGCCTCATGAGCTTCCTGTGCACCTTTAATCTTGTTTTCGTATTTTCTTATTTTAAGGTATTCTTCGCCGAAATTCTCAGTAATAAGTTTTTTAATACTTCCTATAGCAAGGTTAGAAAGATTTACAGAGTCCGTTCTCATGTATGTTATATGCCCGTTTTCGTAGAGACTTTGAGCAAATTTCATTGTTTGGGCAACCGAATATCCGAGTTTTCTTCCTGCTTCCTGTTGTAATGTTGAGGTTGTAAATGGGGGTGCTGGAGATTTCTTCCCAGGTTTTTTTACCATATCAGCAATATGAAATTCCTGACCTTTACATGAGTTTAGGAAATTTTCTGCATCTTTTTCTGTTTTAAACTTTTGATTGAGTTCGGCTTTAATATTATTACCATTAATAGTAAAATACCCAATAACCTTATAAACTGAAGATGTTTTGAATTCATTTATTTCTCTTTCGCGTTCGACAATAAGTCTTACTGCTACAGATTGAACACGGCCTGCCGAAAGTGCGGGTTTAATTTTTTTCCACAATAGCGGAGATAAACTGAAACCGACAAGTCTGTCCAAAATTCGTCTTGCTTGCTGTGCATTAACAAGATTTATATCTATGTCGCGCGGATTTAAAATTGCATTTTGAATGGCTTCTTTAGTAATTTCGTGGAAAACAATTCGCTTGGTTCCATCCTTTTTTAGCTTTAAAACTTCACTAAGATGCCATGAAATTGCCTCTCCTTCGCGGTCTTCATCGGACGCAAGCCATACCATTTCGACCTGAGATGCAGCTTTTTTTAGCTCGTTGACAACTTTCTTTTTGTCTGCTGGGATTTCATATTCTGGTTCAAAACCATGTTCAATATCAATTCCTAGATTTTTTTTAGAAAGGTCACGAATGTGTCCATAACTGGATTTTACAATAAAATCATCACCTAAAAACTTTTTAATTGTTTTGGCTTTTGCAGGTGATTCAACAATAACAAGATTATTCTCCATCTAATATTTTAATTTTTCGGGTGCAAAATAAAGAATTAAAAAAACGATATCATAAATTATTTTTAATTTTACGCCATAATTTAAAAACTATGACAACTATAAAAAGTGCAAATGTAACATATTCTCCAAAATTTGTTAAAACTTTTACAATTACTTTCTGGGCAGTAATATTATTTTCAGTTTTTGCTGTTTCATTTTATTTCTTCTTGCTTTCTGCTGGAGTGATGGGAAGGATGCCATCTTTTGAGCAATTGGAAAATCCAAATGAAAATCTGGCAACTAGAGTTTATTCTAGCGATTTAGAACTTATGGGAACATATTTTAGAGAGAATAGATCGCGTGTTTCATACAGCGAGTTGTCCCCATATCTTATAGATGCTCTCATTGCTACCGAAGATATTAGGTTTTACAAACATGCGGGAATTGACTTCCGTGCTTTACCTAGGGTTTTTACGGGTATGTTAGGTGGTGGTACAAAAGGTGGTGGTTCTACCATTACTCAGCAACTTGCAAAAATGCTATTTCCAAGAGGAGAAAACCTTAATAAACTTCAGCTAGCTCAAAGGAAATTTCAGGAATGGATTATTGCCGTGCGTCTCGAAAAAAGATTTACCAAAGAGGAAATCATGGAGATGTATTTAAATAAATTCGATTTTTTAAATCTTGCAGTAGGTATCGAATCTGCATCACGAGTTTATTTTGATACAACTCCAGGTGCATTAAATATTACGCAGGCCGCGATGTTGGTGGGTATGGCCAAAAACCCATCATTATATAATCCTCTTAAAAGACCTGAACAAACATTACATCGTCGTAATGTAGTATTAGGTCAAATGTACAAATATGATTACATTACTGAGGAGGAATTTGATTCCTTAATTCAAAGACCATTAGATTTAAAATATCAGAAGGTTGACCACAATATCGGATCTGCAACATATTTCCGTGAGTTTTTGAGGCAGTGGCTAACTGCAGAGAAACCTATAGTCGACGATTATGTTGATATGCGTGATTATGTAGAGGATTCGATTAATTGGGCAATTGATGCTTCGTATGGTTGGTGCAATAAGAACACTAAACCAGATGGTACCAACTATGATATTTATAGTGATGGGTTACAAATTTACACAACGATTAACAGTCGGATGCAAAAATATGCCGAAGATGCAGTAAAAGAACATATCGGAGGATTTCTGCAGAAGGAATTTTTTAAAGATCAGAAAAACAATAAAAAAGCGCCATTCGCATCTGATGTTACTGATGCCCAGATTGAGCAAATTATGTTTACATCTATGAGGCGTAGTGAGCGTTGGCGTGAACTTAAGGCTAACGGATGTCCCGAAGATTCAATTCTTATGTCATTCGAAACTCCGACATTAATGAGCGTATTTTCTTGGGAAGGTGACATAGATACGATTATGAAACCTGTAGATTCTATACGTTATTATAAAACTTATTTACGTGCAGGATTTATGTCGATGGAGCCTCAAACTGGTTATGTTCGAGCTTATGTTGGAGGTCTAGATTATCGACATTTTAAATTCGATCAGGTAACTAAGTCGAGAAGACAGGTGGGGTCTACTATTAAACCTTTTATTTATTGCCTTGCAATGCAGAATGGTTATTCGCCATGCACAAAAGTGCCAAATGTAGAGGTTACTTTCAGGTTACCAAAAGGATCTCCGCAGGAGTTTTATACACCTAAATACTCTCCGTCTAAGCTGGATGGAGAAATGATTACTTTGAAAACCGGTTTGGCGCAGTCACTCAACCAGATTTCGGCTTGGGTACTTAAGCAATTCTCACCACAGGCAGCAATTTCTATCGCGAAAAAAATGGGAGTTAATAGTCATATAGACCCTTATCCTTCGATTTGTGTGGGTGCTGCAGAAGTTTTGCTCAGCGAGATGGTTGGAGCATACTGTACATTTGCAAATAAAGGTATTTACACTAGACCTATTTATGTTACCCGCATAGAAGATAAGAATGGAAATGTTTTAGCAACATTTTCACCTATTCAGACTGAAGCGTTGAGCGAAGAGACTGCTTATCTTATGATTGATTTAATGAAAGGTGTTGTGGACGAGGGAACTGGTAGCCGAATAAGATCTCGTTACGAAATTTATGGTGAGGTCGCAGGTAAAACAGGTACAACAAATAATCAGTCTGATGGTTGGTTTATCGGTATTACACCCGAGTTAGTAAATGGAGCTTGGGTTGGTGGTGAAGAACGAAGTGTACGATTCAGATATATAACCTTAGGTCAGGGAGCTGCTATGGCTTTGCCTATTTGGGGATTATATATGCAAAAAGTGTATGACGATCCTAAACTTCCTTATTCGAGAGAAGCTAAATTTGAAAGGCCAGGAAATATTTCTGTTGAAATTGATTGTGCTGAGTATGATCGCAATAATCATAATGGAGATTTTGACCACATGTAGTTTAGATAGTTTGGGGTTGTGCTTATTTTAACAACTTCGAAGCAAAATCTTTAATGTCGGTAACAGCAACTACGCCTTTTACTTTGGTTTTTATTTCTGATTTCTGAGATGCGGAAATAAATATATTTTCAAATCCAAGTCTTGAGGCTTCTCCAACTCTTTTTTCGATAAATGAAACAGGTCTGATTTGGCCAGATAATCCAACTTCGCCAATAAAACATGAGTTTTCGCGTATTGGTTTATCAAAATATGAAGATATTACTGCTGAAATAACAGCTAAGTCAGCTGCCGGATCATTAATTTTAAGCCCGCCGGCAATATTTAAGAATATGTCTTTTTGAACAAGCTTTAAACCTAAGCGTTTTTCAATTACTGCCAGCAGCATTTGGAAGCGTCTTGAGTCGAACCCTGTCGCATTTCTTTGCGGTGCACTGAAAACAGCATTACCTGCTAATGCCTGAATTTCAATCATCAATGTTCGTGAACCTTCTGCAATTGTTCCAAAGGCCACGCCACTTAAACCGGTATTGTCGCCCGAAAGAAGAATGTTTCCTGGATCCGAAATTTCTTTCATCCCGTCATTAGTCATTTCGAATACACCTATTTCGTAGGTAGAACCAAAACGATTTTTCTTTGGCCTTAACAAACGGTAAAAATGATTATTATCTCCTTCGAATTGCAGTACGACGTCAACAATATGTTCGAGCGACATTGGCCCTGCAATATCTCCGTCTTTATTGATGTGTCCAATTAATATTACAGGTGTTGATGATTCTTTTGCATATTCCTGTAATTGTCTGGAACATTCACGAATCTGCGAAACAGTGCCGGGGGAGGAACTCAAATCTGCAGATGCTACAGTCTGGACAGAATCGATAACAACAATATCAGGAGTTATGGATTTTATTGTAGCAAGAATTTTTTCGATATTGGTCTCGGTGTAAATGAAACAGTCTGTATTGTGAATGCCAATTCTTTCGGCTCTCAGTTTTATTTGAGTTTCACTTTCTTCGCCAGATATATAAAGAATTTTTGTGTTTTTAAGGTTAAGAACAGACTGTAACACAAGTGTAGATTTTCCAATACCTGGTTCGCCGCCTAGTAAAACAAGCGATCCGGGAACCAAACCTCCACCGAGCACTCTATCAAACTCAGAGAAATGCATATTCATCCTGAGGAAAACATTCTGGACTATATCATTAATTGCTACAGGACTTCCTGGTTTTGCCGAAACAGATTTTTTTGCATTTTTTTCTTCGGAAGATTCGACTTCTTCTATAAAAGAATTCCAACTACTACAGTTGGAACATTTACCAGCCCATTTAGGCGATATGTAACCACAGTTTTGACAAACAAAAACTGTTTTAAACTTTGGCATAGATTACTGTTTACGAATCATCTCGCATCTTAGATATGCTCCGTCAGGAGAATCATCAGAGAGTCTTTCTCTAGTCAGAATAAGCACGTCATCTTTTAATTTATCGATACGATAAACTCCGTTGAGAGTTCCCTGACCAAAAATCTCATTGCTGCCTTCGATCGTAATTCGTTTTTTAAATAAAGATTTATCTACTGTATAAGTACAAGTATCAAAAATAATATCTTCATTAGCTGTAGAAACTCTTATAAGCTGGCCACCGTCTTTAAATGTCCAAGTATATGTTCCCTGAGGTTGATTATCAAAAGTTTGGACATTCCATGTCCCAATAATATCCTCTTCAATGTTTTTACAACCAGCTAAGAGTGCGGTTGCAAATAAAATTATTAATAAGATTTTACCAAATTTCATGACTGTTTGCTTTTATAAACTTACTGCAAATATAATAATTATTTTATTGCGCTCCAAGATTATTAATAATGTTTGTAGAAGAATACCCGTTAACGAATGGAATTATTTCTACTTTACCTCCATTGTCTATAACGAAATCTGCACCCACAATGTTATTGATTTTATAGTCTCCACCTTTAACCAAAATATTAGGAATGACTTGTTTAATTAAATTTTCAGGTGTTTCTTCACTGAAAAATACTACCGTATCAACAAAAATCATTGAAGCTAGCATCATTGCTCTAGCATATTCACTATTTATAGGTCGGGATTCTCCTTTTAACTTTTTAACTGAAGAATCAGAATTTAGCCCAATAATTAGTTTATCACCTAGACTAGCGGCTTTTGACAGATAATTGATGTGTCCGTAGTGCATTACATCAAAACATCCATTAGTGAAAACAATAACATCGTTATTTTTTTTCCACTCTAAAATGCGAATTTTTAATTCTTCTGAATTAAGGATTTTTGATTCTGCGATTTGCAAATAATCCATTATAGTAGCCTGTTAGTCTGGGTATCAGGGAAAATGAATGCTGGTTTAAAAGATTTAGCTTCTTCGAAATCCATTGAAGCATAAGAAATGATAATAACAACATCATCAACTGCAACTTTTCTGGCCGCCGGTCCATTAAGGCAAATAATTCCAGATCCTGGAGCTCCTTTGATTACATAAGTTTCAAATCTTTCGCCATTATTGATGTTAACAACCTGAACTTTTTCGTGTTCAATTATATTTGAAGCTTTCATCAAGTCTTCATCAATGGTAATGCTGCCAACATACTGCAGATTAGCCTCTGTTACTCGTACCTTATGAATTTTTGACTTAACTATTTCTATGTTCATAAAACAAATCTAAATTCGCTGCAAAGTTAAATAATACTTATTTAAAATTGCAAACTTATATTATCAATTAATCTCACTTTTCCGCACCACACTGCTACACAAAGTCTTACAGCTGTGTTTGACTCGAATATATAAACAGTTTTTAGGCTTTCAGGTTCACAAAAAACCACATATTCGACTTTTAAAAAATCATTTTTATCGATTTCTGCAGCAATTAATGCAGATAATTGGTTAGGATTTTGACTTGTTGAAACTTGGTCAACTGTAGATTTTAATACTTTGTAAATTGTTGCCGCAGCTTTTCTTTCTTCGAAACTTAATCTTTCGTTCCGCGAACTCATTGCAAGACCGCTTTCTTCTCTGATTATTTCGCAAGGAATAACAGTAATCGGCAATTTGGCAGTTTTAACCATTAATTTAATTACAGCCATTTGTTGAAAGTCTTTTGCTCCGAAATAGCTGTTATGTGGTTCTGTTATTGAAAATAATCTATAAACGATATCAACGACTCCCTGAAAATGTCCAGGTCTGAATTCTCCTTCATAAATTTTGTCTAGCCCATCAAAATCCATTTTAAACCCATCATAATTCAAATAAATATCAGTATTTGATGGTAAAAAGACCAAATTGCATTTTGCTTTTTCGAGCATCTCGAGGTCGTTCTCCAATGTTATTGGATAGTTTTCGAAATCACTCTTATCGTTAAATTGTTTTGGATTGACAAAAATGGACACAATAGTGTAAGTGTTTTCTTTAACCGACCTCTCAACCAAAGAAATATGCCCTTTATGCAATGCTCCCATAGTCGGAACAAATCCAATAGTCTCGCCATTCAGTTTTTGATTTCTGAATGCAATCATCTCTTCAACAGTTCTGATTATAAGCATAATTTTTTTGGCGAAATTATAATTATCCGTTTACCCTACAAAAATAATTCGTCATAACAATCGAAAATATAGCTGATTTTAACAAAATAGTAAGGGTTTCAGAGAAAAAAATAGCACTTACAATAATTTCTTAAATAAATCGTTTAGGTTCAATGTGCGGAAATATCATTTTTTTTTTATATTTTTGTGGCCGGAAAATATAAACCAATTTAGTAACTAAATTATGAAACTGAAAGTTCTTTATGTAACCCAGGAGATAACACCGTATTTGCCTGAAACAGAAATGTCTTTAATAGGCAGGCATCTACCTCAGGGGATACAGGAGCGAGACCGGGAGATCCGCACATTTTTACCCAAATTCGGAAATATTAATGAACGAAGGAACCAGCTTCATGAAGTAATAAGGTTAAGTGGTATGAATCTGGTTATTGACGACACTGATCACCCTCTTGTGATAAAAGTAGCTTCAATACAACCGGCTAGAATGCAGGTTTATTTTATTGACAATGATGACTTTTTTAGTCGTAAATTTGCTCTCAACGAGAAAGGCAAAGATTTTAAAGATAATGATGAGAGAGCAATCTTTTATTCGCGAGGAGTTATCGAAACAGTTAAAAAGCTAGGATGGGCACCGGATATTATTCACTGCCACGGTTGGTTTACTGCCTTGGTTCCATTTTACATGAAAAAGATTTATAACAGTGATCCTCTTTTTGACAATAATTTTAAAATTATTTACTCGGTTTATGATGATGAATTTTCAAAATCATTAAACCCTGATTTGCCTCAAAAACTCAGTGAAGACGGAATATTCCCTGAAGATGTAGCTACTCTTAATCCACCTGAATGGTCAAACCTAATGAAATTTGCAATTGAATATTCTGATGGTGTTATTTTAGGTTCAAATAGCGTAAATCCTGAAATAAGAGAGTTTGTTGAGAATAGTAAAAAGCCATTTCTGAAACCCCAAAATCCAGAAAATTATATTGATAAATACAACGAATTTTACGATAAATTAATTGAAAACAAACTTTAATGAATAAAAATCTTTTCTTTCGACTGCTTGTTGTTTCCTCAATGTTTTTTGCGACTTTGGGCTTTATTTCATGTAATGATGATGATTCTGATATAGGTTTGGGAATTATTCCTGGTAGCGACAAAATGGAACTTTTTGCTGATACCCTTGATGTAGATTGCTTTACAGTCACTGATGATATTATTTCCACCGACGAAAGAACTCTCTCTCCTTTAGGAAGTTATCACGACCCGTTATTTGGTTTTACAAAGGCTAGTTTTGTTTGTCAGGCTAGAATTTCTTCAAGTAATGTGAAATTTGATACAGTTAAAACTGTACTTTCTTTGCAATTGCAACTTAAATACAGCTCGTATTATGGTGATAAATCTGCTGCTCAAACAGTAAATGTTTACAGATTAAAAAAGGATATTTTTATTGACTCTACTTATTATTCGAGTTTTAATCTAGAGCCTTCCGAATATGAATTACTTGCAACAGCACCATTAGTATTTAATGCTGCTGATAGTATGATAACCATCGACTTACCTTCAGATCTGTCGGCATCGTTTATAAATTCATCTAATTCAAGCCATTTTGTTGATAATACTACTTTTATTGACTTCTTTAATGGTTTTTATATCACAACTGATGATGTAGCAAGTGGAGGATGTATTTATAGTGTTAATTTACTTCATGCCGACTCAAAGATGGTTTTGAATTATATCAATTATGAGAACGATACTGCTTCTTATGATTTTTTAATTAATTCAAAGTCAGCAATCATTAATATGTTTGAACACGACTATAGTACTGCATCTGCAGAGATTCAGGCTGCTTTGGCTGATACCTTAGCTCTCCATGATTTTTGTTATGTACAAAGTTTGGGTGGGTTAAAAACAAAAATAAAATTTCCAGAACTTGAAAATTATTTTGACTCAACAAATATTGCTGTAAACAAAGCAAGACTAATAGTTACAGTGAAATCTGGCACAAATGAAAGCTCTTATGCACCACCACCAAAAATGACGCTTGTTTTAATTCTGGAGAGTGGAAAATACGATTTTATAACGGATTATAAAGTGAACAACACCTATTTTGGAGGCAGTCTCGGTTCAGATAAATATACTTATACTTTTAACATACCTTTTCATGTTCAAGAACTCGTAAATGGTAATCAGGACTATGGTATTTATCTGTTTGCTTCTGACAACAGAACAATGCCTTATCGTTCTGTAATTCATGGGAACGATGACTCAGAAAAGAGTATGAAGTTGGAACTCTATTATTCAAAATACTAATTTATAAATTATGTGTGGAATCGTCGGATATATCGGTAAAAGACAGGCTTATGATGTTCTAATT
>Ga0209800_10003862_pt1 | contig 11507 bp, 11 predicted proteins | sample Higcelweek8metaG_FD_187174 | JGI IMG/M metagenome (GOLD analysis project Ga0209800, IMG submission 187174) | Freshwater pond sediment microbial communities from the University of Edinburgh, under environmental carbon perturbations - High... | ecosystem: Environmental > Aquatic > Freshwater >... | reverse complement strand
ACTCATTTGTTCATATGCTAAATCCTCTTGTAGTTGATTTTTTATGTATTCTGCAATTGCCTTTTTATTTTTTCCTACTGTATCAACATAATAGCCCCTACACCAAAACTCTCTATTTCCATACTTGCACTTCAAATTTGCATGGCGGTCAAATATCATTAAGCTACTCTTACCTTTTAAATACTTATCGAAATCTTTCGATAAGTATTTTTATAGAAAGATTTCATTTATAGAAAGAAGAAAGAAATACTCAAGAACGTTGGAAATTTCATATTTCCAAAATAATTTCTTTCCATAAATATTTAGAATTGCATGGTTTCAATTTTAATGTTTTGCTATTCCTGTACAAATAATTAAAATACAGGAGGTAATCAAAATGAATGAAACCCAAAAACTTAAACAACTTATGGAAAACACGACATCTGAAATGGAGAAACTCGGTTATTCCAAAAGTAGCATGAAACATTATCATGAGGTGTGGAACAGATATCTAAAGTATACTGTCGATACAGACATTAACTGGCATGACATGGAACAATTTTTGTTTGAACTCTATGGGATTTCTAGTGATGCAAATTTGCTTACGAGATATCAGCGTGGTGCTATCAGGGCGATGAATGTACTAGTGTATTATGCAGAGTTCAAGAAAATCTATATCCGTTTTCCGCTTTCAAAACCGCTTAATGTCCAAACGCCCTTTGATTCTGTACTTTTAGCATTTGTAGCTATGCTGAAAGATTCTGGATATGCTAATTCAACTATCCATACACATGAAAGGGTAATAATCCGTTTTCTCCAGTTTATAAGGGATAATGACGTCAAGTCCGTGAATGATATCAGTACAGCTAATATAACTTCATTTCTCTTAGGGATTACAGGACATAGAGGCAAAGTTTCTTATGAACTTGGTTCACTGAGAAAGTTCTTTGGTTACATTTATAGGAATGGGCTACATAATAATGATCTTACCCTGTTTGTACCTGCATCAAACAAGCTAAGAAGCAGGGAACACCTGCCTTCTGTGTGGAGTACAAATGATGTACAATCAATCCTACAGTGTATTGACACTGGAAATCCAATAGGAAAACGTGATTATGCTATGATACTTCTAGCGATAAAACTTGGTCTTCGTGGTAGCGACATTAAGAGTCTGATGTTTCACAACATTGATTGGGATAAGGAAACCATCACGGTAGTGCAGACTAAAACAAAAGAACCTGTCGCACTTCCACTGTTTGAAGATGTCGGAATGGCTCTTATTGATTATTTAAGAAACGGTCGTCCCGTATCTGATCAACCATATATATTTCTTGCATTGAGGGCCCCGTATAATCCGCTACCAAGTAATAATCATCTTCATCAGGTGCTTAACAAGTATATAAACCGTTCAGGTATATTAGTAACAGCAGATAAATCACATGGTATGCATAGTATGAGACATACACTTGCGACAAGGCTTCTGAAACAAGGGACTCCTCTACCAGTCATTTCTGCAATTCTGGGTCATAGGGATTCCACTACGACTGCCGAATATATTAGAGTTGATGTTGAACAACTCCGTTTATGTACCTTGGACTTGGAGGTGCTATCGTGAAGAAGGATAAAACATGTTTTTCAAGTAACTTTGCCCATTTGCTTCAGTCGTTTATTGCCGAAAAGAATTCCCTTGGATACAAATATGAAAGTGAATGTTGCATATTGCAGCATTTTGACCGATACTGCATGGAAGCTAGTCAACCTGCCATACTGGATAAAGTTATTGTGGACGGTTACCTTAGTCAATATGCAAATCGCAGTACCAAGACAACCCTGAATAAGATAGGGTTGTTAAGGCAGTTTGCTTTTTACCTACAGCGTAACGGTCATGATGCTTACGTTTTTCCAACAGAACTTTTCCCAAAAGAAGAGCATTTATTCACACCGTAGATTTTGAAAACAGCATAATTGTTCTCAAACACACTAAGGATTACCGCGACCGTCTAATTCCTCTTACGTTTGATCTACAGCAGAGGTATCTGTTATATCGCCAACAGGTACATTTATTAGACACATGTAATTCGTATTTCTTCCAGTCCGATTATGGAAAGCAATACAGCAGAGAAGCAGTGGCTACTAACTTCAGGGATCTGCTATGGAAATGCGGCATTTCTTATGGTGGTAGGAAAAAGGGACCTCATCTCCATTCCCTACGCCATACTTTTTCGGTTCATTGTCTCCAACAGGCAATGGCAAGAGGACAGGATTATATGGAATTTCTACCTGTGCTGTCTGCATATCTGGGACATAAAACATTACGGGGAACACAGAAATATCTCCACCTCACAGCCGAGCTTTATCCAGATATCCTTTCAAAGATTGAGGAATACTGCTGCGGCATTATACCGAAAGCAGGTGACACAATTGAATAAGACAGAAGAGTTTGCCATGTTAGTATCAAAATACCTTGCAGATTATCTACCAAAACAGAAAAACTTAAGTAGCAACACCATATTATCGTACCGCAATACCTTTATACTACTGCTAACATTCATGCAACAGGTAAAAGTTTTGCCCCCAGAGAAGATGGAATTCAGTTGTCTTGATAGTAAATGCATACAGGATTTTCTAATCTGGCTTGAAACTGAAAGAAACTGTTCTATATCCACAAGAAACCAACGGCTAGCAGCAATTCATTCCTTCGTAAAATATACTATGTTTGTAAAACCAGAAATGCTATATGATTGCCAGCAGATCCTTGGAGTAAGGTATAAAAAAGTTCCTCAGACAATTATAAAATATCTTACAGAGGATGAAACAAAGAGCCTCCTTGCACAGCCAGATATTTCTACAACCAAGGGAATCAGGGATGCAGCAATGTTGAGCTTGCTTTATGATTCAGCAGCACGTGTTCAGGAATTCATCGACCTAAGTATGAGAGATTTAAGGTTAATCCAACCTGCAACACTGACATTAACAGGAAAGGGTATGAAAACGCGTCAGGTGCCCATTATGAAGGGAACATCTCAACTTCTGGAGCAATATATATCCATAATTAATTCAGTCTCAGACAGACAATCTTCAGAACGTCCGCTTTTTGTAAGCCATACAGGAAACAGATTTACTAGGCCAGGGGTTACGCATGTACTTAATAAATACTGTATGCAGGCATTTGGGCCTAGCAAATTAGCTTTTAATGTGACACCCCATATCCTCCGCCACAGCAAAGGAATGCATATGCTACATGCAGGGATAAACATCTATTACATTAAGGAATTCCTTGGTCATTCAGATCTGTCCACAACAGAAAGGTATTACGTCAGGGCAGATACCGAAATGAAAAGAATGGCATTATTAAAAATGGCTGAAAACATAATTCCAATGTCTTCAGATAAAAAACATCTTGGAAGAAGGATTTAAATCTACTAGACTGGTTAAAGTCACTGAACTGACAATTCTTATTTATGGAAAGAAATCATATAGCAAACATTAATTTATCAAGGTTCAGTAATGGTTTCTTTCCATTTAATATTACTTTCTATAAAAATACCCCATAAAACTGGATACGCTTATCTTTGGGGGAATTTCTACAAGCATATGAATGTGGTCTGGGAAAGCTTCTGCTTCTAGAATGCTTACACCTTTCCATTCACATAGCTTTCTCAATATCTTACCTATATCATTTTTTATTCTTCCATATATTATTTGTCTCCTGTATTTTGGTGCGAACACAATATGATACTTGCAATTAAATTTTGTATGAGATAAACTATTCTTGTCTTTCATAGACAGCCTCCTATGTTATTTATTTGCGGTTGGCAGACCTGCAAATATTTTAACATAAGAGGTTTTTTGTTCAACGGCAAAAGCCTTTTTTCTTCCACATCTTTGTAATTTCAGTTACAACTTCAAATAAATTACCATATTGTCTTCAACCTTATTATGCAATAAATCTCTATCATTCAGATTATAAATCAAACCCTTTTGATATAAGTTTTTGACCTGATTTCTGGAAACATTTAATTGCTCAGAAAGTAGTTTATCCACCCTTAGCTTAATTGGGTACTTGCATAATATTTTGATTTCCTGCACATTTTCATGCTCAGCCAATTCTGCAAGTTCCCTTGTAATAATATGATACTCTAAATCACTAAAAACAACTTCTGCTTTATTCTTAATATGAATACTTTGATCAAATCCATAAACATCTGCTAATTCCTTATCATTAGCTAAAAACTTCTCATATTGTGAAGGACTAATATCCTTCGGATGTATTCTTTCATGCAATGCAAGATTCCAAGTAGATTTACATTTTTTACATTGATAAATCAGCCAAATGTCAATCAAACTTTTATTTGCATTAACTCTGAATTTCTCTGTATTTATAAAGTCCGACTTTTTACCGCATTTCGGACAATTCCTTATCACTTTTGGATTCCCACAAGGAATAACATCCCATTCAATTTTTCTTAGATAGCTCATATGCATCTCCCTCAATGATTTAATCTTTCGGGTATGCAAAGGCTATTTCACTATTTATCGTATAATGCCATAGCCTCTGCTATGCGCAAAAAATCTCTTCTCTCATAAAAAGCATCCTCCTTTTTGTTTTAACTGCTTGTAATTTATTTTATATGCTTAGACGGCAAAAAGTAACCTCAAAGTTGGTTCAGAACCAAATTTGAGGTTACCACATTGACTCATTCATCATAAAGATTTGTTTTTCTCATTTAATACAATTCTTTGTATACTTTTAAATGATAAATAATACTTTTTAGCTAGAGAAGATACATTCATTCCAGACAAATAATCTTTGTAGATGCTCGAATTTCTAAGATCCAGCTCATTTCTAGTTGAAGTTTGCTCCCCCCAGCTCTTTTTATTCTCTTCTTTTCTTGGTATATAAATATATTTACCATCAACATATTTTTGAATTAACTCTACCAGATCAAGTGGTAGAATACTGTCTGCATTCTGATAGCTCATTTTGCCTCCTAAGCATGATTGAAATATGTTAGGAATAGCAAAGGCTATGGTTTTATAATGTTATGCAATAGCCTCTGCTATGCATAAATAACAGGTTCTCTCATATAAGGCATCCTCCTCATTTTGTAATTTCATATATATTATAACAGAATGTTTGTAACTTTTATATCTAAATCTTAAGTTCACTTTCGTTAGAAATATTGTTTTAAAGCAATTTTATTAGTTCATCAATAATCGGAGCATAGTGATCGCCTATAATTCCAAAATCCTTTTCTTTATAAGTCCATGCTGCCCTTCCAATTCCATACTTTTCAAATGCGCTGTTTATATCGGAATACCAGATCAGTGTTGAATTAACATCTGCTCTGTCGATTACTCCGTACTCTCCGCAGTAAAGTGAAGTGTTTCGTTCTTCTGCAATTAGTACTGCTTCAGAAAACAAGCTTTCAAAGAAATTCTTATCCATCTTGTCAAGCGAAATACCCTCAAATATCTCACTATGCATTGGTGGGAAAAACTGTTTTGTTTTTTCTAGAATCTTGGTAAAGTCATTAGGATATAGCATTGAAAAGTCAAGAGGCATGTCTTTTACCCAGTATGCTGACTGGTGTGTAAATACAGTTGGCTCGTAAAAATGGAAATTGTACACTATATGATCATCATAAGGCATATCAAGCGACTTTAATTCAGATATGCTGTTATTATTTACGCCACCGATAAGAATATTTATATCAGGTGCATATTGTCTAATTGTCTTTATAGTCTGCTCAGCTATTCTATTCCATATTTCAGTAACATTTTTGTCAACAATTTCATTTAATAGTTCAAATGTAAGGCGATCTGCATATTTTCCATAACGTTTGGCAAACTCCTCCCAAAGTGCAATGAATCTGTTTTGGAGTTGTTCACTTTTGAAAAAGCCTACGGATTCTTCTGTCTCATCAAAAGAGTATCCCGCAGTTTTATGTAAATCAAGAATCATGTTGAGCCCATATTTTTTACACCATTCAAGGCAATTGTCGATATACTTGAAGCCTTCCTCAATATATTCCCCGTTATCTGATTCAAGAAGTTCATAATCAACAGGTAACCTGATATGATCAAGTCCCCAGGATGAAATCCTTTCAATATCTTTTTCAATTATAAACGTATCGTAATGCTGTTTGCTATGCTCGCATTGAGACAACCATCCGCCTAAGTTAATACCTTTAATGTACCCTTTAAACTGTTTCATAGAACCAAATCCTCCCTAGTCGATTTGCCTTACATAATCAAGAAATAATATCTGTTTTTTATATTAAATACGATTAATCTATTACATTTATCTATCGCAAAATTCCGTTAAAGCGTTCGGTATTTTGCTCTGCTAAATGTAAGATTAGTAATGTATTTAATATAGGATAATCCTTATTTTAGTTTATCAAGTTTTTTCCTAAAAGACTACCCTAAAAAATCTATAAAATATAGTTAGTCAACTAATTATATTTGGAGGTTTGTATGTTTTTACTTAGCGAATTACCTACAAAAGAAGAGCTATCAGCTGTAAAAGAAAAATTTCCTGAATTAAACATTTACTCTATGAAATGTTTAATGACCCTTCTGAAAGCTGGAAGTGATTTATTAGTTTTTTTTGAAAGTTTTTTGAGACCCTATCATTTTACCCAAGGAAGATTCTTATTATTAATGGTCTTATATAGACATCCAGATAAAGCACTCAACCCAGCTCTAATTGCAGAAAAATTAGGAGTTAAAAGACCAACTGCATCAGGTATGATCGATAAACTAATCCATGAAAAATGCGTCAAGAAAATCAACAATCACAAAGACGGTCGAATGTATCAAATCAAGATAACGGAAAAAGGAATTGCCCGTCTCGAAGAAATCTTACCCCAATACTATGGACTTTTAAATAGTATAACCCACAATCTAACAGATGATGAGAAAGCAACGTTAGAAACACTATTATACAAAATAGAGGTGTAAATTATGGAAAATATAACGATTAGATCTTGGAATCAAACTCGATATGCCAAATAATTACATCACAATTACTCCAATGAATATCTCTCAAAAGAAAACAGACAAGCAGTTTAAAAAAATGAAACGTAAAATCAAGAAGATATCTGGTTATATTCTCAGCAATAAAACTTATATTCAGAATGATTATCCTCTCCTTAAAAATATATCTAGATGGCGCAGCCAGAGGATCATGAAAAATATTCATACTTACGACAATCATTTTTATTCTGATCAAAGCTGTAACGCTTGCGGCTTATGCGAAAAAGTATGCCCAGTCCATAACATTGATGTTCATATAAAGCCTAAATGGAATCATAACTGCCAGCTTTGTTTTGGCTGTATTAACTATTGCCCTCAAAAAGCGATCCAGTATACTGATGCAACAAAGCATAACAAAAGATATCACCACCCCGATATTAAGGCGAACGATCTGATTATTGCCAGAAATATACACATGTAGTAATTTGCTTCAAGTCAAAACAGAGAACAAAAATAAGATAAGGGTTGTTCATTCATTAGCATTTATTCAAATGCATGATAATCAACCCCCAAAATACGAATAATATTTATTAATTTTCACCTAGAAAATTAAATATCATACCTTAATATGTGATAGTAATCTTTTTATCAGTATCTTGCCAATCAACTTTACATTTAAGATTTTCTGCTGCAAATCTCAAAGGTACCATTGTCCTTCCGTTTAATATAAGCGGAGCAACATCTATTTTTTTATTTACTCCATCTACGGAAATCTCCTTTTTACCAACCCACATTGTAACATTAACACCATTTGCCACTAATAGAATTTTTTGAGTAGATCCATCCCAGCTTATCGTCCCTCCCATAGCCTCAACTATAGACCTGATTGGAAGTACAGTTCTTCCGCTTATTATTAATGGTTTGGTTCCTTTTCCAGGATCTAATTCTTTCATCACCCCATCTACTTCCATCTGGGGATTATTCACTTGAAGTACAATTTTTCTGGATGGTTTAGAAGAAACTATCCCTGAAAACTCTCCAACAGATTGTCCAAGAGATCCATCCTTCATTACAGGTCTTACAATGTAAAAATATTTCACATCCTTATCAACCTGATCATCAGTAAAGCTGGTTGTTTCAATTGGGAAATCTGTTCTTAGCTTGTCTTCATAATCACCTTGCGCCTCAGATCTATAGACTTTATAACCTACTGCTCCACTAATTGCACTCCATGATATAGTTAGATTATTTCCACTTACCTGAGCTTGCGTTGGCTCCTTAAACTGTTCGACTACTATTGTTCCATCCTTTGCGGCTCCATCAAATTTATAGGATACTGCTTTTTCTCCAATGTCAGACTCCTGCATAGCTGATTTCTGCCAATATCCAGCATCTGCTTTAATAATTTCAGCATCTGCTATTTTGTAATCAGCTCTTTTTTGAACAGTGAAATCATCAGATGAAAACGCAATATCGCCTTCTTTTGATAATTTTGTTATAATATTAGAACCAGATCCAATCAAATTGTTACCTGTATCCAATAGTCTTAGAGCAACATTACCTCCATAGTTCCTTTCAAATCCTGTTTTATTTCCGTAGGATTTTACCCAGTTAATACCTCCATTTAAAGAAGAAATATTAAGCACCGTAAAATCTACTGTTGAATATCCATTCATAACCGAAACAAGTACGTTATTATTTTTTCCTAAATAAATTGTAGGATCCGAAATATTATTGGATAGGGTCATATTGCTTATTAGCTTACTCCACACAACACTTCCCTGCATATCCAATTTATAGACAAACAATTTACTCACTGAATCCAAATATGATATTGATGCAACAATTATTCCGTCAGAAACCTCAACCAAAACAGTTTTACTTGTGGCTTTAGCGTTTCCTGTTGAATCCTTCGGGCAAATATATTTACCCCAAATCATTTTTCCTGACTGGTCAAGCTTAGAAATCACTCCAGTCCAGGATACACCTGAGAGAGCATAGTTTGCATTCACAATGTAGCCATTGTCAGAAAGCTTCCTTATTGACGGGTCACTAGCATTTGAAACGCTTTTGGGCTGATCATCCGAAATAATATACTTCTCAATCACGTTTCCTTGTGAATCTAAAACAATTTCAGTAAAAATAGGATAGCCAAAGTCAGTGTAATTATACTTGTTCGCGTATACTCCAATTATCGCAAGACTTCCATCTTGATTTTCAACAACTCCAGTAGCTGTAATGCTTGTCTCTTTTTGCGAAACTCCAAATGCTTTCTGCCATTTAATGTTTCCTTTGCTGTCAAGCCTTACAACAAAAAAGTTTGCATAATCCTTAACCGATATTCCTGTGGTATCGTTCGTGTCACCTGCCGCTAATATATCTCCATTGCTTAATTCCACAACCTTATAAAAATGTGCATTAGCCCCATTACCTTCCTTCCCACAACCAAACACCTTATTCCATTCAATTGCACCGTTCTTAGCATACTTAATAATATTGGCGTGCACGGCATAAGCATGGTTTTCCCATGCATATACAGATCCTCCTGCAACAAATCCGCCATCCTTTGCCTCAATCAAATCATAAACAGCATCGTTCTGGTACCATGCTGATCCAAAGGCTGATTGATGCCACCTAGCAAATTGTGCTGTACCCGAAACAGTAGTAGCCTCAGAAAATGAATTCACTGCGCAAAATGCTACTACCAAGAACGAAATAACTAACGGTATGATCCTTTTAAATCCGACTCTTTTCATCATATACCTCCTCAAAATATTATTTTTATAGCAATAATGTTGAAAATAGTTTATTGTTAATTTTTTTATCGGTTTATTCTATAAAAATATTGAACAGAATTTGAAATAATGTATTGTATAGCTTATTTCCCAATGATATTATTATAAATAATAGAAATTGTAGAATTGAAAGGATTTAATGCCAAAGGAGAGTGTTTATGACGCAAGCTTCTGATAACAAGATGATCTTAGTTTTAAAAGGCATGAGAAAATACATATTGTTTTTCATTATGTATGCTATGTTGGGTTGGATCTATGAGGTGTTCCTTGAGGTAGTTGTGTATCGTTGGGGCTTTTCAAATCGTGGCTTTTTGTTCGGTCCATACTTACCTGTATACGGCTTTGGTGCACTATTATTTATTTTTTGTGTTTATCCGATAATTAAAAATAAAAAGTATCCTGGCAAGCTTTTATGGCTATTTCTTGTTTTCTTAGCATGTATGTCTTCTGCCACACTTCTCGAGCTGATTACAAGCTATCTTATGGAATGGGCTACTGGAAGTTGGGCTTGGCAGACTTACAAGGATTATTCAATCAATTATGAGGCAAGAATTGCCCTTTCTCCTTCTATTCGTTTTGGTATTGGTGGAGTCGTTTTCCTTTATATAATTCAGCCGATTTTAGAAAAACTGGTGAAAATTTTAGGTGATCGCAAGTTAACAGTTGCTTCAATAATCATTGTAGGTGTTTTGGTTATTGACCTGCTTTATACGCTTTTTCTTAGGTAGGAGTTGTTGAATACTATAGACAAATACCTTCTTTTGCTTCTTCAAAATGATTATAATATTTTTTTGTTTGCATTTAAGCTTACTTTTTGCAAACGATATCCAAATCTTAATAGTCTGAATAAATCATCTTCATCGCTAATCACTATATACTCTATATGTATCACATTTTAAAAAGCAGCCTTTATTGAGACTGCTTTCTAATTTTATCTTTTACCTTTATAATCTCTTCACTTTTTAATCCTGTAATCTTTTCAATCAGATTTACATCTACATTTTCTTTAAGCATCTTCAATGCTAGATCTTTTCTTTCTTCCTCTCTACCTTCCTCTCTACCTTCCTTTCTTCCCTTCTCAATTCCTTCCTCAATTCCTTCTCGTTTTGCTTTTTCCGCAACAATTGGATTATATAATGTCGTTACCATAATATCAACCTCCTTGCCTATACTCCCATATTCACCATATTTATTATACAAATATTCTGATATATTCGTCAGTACTCTTAGTATTTTTTCCAGATCCGTTCCAATTATTTCATGACTGCTATATAATTCACCAAGCACATTTATTGTCGATTTTATTACTTCTATAAGTTTTTTGAATTCGATGTTTATTAGCTTGCCCTTATCTTCATGCGTTATATTCTCATTATAGTATATGGTTTTAATCTTTTTTCTAGACTTAAATACCTGCAACGGCAATAGCGCATACATCTTTTTATTCATCAGATCTTCTGCTGAATACTCCCAGTATTTTAATACGGGAACACTGAATCTTATCTCCTGTCCGTCTGGCAATCGCAACTTAAAATACAACTCATCCTTAACATTTTTATTCTCTTCCAGAAATATAACTAACTGCTTCGGATAATAGAGTGTAATTTCTTCGTTGTTTTCATCTGCTGACCTCTCAACAGCCTTTTCAAATCCATACCTGAACATTCTAATCGCCATTGAATTATCATTCAGTGTCTGAAATTCAATATGATAGCTAAACGATTTGTTTTCTGTCCTTACTGTTATAAATAT
>Ga0209800_10003859_pt1 | contig 11513 bp, 8 predicted proteins | sample Higcelweek8metaG_FD_187174 | JGI IMG/M metagenome (GOLD analysis project Ga0209800, IMG submission 187174) | Freshwater pond sediment microbial communities from the University of Edinburgh, under environmental carbon perturbations - High... | ecosystem: Environmental > Aquatic > Freshwater >... | reverse complement strand
TCTCCCAATAATTCCGGAAGTTTCATGAGAAGAGGTTGAGCATTCACAAACAAATTTGCTGTTTCCTCAATCACACCGAATAATGTCGTCATGCGGGAACGAATCACTGTGCTCCCTATTTTTTCTGGATATCTTTTGGGGTCAATGGAAGCTATTTCTTTTCGGACAGTATCTACTGATGTCGCCATTTCACTAATTTTTGGAGTAATTGCACTCATAGTTTTGACAGCCACTTGCAATCGGTCCTCAGCAGTACCTTGCAGGAAACTTGTTTTCGTTCCACCCTTGAATCCAAGAAGATCTGCGTTCGGTTCAATAGCTTCAATTGCCTTATCTCCGGCATCCAGTCCTGCAAAACCGGCTTTTATCATATGCTCGCCGTCTGCAATATATAATCCTACAAATGGAATAGATTTCAGAAACAAAACCTTATCATATTCTTTCTGTAAATCTATCATGGATGAACGTACGAGCACTAAATTCTTTTTCGTTTCCGCAAGATCCTGTGCTTTTAGCGCAGTCATGGCAGCTTTTCCATGTCCTGCCACAACATTTCCTTTTTCAGGAATTCCACGAAGCGGCAAAAGAGAAATCACGAGAAATGCGACGATTGCCACACAAACACCGAGAGGAATCAGGATAAACTTCCAAGGAAACATTTTGTGTTTCTTTTGTGTAATCGTTGGAGTATTTATTTCAATTTTTTTCAAAGGCAGTTCTTTTTCCATATACTGTATTGTTCCATGGGAAGGTAACGTTTGTCAAACCTAGCTACACCGCGCCTTTTCCGGAAATCATAGCCCAAGGAGTTTTTAACAAAATAAGAATATCAAGAGTAAGTGATCGTTTCAACACATAATCTGCGTCCATTTGTATTCGTTTATCGAAATTTACTTCACTGCGTCCGGAAACCTGCCAGTATCCTGTCACACCAGGACGAGCAGAGAATACTACTTTCACCAATTTTTTGGTATGAGGATATTTTTTTTGCTGTTCAGTAATCTCATCCGGATAATATGGTCTCGGTCCCACTAAACTCATATCCCCACGAAATACATTGATCAGTTGCGGTATTTCATCAATAGAATGTTTTCGAATAAATGCACCGACATGCGTCACACGAGGATCATTTTTTAATTTATAACTATTATGTTTGTATTCCTGATACAATTTCGCCATTTTTGGGTCTTTTCTCAGGAGTTGATGAGCATTAATTATCATTGAACGGAATTTAAATAACTTAAATGGTTTTCCGTCTTTCCCTACGCGCTCTGGGGTATCGGCAAACACCGGTCCTTGAGAGTCCAATTTAATCGCTATTGCGGTGATGAAACACACGGGCAAAAAAACAATCCCAATGACGAGGCTTCCCAAGATATCTATACATCGTTTACTGATTGTGTACCACATAGTATTAGGTCAGCTCTTCGTGTTCTGTATGAGCAAGGCTTTCAACCAATTTTTTAATTTTCGGCACTGAAGTTTTTTTACACACTAAGAGTACGTCATTTGTATTTACAATTAACAGTTCGGATACGTCAATCGTAGCCACGAGTTGCTTCCCGTAATTATACACGAGTGTGTCTTTCGTATCGGTAAGCAGCACTTTTCCTTGCGTGACATTTTTATCTTCTGTGGTTTCTTGTGCTTCTTTCAGTGCTTCCCAAGCACCGATGTCACTCCATTCTATATTATCTGACACCACAAGTGCCTGTGATGGATCAAGTTTCTCTAAAATTGCATTATCAAAGGATATTTTTTCAAGCGTTGGATATATTTCATCGATAACTGCATCATATTCCTGTGTCCCCCATGCATTGGCAATTTTTTCTAAACCACTATAGACGTTCGGTACAAATCGTTTATACAATGAAAGCAAAAATTGCGGAGTTGTAACGAAATATCCTAAATTCCATGCATGATGCCCACTTTCAAAATATTTCTTCGCTGTTATTGCATCTGGGCGATATTGAAAATCAATAAACTCATGAAATACTACTGAATCTTTTGTAGTGATTTCTTTTCCATAGTGTATCCATCCAAGATTTTCGCTGGCAAAACGAGCTTTTTGAGAAACAAAAACGATTTTTTCCGGATCTTTTGCAACAATCTCACCGCTTGCTTTAAGAATACTGCGGAATAACTCCTGCTTTTTTACCAAATGGTCACTCCAAAGTATTACCATCGGTTCTGTCGGATTAGTTTTTCCTATGATTGCTGCAGCAAGTCCTACCGCAGGTCCTACATCCCGCATCACTGGCTCTCCTATGACATGTTTAGCTGGAACTGAGGTTAATTGCCTTTGCACCATGTTGACATACATTTTTCCTGTGGAAACATAGATATCTGACCATGCAAAATCCGGACGAAGCCTATCTGCGGCTAGTTGTAGTGTAGATTTATTGCCAATAATTTTTTCAAATTGCTTCGGCGACTTCTTCCTTGATAAAGGCCAAAGTCGTGTTCCTACGCCCCCTGCAAATATGATCGCTTTCATATTTTTGTATTATACAGTTTCCATGCGTTTTTCGCATATTCTGCAAATGAATGTTTAAAAATTGTCTCATCAAATCGAAGTGCATTTTTCCTACACACATTCGCATTCCACGGTATGGAGGCACATTTTTTCATCCCTTCGACCATGGACTCAACGGATTGATGGGAAAAGAGAATGCCGGTATTTTCATCTATGACAATTTCTGCAATCCCACTTTCCTTATACGCTATGACTGGTTTGCCACATGCTTGCGCCTCCACAGCGACAATGCCGAAATCTTCGTCAGCCACAAATACAAATGCTGTACATGCTTGATAATACGAATGCAGTGTTTCATCTGATATTCTTTTTGTGACAAACGTGACAGAAGAATCAGACATATTTTTTAACGATGTGTATTCAGGTCCATTCCCGATAATCACTAATCGTTTATGCAATTTCATACAACTTTTGATGATAATATCTACGCGCTTATAGGGAACTAATAACCGTACGACTAAAAAATATCCTTCATCCTTCTTTTCAACTACCGTAAATTTCTGACAATCAACCGGTGGATAGATAATAGCTTTTGGTGCCACGTGATAATATTTTTCAATTCGTTTTCCAACTCTCTTGGATATCGCTACATATTCATCCGGTCGTTTCGATCCAATGCTATCCCAATGACGAAGTATGCCAAGAAATGCTTGAAAGAAAAAAGAAACGAAAATATTTGCATATCCAAATCCGGGATATTTTTTATATGTTTCATATCCGCTCCATAAATACCGCGTGGGTGTCAGACAATAGCAGATATGCAGTGTTTCTGGTTTTGTCACAACCATTTTTGCCTCTGCGCTCGTCACTGTTATGACGACATCAAATGAAGAGAAATCAAACGATTCAAAAGCAAATGGTGTCAACCAGGGAAACCATTGATGATGGGTCCGAGCAAAAGGAACGCTATTCATCCATGAAGGCACAATAGAAAAAACATTCGCCCAAGAAGCATTGTTCTTATCATACACGGCTGTATATAGTGGAGCATTCGGATAGATATCATGAAGTGCGAGAAGCACTCTTTCAGCGCCACCAAACGTATTTACTCTATCGTACACGAGAGCTACTTTCATAGCTGTGTATTTCCTATGTGACGATACCAATCATACGTTTGTTGCGCCATTGTATCCCATCGAAAAAGAGCAAAATCTATTGTTGTCTTTCTTTTTGTATTCGTTTCATTTTTTGCGACTTGTATCAATCGCATAACAAGCGAATTCGTGTCATTTGATGGAAAATATAAAGGAATATCACCGAAAATTTCTCGAAACACCGGTATATCTGAGCAAATAAGGGTACAGCCAAAAGATAGAGCCTCAAGTGCTGGTAATCCAAACCCTTCATTATGGGAAGGAAAAACAAGTGCTTCAGCATGACGATAATAATTTTGCAATTCATCATCTTTCAAATACTCTATGTGACGTATCACATCTTTCATTCCATCAAGTTTTTCGATATATCTTTGCACCCTCACATAAAAAATATCATTTTTTCCCAGCAACACCAGTTTGTAGTTCGGATAGGTACGATGAAATTGAAAAAACGCATCAACAAGCCGTTCTACATTTTTATGCGGATACGCATTTCCTACATACAAAAAATACGGTGAGGCCAGTGGCGATGAAGTATTCTTTTTTAACACGCGGGAAAAGACAGGATCTACTCCTTCATACGTCACAGAAATTTTTTTCGGATTGATATGAAATATATTGATGACATCTTGTTTCGTACTCTCGGAAACTGCCAAAATATGGTTGGCGCGCCAAAGACCAATTGTGAGAATCAGACGAGACGCAAAGACTTTCAGAAAGTAGAGTGGAAACGGCAGGGTAGATGCTTTTCCTGTCACCTGTGTTATGACCGTGAGATCATGTATCGTCACGACCATTTTCTTCGGATAAAAGATCGGTATCGTTATATACGGTTCATGTAATATATCTAGCTGTTCTTTCAAAAAAAGAAATGGCAATAGTATTTGTTCTTGAAGTGTATGCCAATGAGGACTGGCTTTTCTTTTTATAAATTGTTTGGATGGACAAATAAATGAGTCAAAGTCCTCTGGTGTCAGAAATATGATATACGTATCATCAGTATTCATGACCGCAAGCTCACGAATGAGATTTTGGATATATCTCCCGACTCCTGTTTGCTGTAATAATCGTGCATCTATGCCTATGCGCATAAAAATTATATGAAGCTTACATGCCAAATGTTTTTAATAACGCCATCTGAATATCAAAAGCCAAGTACACCAACCATGTGATGATCCGCGGGTATTTTTTTTCATAATGCTTCGTATAAAATAATTTATTGTAGGTAATAAAAAGTGTCTGCGTTTTTATCCTTCGTTCGCGATTTGTATGCGCTCGTCCACTTTGTTTCTTTTTGTGAAGGATTGTCACTGTAGGATTAAACCAAATTTGCCATCCTGCATTTTTGATACGATACGCGTAGTCAATATCTTCTCCATACATAAAATATTCCTCATCAAGCATTCCCACTGTTTGCACTACCTCACGCCGTACCATAAAAAATGCACCACTGATACTGTCTACTTCATGAATGGTTGTAAGATCTTTATAGAGCTGATGATACCCACTAAAAATTTGCGCTTTTGGAAAAAGCTTTTCAAGCTTTGCATAATAGGTGAGAGCGTTCCATGGAGTTGGCATGCCCCTGTGACACGCAGGATCCATAGAACCGTCCATGAGAAGGAGTTTACACGTCGCGGCACCTGCTTTTGGATAAGTGTCCATGAAATGAATCATTGATGCAATAGTTTTTTCCGGCACTTCGGTATCAGAGTTTAATAAAAGAATATATCTTCCTTGTGCTTTTTTTATCCCAGGATTATTTCCTGCTGCAAAACCTACATTTCCCCCATTTTGAATAAATGTTACCTTTGGAAATTCTTTTTTCACCATTATGTCTGTTCCGTCTGTGGATGCGTTATCGCACACAATGACTTCCATAGAAAAATTTCCCAATTTCGAAGCAAGCAAACTCTCGATACAAATTTTCGTCAATTCAAGAGTATTAAAATTTAAGATTATGACTGAAATATCTATTGTTTTCATACAACGCCTTTCCATAGTATATCTAATGCCTGAGCTATCTGTGTCCAATCATACTCTTTTTCCACTAGTTTTCGCGCATCACGGACCATTTGCAAAGACGTCTTCGGACTCTCATATACACGCTTCACGGCATGTATATATGAGGTAGTGTCTTCTGCCTCAATAAATTCTTTTCCATCTGTACCTTTAAGTCCCATTCTTCCTTCTTTTGTAGTAATGACGAGAGTTCCTGATGCCATAGCTTCCAAAATTTTAAATTTCGTACCGCCACCGATTCCCATCGGAGCAAGGAGAACATCGGCATTCTTAAACGCATCACGAATATCTTCAACATACCCTTCGATACTGACTGATGGCGTTACTAGTGATGTAAGTGAGCCAGGGAAATGCTTGCCCACAATAGTAAGCCTTGCATTAGGATATTCACGAAGGATATTTGGCCAGATTGTGGATAATAACTGATAGACTGCTTCTTTATTTGGCGCCCACAGGAAATTACCGACGAACAAAAATGATGGATGTTTTATGTCAAACGTGTGCGCTGTATATTTAAAATATGAGGTATCAACACCGTTTGAAACAACAGGTGTCTTTGTATGTGTTATTTTTGATATGACAGCTGCATCATCATCTGATACCGCAACAACAGTATGCGACTTTTTCCAAACAATCTCTTCCCATATTTTTATTTTCACCGCATCAAGGAATGCAAAAGGACGCAAAAATGGAATTCGTAAAGTCTTTGCATTCTTTTCATACACTGCATATTCAACATTATGTTCAGAGACGACTAAAGGAATAGAAAGCATAGGAAGTGATGGATACACATAAAAAGGTTCCGCATGCACGAGATCATATGGTTTGTTTTGCAGTTCCTTTTGAATTTCTTTCTGCATCACCTTATTGTCATAGGTCGAAAGCAGAAGCGGATAATTTCCCAGTGCTCCAAGCAGGTATTTGAGCTGTATTCCTCGTCCCCGCATCACTGTATGCACTTCTGACACAAATGATAACTCATTAACGTATGCTTTCTCATCATTGTTTCTGATAAATGAAAATAAGGTAATCCTGTGTTTTTGAGAAAGAGCTTTGAGGAGATTGTATATCCTCACTTGCCCACCAGAATGGAGGGGATATGGTAATACAGCGCTGACAAAAAGTATATTCATACAAAAAATAATTGTTAATTGATAGTTACTAATTTTTAATTTACAATTTTCAATTTACAATAAATTTTCAATAACTAATTTCCAATCTTTCCGACTTTATAGACTTTATAACTTTATAACTTTCTTACCATCCTTAATCCCCGCCCTCCCCGTTCTTTTTCGTAAGATCTATAATTGCATATCTGTCATTTCGAACTAACACAGTGTAAATTTTAGCTAAATCGCGTGTTTCCAAATCATCATCTGTAGGAGATACCGTCACATAATGTGTGGCGCCCATAGCAATCTTTTTATCAATTTCAAACCCAAGTGGCCATCCCTGACGACCTGTTTGATATAAAAATGTCGTATCGCCATTATATGGTGCTATCACTTTTGCATCACGGGGAAGTAAACGGTCTGCCTCTTTTCCCGCTTCAACGATAGTCGGACGATTCACCCAATAATATGTGCGCACTGTGTACCAGGAAAAAGAGAGCATAAAACTAAAACTTACGAGTGACAATAGCCACAAAACGCCTCTATTTTCTTTTTGCTGTATAACCCACGTCATACCTTTTCCCAAAAAAATAGCAATGGTCGGCAGTATCATGATTTGATAATAATCATGTTGTACATTTCCTGTCGCAAGGATGCTCATATAGAGAAGCGATCCCACAAGGAACCAAAAAGGAATGTCATTTTCTTTTGCTACCCTTTTTGGAATGAAGCCAAAACCCAAAAGTAGTATTCCCCAATATCCTAATATCAGTTTCCCTATGCGTTCTGCAAACAGCCAATAAAACCATGCGCCTTTGAATCGAATTTCATTGGAATTAAATAACCAGGTAAATACAGGTATGCCTTCAGGAAACTGTGCGATCCATGTACGCCAAAAATAAAAAGGAATCAGTGCTATACCTGCATACAAAGCTATCTGAATAATTTTTACCTTGATATCTTTCCATGTCGCAAGTAGTAAACCAAGAACCGGTAATAACAAAAACCCGGATACAGGTTTGACCAGTACTGCCAATGAAGCAACCAAAGCCGCAAAGATAATATATATCCATCGTTTCTTCACGCTCACCCCTCCAAATGCACAATCAAAAAGATAAACGCTGAGAACGGCAAGTCCCACCGCAGGAACATCAGGCAATATCGATCTTCCATAATATATACTGTACGGAATCACTGCATAGACAGATGCAATACTGATTCCCAAAATCACGTTTCTTTTATAAAAAAGTAATCCTAACAGTATGCCAGTGGCAGTTGTTATAGCTATGGAAAGCAATCGCAAAATTACTTCTATGGATACCTGAGGAAATAGTTGTCCTATGTATGCCGCTGTCATCTGATACAAAGGAAACTCTACCATTCGATATCCCATTGGGTTATCTTTCCCTGATTGGATATTCGATAGATCATCATATCGTGGGTAGAGTGGATCTATGCCGAAACGGATGAAGTTTCGTGCGACAGCGGCAGTATCTGCTTGACGCCAACTGTGCCAATCTGCAATAGGTCCATTAATTTTATATAAACGAAGCGCGACACTCACTACGGCAATCACAAAAAAACAAAGAATTGGAAGTATTTTCATTTTCATAAAGACGTATTCTTTCACTTTTCAGGAATAATAATTGTTTCCATGATGCCGCGTTTTAATATCAAATCTTCAAAAATAAATACTTCTCTATCCCCATTAGAAAATGTTCTTTTATATCCCTCCTCTATAGAAGGCACTTGTGTCACAAAATATGGATTCTCACGATACATATGCCAGAGGGCATCATTCATGCCCGTTGGGTACACCCATGCACGGCCATACCGGATTGGCATATTCACGATGTAGAAATTTTTAATATTTTTCGGTGGCCACGCTTCTTTTTTTATCACCAGAAGCGATTGTTCGACGACGCTCCCTGCCTTTTTCCAATCATCGCCCAATCGTTGAATTTCACGAACATTTACCATCAAAAATATAGATATAAAAATAAGTACTGCAACTCTTCCTACAAGTCGTATGTGATTCCATAGTGCATCGATAATTCCAATCACGCCAAGTGTGAGAAACAAAGATGGGATATATGCATATCGTTCTGCCATTCCTCCAAGCGGTATGTACGCAGCAAATGCTATACCATAGCAGACAAACCATACGATAATCTTTTTTTGTTCGACAATCCATGCTTTCAAAGACCACATAATACGAAGAAAAATAAGACCGATGAGAAGTGCTACTGCTGATATTTCCTTCAGATATACTTTTGTGGCAAGACGCAATGAATTAAATTGTTCTATCGCTTTCGGACCTACGAATATTGCTATGGTGTATCCAATGCTATTAGCCACACTATTGATAAAAAATGTCGTAAGCTTGTATCCATAATCACCTTCAGATGCTACAGCACCAGATGCCTTCCGCATCCACCAATAACTAGGAATGAGAAGTATATACGCCCAATTCCAAATCGATTTCGGTTGCCAAATTATACTGATACACCATAGGATAATTGGTGCGACGAGCATACCATCATACGATACCATAGACAGAAATACTGCAAAAAAAGATCCAATGAAAAAAAGAGATTTCCATTTCTTCTGATAAAATGATTCAATCCGTAGATACACAGCAGTGAGGAGAAACAATCCAGCAAGCATACTGCTTTGACCGGAAATCCAATAGACATTTTCATGATGTACAGATAATGCAGCAAAACAAAAAGCGCCAATCCATGCAAATACTTTTCTCACCTGTAAACGAACCTGTATATGGTACAAAAGAAGCGATGTCATCGAAAGAAGTAGTACTGAAGCGACATGGTAGATAGACGGCTTGAGCCAAAAAACACTAAACATACTAAAATACCAAAGCTTCGGGAGAGGACGGTAAAAAAATCCTTGAGAATTTGTGAAATATCCTATGATATCACCAGGTACACTTTCAGCAGCCCATCGAAGCCACGTAAAATCATCGCCGACAAAATATAATCCAAATGTTTTTCCCCACACAATCCAAATCGCAAGAATGAGATAAAATAAAATCGATATTTTTCGTGTCGCAAGATACCATAAAAACTGAAAATATTTCACAGTAAATGGTTCTTTTGCCACGAGCATGGCAGTCACTACTCCCACAAATATCCATAACGTATAGGCGACCTTTGACGCTTCAAAAACATCGATAAGAACCGCATTACAAAGGAGTCCCACTATACCAGCATACACACCAATCGCAAAAGACCGCTCTATAGGAGATAACAAATGCTTTCGTTTGATAAACAAGAGAAATGATGTAGCTAAAATACCTAAGAAAGCAATGCTTCCTATAATTCCCGTTTCTCCGAGCATTCGATGATAATCTCCATCAGCAGCGACTGATAACGAAGAAAATCCACTTCCCAAAAAAATATTCCGTTTAAATGCTTCTATGGCTTTCGGCCATTGTCCCTGAAATCTCGTGGTTATGGAAATATCATACACAAGGGCTTTTTGAATGAGAAAACTTCCGGAAACAGTAGCGACTTCCCCTGCCACTCCTGGAATATTTTTACTTTTATAGAGTTGTACTGTTTTGACTTCACTGTCCGAAGTACCTGCCAAACTCAAATATTCACTCCCTGTTGGCAAAGTCTCTTCTGCAGGAGATTCACTTTGCGATAACGTCGCTTTGGTACCAGTCAGTGAATCAAGGGTACCTATTGGTTTCCCTGTTGATAAATCAACGACCACGTCGCTCACCCGAAATGTTTTATAAAAACGTTCTGATGCACCACTCGTGAAATTCATCACAAGAAGACTTAATAGGATCATGGGCACAATTAGCAATGATTTTTTGTGCCACAAGAGCATGACAGACATGACGACAAGATACACTCCAAATGAAACACGGGATGCCGTAAAAAGAAGCATGATAAGTCCTAAAAACGTCAGGAGAAAAAGACCAATTTTTTTCCACAGAGCTTTAACCCCAAATAGCACACTTCCCATAATTGGAATGGTCATGACGAGGTACGCAGCTAAATCATAATGTCCACCGAATGTGGAAGGAAATCTCGCCGTTGAGGGAAGACGAAGTGGCACTCCTTTAGCAAATTCCTCATTCATAGTCAAAAATGCAGGAAATCCAAGAAATTTCTGTCCAAATCCATACAGTATGATGATCACGTACGATCCAATAAGCGTCCACAAAAAAGGCAGAAGTAAAGGCTTCCTCCGAAATGCTTCATACGCGATAAAGCAAACAGCCATGTATTCGATACGCCTAGCAAAATGGAGGAAAGCCAGATGAGGAAACATCCCAGTCAAATGAGGAAAAATAAATAAGACTGCATTGAGAACTGATATTCCACCGATAATCCAGTACGTGAGAATGGGAATTCTCAAAGGATTATCACTTATTCTTTTTTCCCGAATCATCGTGATAAGAAGAAATCCGGATGATAATAGTATGAGGAAATCTTCGAGCCGTATATATACCCAAGATCGGATGACATTGATAAGTGGCAGTTTTGGATACAATGGAATAAACGCCAATAGAAAAAGCGTTATCACATACAATCCATACTCGTTACACCAGTTTAAAAGCTTCCGCATATGTTTTTTTCAGATACTCACTTCCGATTATGTATCCAATAACGATAGAGATAATTGCTTTCTTTTTTAAAAGTAGACGAAGGATGAAGAGAGCAAATTTTGAATAATGTTTTTTATACACAAATATCAACCCTTTATAAATATTGA
>Ga0209800_10003856_pt1 | contig 11518 bp, 9 predicted proteins | sample Higcelweek8metaG_FD_187174 | JGI IMG/M metagenome (GOLD analysis project Ga0209800, IMG submission 187174) | Freshwater pond sediment microbial communities from the University of Edinburgh, under environmental carbon perturbations - High... | ecosystem: Environmental > Aquatic > Freshwater >... | reverse complement strand
TGAAGTCCAGTTCCTGATCAACGCGATAGACGGAGGCGCAGCAGGCATAATAGCCGCATATTCCCAGAGCATCGTAAGGGATTTTAATATTGATGAAGGCATGAACCTTATAAATGTCATCACGCCTGTACAATCCTCAACGGTAAAAGTATCATATCTCCACTGGTATAATCCCGAACTTGATTACATCACTTTCATGGTACCGGGCATACTCGTACTCCTCGTCACCTTCATCGGAATGTTCCTCTCCTCCATGAGCGTGGTAAAAGAAAAGGAAATAGGCACGATCGAGCAGATCAATGTCACCCCGATAAAAAAATATGAATTCATAATCGGCAAACTCACTCCCTTCTTCATCATCGCGCTCTTCGAACTCACATTCGGATTGTTCATAGCCAAGCTTATTTTCGACATCCCGTTCAACGGAAGCCTCACCCTCATATTCTTTTTCGCCGCCGTTTACCTCGTGGCAGTCCTATCCGTCGGACTCGTGATCTCAACCTTCGCGGATACCCAGCAGCAGGCTATGTTCATCTCATGGTTCATACTAGTGATCTTCCTGCTCATGTCAGGCCTCTTCACACCCATACAAAGCATGCCGATGTGGGCGCAGCGCATAACATGGTTCAACCCGATAGCATACTTCATAGACGCAATGCGCATGGTACTCCTAAAAGGATCAGGCTTCTCAGACATATCAAAACACTTTTTAATAATGACAATTTACAGCACAGTCGTAACTGCTTACGCAGTATTCAGGTACAAGAAAGTGAATTAATGAAGAGTATCACAATGTTCATTAACAGTTTTTCTGAAAATCTGCGTCAGAACATCCTTGACCGCCTTTTTTGATATTTCATTTGGAATTAATCCTTTTTTTTGCTAAATTGAAACAGAATAGCAAAAGGAGAAAATTATTATGTTTAAAGTAGTTACCGCCACATACAATAACAATAACCTGACTTTAGATGAAGAATTCGGGTTGGTTGACGGGCAGAAAATTAAAGTCATTATTATTGATGAAAAACACGACAAAAAGAAAAGTTTTCTTGATTTTGTTAAACGATATCAGATGAAATTTGAAAAGGGCTATAAGTTCAACCGGGAAGAATTATATGACAGATAAGGTTTTTATTGATAAAGATGAATTTTCTTTTTAATTTGAAGTATCTCATTGACCATGTGTCAAATTAGTTACGAAACCGTCAAAGCAATTTGGCGGTTTTTGCGTTATATAAACCAGAGAATAACCAGATCGTCTACTTCATAGACGCAATGCGCATGGTACTCCTAAAAGGATCAGGCTTCTCAGACATATCAAAACACTTTTTAATAATGACCATTTACAGCACAGTCGTAACCGCCTACGCAGTATTCAGGTATAAGAAAGTCAAATAGAACGAATTATATCAGACAAAATACTAAAGCAATTTACTTGATTATTCACATACAATAATTTATTTTCCTTATCAATGTTTAGAGAAAGACTATACAGATGGTTACTTTTAAGTGAGTAAACAGCAAAATGGAAAGAAATAAGCTAAAATATTTCAAACAAGAATAAAGAATTATATGACAAATGAATCAGATATAGAACAAAACTTTTTAAGGAAACTAATCGACCTTAAATATATTTATCAACCAGCCATTGTTGATAGGAAGTCGCTTGAACAGAATTTCAAAACCAAGTTCGAAGCACTAAATCGTGTTCGACTGACTGAAAATGAATTCTTGCGTCTGCGTGAGGAAATTATCAATCCGGATGTATTTGTTGCTTCTAAATTACTGCGTGAAAGACAATATTTTCAAAGGGAAGATGGAACGCCTCTACATTATACTTTGGTTAATATTAAAGACTGGTGTAAAAATGAATTTGAAGTTATTAACCAGTTACGCATAAATACTGAGAACAGCTACCATAAATACGATATTATTCTTTTGATTAATGGATTGCCTGTAGTGCAAATCGAATTGAAAAAGCTGGAAATCACGCCGCGTAAAGCAATACAACAAATCGTTGACTATAAAAACGATCAGGGTAATGGCTATACTAATTCTCTGCTTTGTTTTATGCAGTTGTTTATAGTAAGCAACAGATCAAACACATATTATTTTGCGAATAATAAAAACCAGCACTTTGCTTTTAATGCAGACGAACAGTTTTTACCGATCTATCAATTAGCAGATGAGAGTAACACGAAAATTACTCATTTGGATACTTTTGCTGAAAGATTCCTCTCTAAATGTACGCTTGGTGAAATGATTAGTAAATATATGGTTTTGGTTGAGAGCGAGCAGAAATTATTGGTAATGCGTCCTTATCAGATTTATGCTGTTAAAGCCATTGTTGACTGCATACACCAAAACAGAGGTAACGGATATATTTGGCATACTACAGGTAGCGGTAAAACATTAACCTCGTTTAAAACTTCAACAATTTTAAAAAACAATCCTGATATCGAGAAATGTCTCTTTGTTGTTGATAGAAAAGACCTTGACAGACAAACGCGGGAGGAATTTAATAAATTTCAGGAAGGAAGTGTGGAAGAAAACACCAATACAGAAACTTTAGTAAGGCGTTTGCTCTCTACCGATTATTCCGATAAGGTTATAGTTACCACGATCCAGAAATTAGGTTTGGCATTAGACGGTACGAATTCTAAAAACTATAAAGAACGTTTAGAGCCGTTAATCAATAAACGGATAGTTTTTATATTTGATGAGTGCCACCGTTCGCAGTTTGGAGATAATCATAAAGCAATTAAAGAGTTTTTTCCGAATGCTCAATTATTTGGGTTCACCGGAACACCTATTTTTGATGAAAATGCCACATATAATACCAGAGAAGGTGAATTCGCTTCATACAAAACTACAGAATCAATTTTCGAAAAACAATTGCACGCTTATACTATAACCCATGCGATTGAAGATAGAAATGTACTGCGTTTTCACATTGATTATTTTAAAGGTAAGGGCAATTATTACAGCAATTATAATATTGTTGATAAAGACAAGCCTGGCGAAATGATTACTCGGCAAGCTGTAGTAGAAGCTATTCTTGATAAGCACGATTCTGCAACAAATTCAAGGCGTTTCAATGCTATGTTAGCAACATCATCTATCAACAACGCTATTGAATACTATCGGTTGTTCAAAGAAATTCAAAAAAAGAAAAGTGAAGAAAGTGAAGATTTTGCACCTTTAAATATTGCTTGTGTGTTCTCACCGCCCGCTCAATTAATAGCTGAGGAAGGAGATAAACTAAGTCAGAAAAACGCAGCAGACATTAAACAGCTGCAAGAGGATTTGAGTCAGGAAAAAGAAGACAACAAGCAGAATCCGGAGGAGAAAAAGGAAGAACTGAAAACCATTATTTCTGATTATAATAAACAATTTGGCACGAATCACACTATTTATGAATTCGATTTGTATTATCAGGACATTCAAAGACGAATTAAAGATCATAAATACAGCAATAAAGATTATCCGCACAAAAATAAAATTGATTTAACCATAGTTGTCGATATGCTGCTCACAGGTTTTGACTCCAAATACCTTAATACACTGTATGTTGACAAAAACCTGAAATATCACGGACTTATACAGGCTTACTCACGCACTAATCGTGTGCTTAACGACACCAAACCATACGGTAATATTCTGGTTTTCCGCTCGCAACAAGAAGCTGTAAATCAGGCCATTACCCTATTCTCCGGTGAAGACAGTGGCAAAGCTAAGGAAATTTGGTTGATTGAACCTGCCCCTGTAATGATAGACAAATACCAAAAAGCGGTTGAAGCAATGGGTGTCTTTATGCAAGGTCAAAGTATGGTATGCGAAGCACAGGCTGTTTATAATCTTAAAGGTGACGCTAATCGAATTGCTTTCGTGAAAAAATTTAAAGATGTACAGAGACTTAAAACCCAGTTAGACCAGTACACAGATTTGGATAAAGAGCAGCTGTCTAAAATTGAAGCTATACTCCCTTTGGATAAATTGCAGGAATTCCGAAGTTCGTATTTAGAAACTGCAAAGAAGCTAAGAGAAATACAACAAAAAGAAGGTGAAGAGACACAACCCGAAATTCTAGAATTAGATTTTGAATTCGTTCTGTTTGCTTCTGCTGTGATCGACTACGATTATATCATGAATCTGATCGCCGACAGCACACAAAAGAAACCTGCTAAACAAAAAATGACCAAAGATCAGGTAATCAAATTATTGAGTACAAGTTCTAATATGATGGAAGAGCAGGAAGATTTGAAAGATTTTATCGAAACTCTTGACTGGAATAAACCACAAAATATTGATGATCTAAAAAGAAATGTAGAAAATTTCATAATAGAGAAGCACGAGAAAGAGCTTTTTGAGATCGCTAACAAACATGGTTTGCAATTAAAAGCCTTAAAGAACTTCGTTGATAGCATCTTGGACAGGATGATCTTTGACGGGGAAACACTCACGGAATTACTAGAACCATTGGGATTAAGCTGGAAAGAGCGACGAGCAAAAGAGCTAGCTTTGATGGAAGAGTTAGTCCCTCAATTAAAAAAACTTTCTCAAGGGCGCGAAATATCAGGATTAGCAGCATATGAATAATAAAAATCGAATAATACCTGAATTGCGTTTTTCTGAGTTTATAGGAAATCCTACTTGGCAAAAAGTAAAACTTTCCGAAGTTCTATATGAACATGGTCTTAAAAGTGAAGGTAATGAAGAAGTATACTCTGTATCAGTTAATAAAGGAGTAGTAAATCAAATTGAACATTTAGGTAGAAGTTTCGCTGCAAAAAATACTGAAAATTATAAAAGAGTTATTCATGGAGATATTATATATACCAAAAGTCCAACTGGTGATTTTCCTTATGGTATTGTAAAGCAGAGTAAAATAGATAAAAATGTAATAATATCACCGCTTTATGCTGTTTTTACTCCAATAACTTATTCTTTAGGTGTTTTGTTGGATGCTTATTTTGAATCTCCGGAAAGAACATTCAATTATTTAGCTCCTATTATTCAAAAGGGAGCAAAGAATACAATCAACATTAATAATAATGTTTTTCTTTCTAAGGAAATAATATTGCCTAATGATGAAAAAGAGCAACAAAAAATAGCTTCTTGCCTTTCTTCTTTAAATAGAGTAATAAACTTTGAAACTATAAAATTAGAAACACTCAAAAGTCATAAAAAAGGATTATTGCAAAACCTTTTTCCTCAAGAAGGAGAGAAAGTACCTGAATTGCGTTTTTCTGAGTTTATAGGAAATCCTACTTGGCAAAAAGTAAAGCTTTCCGAAGTTCTATATGAACATGGTCTTAAAAGTGAAGGTAATGAAGAAGTATACTCTGTATCAGTTAATAAAGGAGTAGTAAATCAAATTGAACATTTAGGTAGAAGTTTCGCTGCAAAAAATACTGAAAATTATAAAAGAGTTATTCATGGAGATATTATATATACCAAAAGTCCAACTGGTGATTTTCCTTATGGTATTGTAAAGCAGAGTAAAATAGATAAAAATGTAATAATATCACCGCTTTATGCTGTTTTTACTCCAATAACTTATTCTTTAGGTGTTTTGTTGGATGCTTATTTTGAATCTCCGGAAAGAACATTCAATTATTTAGCTCCTATTATTCAAAAGGGAGCAAAGAATACAATCAACATTAATAATAATGTTTTTCTTTCTAAGGAAATAATATTGCCTAATGATGAAAAAGAGCAACAAAAAATAGCTTCTTGCCTTTCTTCTTTAAATAGAGTAATAAACTTTGAAACTATAAAATTAGAGCAATTAATACAGCACAAAAAAGGTTTGATGCAAGGATTGTTTCCAAAATAAATTAATACAAGAGGATCTATGAATGAAATAGATATAGCTAAACAAATTAAAAACTATGAAGAGAATATTTTCCTGATCTATGCTTTTAATGGAATTGGAAAAACTAGACTTTCCGTTGCATATAAAAATTATACTAAATCTGAAAATAACGGAAAACATAGCGGCGTATACTACAACGCATACAGTGAAGATCTTTTCGTTTGGGATAACGAATATAAGAATGATAAAGGCGATTTAAATGTAAAACTTAATATAATACAAAGCTCCTTAAATAGATTACATGGTTCAATTACAGAGGATTCTGTTAAGGAAAAACTTATACCTTACAATCCTTCTTTCAATTTCTTCTTTAACCCATATAAAAATCCAGAAAATGGAATTGAGTCGATTTACTTTTATAAAGAAGGTGATGAAACGACCTCAATAAAAATATCAAGAGGCGAGGAAAGAATATTTGTTTGGTGCTTATTTTTGGCATTATTTGAAGTCGAGGGATTTGCAGATGATCGTAATGCTCATTTTTTTATTGATGACCCAGTATCCAGTTTAGATGATCATAATATTTTTATTACAGCAGCAACAATCTTCGATTTAATCGAGAAACATTTCGAAACAAAAAAAATAATTATAACGTCTCATCATTTCGGAATATTATCGATTTTATCTGATTGGTTATCTAAAGGAGAAAAAGCGAGCAAATTTACGAATAGAGACAAATCTAAGAAGTTTAAAGAATTCATCTTAGAACGAGATGGAGAAGAATTCCAATTAACAAAACCTACAAATGGCGTATTCCTTTACCATCTTAGGTTGTTGCAAATTTTAGACAATGCAAATAGGACGCAAATTTATGCTTATCATTTTGCTCTTTTAAGGCAAGTTTTAGAAAATATAGCCTCATTCTTGGGAGTTGGTCATTTTAGCTATGTAATTGAGCAAATCGGAATCACGGAAAAAGCTAGAGTATCAGATATCGTTAATGCCCTTTCTCATCAGAAAATATACTTATTTCAATCAGACTTAGTAGTAGAGGATAATGCTAAGCTATTCAAAGAGATAGTTGAAAGATTATTAGATAGATATAAATTTATTTTACACACGGATTAATTATGACACCAAGAGAACAACAGCAACTGGGCAAGACCCTTTGGGATATAGCAGATCAACTACGCGGAGCTATGAATGCGGATGATTTCCGTGATTATATGCTTTCGTTTTTATTCCTTCGTTATTTATCGTATAATTATGAAGAATCTGCTAAAAAAGAATTAGGCAAGGATTATCCGAAAATATCGGTCAATTTAAAAGGTTCTGCGCTTAGTGTTTGGTATGAAAAAAATAAAGCAGACGTGCCGGAGTTTGAAAAGCAGATGCGGAGAAAAATCCATTATGTTATCAAACCTAAGCACTTATGGAGCAATATTACTGAACTAGCACGTACACAAAATAACGAAGTTTTATCAATTTTAGAAGAAGGTTTCAGATATATTGAAAATGAATCCTTTGCAAGTACTTTTCAGGGTCTGTTCTCTGAAATAAATCTGAATTCGGAAAAGCTTGGAAAATCTGCAACAGAAAGGAATAAAAAACTTTGTACAATAATTCAAAAAATTGCAGAAGGCATATCTGATTTCTCAACAGATTCTGACACGCTTGGAGATGCTTATGAGTATTTGATCGGACAGTTTGCTGCAGGTTCAGGTAAAAAAGCTGGGGAGTTTTATACTCCGCAACAAATCTCTACCATTCTTTCTGAAATAGTAACATTGGATAATCAAGACCCGAAAACTGGAAAGAGAAGCAAGCTGAATAAAGTACTAGATTTTGCATGTGGTTCAGGATCACTGCTATTGAATGTTAGAAAGCGAATAAAAGATAACGGGGGCAGTTTAGGTAAAATATATGGACAGGAAAACAATATAACCACATATAACCTTGCCCGTATGAATATGCTTCTGCACGGTATGAAAGACACTGAGTTTGAAATATTTCACGGCGATTCTTTACTCAACCAGTGGGATTTACTAAACGAAATGAACCCTTCTAAAAAGATAGAATTTGATGCTATTGTCGCCAATCCTCCATTCAGTTTACGATGGGAACCAAACGATACTTTATCAGAAGATTTCCGTTTCAAAAGCTATGGAATGGCACCTAAATCTGCAGCTGATTTTGCTTTCTTATTACACGGTTTTCATTTCTTGGGTACGGAAGGTACTATGGCTATAATTTTACCTCACGGAGTCCTATTCCGCGGTGGCGCAGAGGAAAGAATTCGTACAAAGCTGTTACAGGACAATAATATTGATACAGTTATAGGATTGCCGTCCAATTTATTCTATTCAACAGGCATACCTGTTTGTATTCTAGTATTAAAAAAATGTAAAAAGGAAGATGATGTATTATTCATCAATGCAAGCGAACATTTTGAAAAAGGCAAGAGGCAAAACAGACTCAGAGAAGGTGAAAATGGAGAACCGAACGACATAAATAAAATCGTAGAAACTTATAAAACCCGCCCTGATAAAGTTGAACGGTATGCTCGTAGAGTTCCAATGGAAGAAATTATAAAGAACGGCTACAATTTAAATATTTCAAGATATATTAGTACATCTTCAGATGAAGAGGTAATTGACCTTGCAGACATCAATGCTAAGCTAGCTGAAATTGAAAAGAAAATTAAAAGCAGCACAGAAGAGCATAACAAGTATTTAAAAGAGTTGGGATTGAAGGAGATATGAAAAACTCAATCTATTCATATTAAGAACATGTATTTCTAGAGGTATAATATGTATAATTTTATCGGACTTGTCTTAGTTATATATGGAATTAACTTTTTAGCTTATTATAAACAAAAAAGTAAATCTTTCCCTCAAAGACAAATAGAAGTTGATAAAAGTAAAGATACTCTTTATAGATTGACTTTTGTTTTTTTACCAATGATAACAGGTTTTTATATTCTAAGAAATAACTTCATGGATTGGAAAAATTATTTAGGGATAATATTGGTATTGTTCGAGTCTATAGCTCTCTGTGGTTTTTATCGACATTATTGGCTAGAGAAACTTTATACAGGGTCACTACACCTGCCAAAATACAAAATTTTTGTAAGAATCGGTATTGTTTTAATACACCTAGCTCTTTTCATATTAGGCATATATTTGTTTGATAACACATTTGAAGAAAATTCAATTTTTAGAGTTGTTGGTTTAACTATTATACTATACGGTTTCAGCCTTTTTTCTTCCGGGCACTTTAATCGAGATAAATATAAAGTAAAGTGGTTCTTCACAATTTTATTGATCTTAGGATGTATTTGTATTCAATATTCATTAGGAGAATTTTCTTTTGCAGCATTAATTGGTGTATTCATATTAATGTTTGTAGGATTAACTTTACCTCAAGTATTTAAATTTAGTTTGTACGGGAAATTGAAATCCCCTTACATCAGTTATTTGTTAACATTCGTAACTATTAGTGTTATAATTTTTGCTTTATACTTAATCAAAATTATTAGATAATTACCGAGGGCTACACTAGAATTAAAGATAGGTGTAAGAAAATATAGTTACTGTACAGACAGCATAAGATTTATTCGTTACAAAAAGTTTTATATTAAAGTCTCCTGCGTAACCATTTCAGGCATTTGATCGTACCTTTTACCTTGTAACAGCCTGCCTGCTTCCTTTTTGTTAGTGCCGCCCCACTGTTTAAAGTAGAAGGCGGTTCCGGCTTTTTCGCACTGTTCTTTTATTTCGACTATCCATTCTTCTTTGATCGGGCGCGGTGTTCTTCCGCTTTCTCCGCCTACGATGACCCAGTCAATTGTTTGAAGGTTGAGTTCGGGTAATGAGCTTAGGAGCGGTTCGCAGGATAGGAATTTTACTCTTGCTTTTGTTTTTCTCAGGCAGTCAATTCTTGATGTTACGGTTGAATCTTCCACTGTCACGCCCATCCAAAGGTTATGCGGCCAGTCAAGCCAGCCTTCGCTGTCGTAGTATCTTAATATGTCGGCTCTTTTTGTGAGTATCTGAAAAACATGCTGAGGATTGTCTTTGATGACTTTGAATATTTTTTGTATGTAATCTACGGGGACATCTTTATGGAAGAGATCGCTCATTGAGTTCACGAAGATCATTTTAGGCTTCTTCCATGTGTAAGGTTCTGTCAGTGTGTCGGGATGGAGCGTAAGCTTGAAACCGTCTTTGTATTTCGGCTGTCCCATAGCTTTGAGCCTTCTCGCCATTACTTCTGCATAGCAGAATTTGCAGCCTGCGGATAATTTTGTGCATCCGGTGATCGGATTCCATGTTGATTCTGTCCATTCTATCTTAGTCGTTGCCATTTGCGTTTTACTTTTCTCTAATTACAGATTTACTCGCATGGTATCTTTTTCCATGCATCTTACCTTGCATTATTGTTAATTGTCGTTTTGTCGATACGACAATGTTTCTTTCGTTTACAGGCTCACTCATTTGGACTCTCCCGTAGTACCCTGACTTTTCACGTTACGATACAAATATAACCTAAATCTATCCCATTAATATTAATAATCCAAAGTAATTTTTACATTTTTTCTGGCACATAATTTTATTACCTTGTGTAAAAGCAAAGGAGTTCGAACCGATGACTCTATACGATAACTTTAAATCATCCCTGCATAAGTATAACGCCTGTGATAATCTGCTGAAAGATATCTACGGGTTAGATCCCGATTTTGAATACGATGCGATTATCGTAGCTCCTTCGTGGAATCCTGAAATTATTTTTTCGGCATACAATCCTGTGGTCAGAGTTGAAAAAAAAGGTCCGTATTATTGCGGTTATACTGTAGAATTTGAAGGTAAAAGTTTCGGCTATATTCAGGTAGCGGCGGGTGCGGCCAACACGATCGATTGCTGTTTGACTCTGGGCGGATCGAAATGCAAGAAAGTGATATTCATAGGCGCGGCAGATGCTTTGAAAGCGGATATTAAGCTGGGTGATATTATTATGCCTAAATATTCAATAGCCGGAGACGGAGGGTCTTTATACTTATATGAGAAAATTGCGGTAGAGAACTTTAGAAAGAAGATCTATCCTGACAAAGAAATATCGCAAAGGGTAATTGAGACTGCTAAGGACAGAGCCCGTTATCATGACGCAAGGAATAAGTTTATTCCGGAACTCGTGCTGGGGCTGACTTAGTAAAGGTAAATGTAGAATATCTCAAAAAAAATTCTTATATCGTTGATTTGAAACTTACCCGATATGCCTGTTAATTAATCGTTCAAAATAAAGTATCCTTGTAAAATAACCAAAATATCGTTAAAATAACCTTTCCTTTTGTCCAATAATGTTGTATATTATCCTTGTAAAACAGCCAAAAGGAGAGAATAATGATCGGCAGAAAGATATATAAATCTCTATTAGAATGGAAAAATGACGAAAACAGAAGACCGATCCTTATGCGGGGTGCAAGGCAGACAGGAAAAACTTTCATCATTGAGTTGTTCGGCAGGAATGAATTTAAAAATCTGATCACTATTAATTTTGAAAGAAATCCGAATTATAAGGAAATATTCACAACTTTAATACCCGGAGAGATCATTGAACAGATCATGCTGTTCACGAAACAGGATGTTATCCCGGGTAAAACACTTATTTTTCTTGATGAGATACAGGAGTGCCCGAAAGCAA
>Ga0209800_10003853_pt1 | contig 11523 bp, 7 predicted proteins | sample Higcelweek8metaG_FD_187174 | JGI IMG/M metagenome (GOLD analysis project Ga0209800, IMG submission 187174) | Freshwater pond sediment microbial communities from the University of Edinburgh, under environmental carbon perturbations - High... | ecosystem: Environmental > Aquatic > Freshwater >... | reverse complement strand
CCTTTGCACGGCCAGGCATTTTTACTATCCCTGTTTCTGCTGGAAGCTCTTTGGAATCTATACGCTGCAAACCGGACTTAAACCCTTTCAGGTCTCTGATATTGGACTCGCTGACAAACGCATCTCCCTTTGCACGGTCAGGCATTCTTACTATCCCTGTTTCTGCTGGAAGCTCTTTGGAATCTATACGCTGCAAACCGAACTTAAACCCTTTCAGGTCTCTGATATTGGACTCGCTGACAAATGAATCGGAATGTGCGTTTTCAAAATATCCTAAAAGAACAATGACCCCGACCATGATTGTAAAAAATATTTTTGTAATAGTCATTTTCATTCTCCACGTTGGGCCTGTATTGAACTGATACAGGCTGGTTTAGTTTTATATGAAAGTCTTTTCAAATAGCTGTAATCATGAGGACTTTCATCCTTCGTTGTAGCCGAAAGCTAATGTCACGCTCCGGCAGTGCTGGTTATAAGGCAAGTGTTCTCTTCTGTCCGCTTCGGAATATTAATCTTCTTATTAATATTCCGATTTTATAGCTAATTTTATTCTTTGATGCAGGAGTTGCCAGATTCATGCCATGTTGTTTCTAAAAAAAACTTTTTCTTAAACAGTCTTCTTGTTGATAAAAATAGACTGATTTAATCAGTTGTTTATTTGTGTGTAATCTTGCCAAGTATATCTGGAAGAGCAAAAAAAACATTTTTTTTACTGGATAAACGATCCTATATAATTTAGTGTGTATTTAAAACGGTATTTCGTTTAACATGGATGATCGATACGCTATATCGGTTGTAAATTTTTGAACGGCACACAAAATGAATATAGAATTAAGGGTGAAAAACTTGACTCAAAAAAAAATGATGGTGGATGAAAATCAGTTTTTTAGAAAAGCCTCCTTATGTCTTAACTCCTCACTGGTAATGGACACAGCCCTTGGGAGACTTCGCTATTACCTCCAGAATAATTTTCCAGTAGATGTCCTTTTTATGATGCTCTTCAATTACGAAAAAAATCATTTTGAAATTTTGGCAAAAAGTATAGACGAATCAATAAATCTTGAAATTCCAGAATCTGTTGTCGTAAAAGATGGTCTGGAGTATGTGGGACACTTTTTTGATAAAACCGATCCGTTGAGCATCATTGGTAAAGCTGAAGAAAACGAAATTTCGTTTGCCTGGTCAAATGCTATGGGAAATGTTGAAATGTCAGTCCTGGCTGTCATGCTGGCCATTGAGGATGAACGCATGGGATGTTTCGTGGCTGTTGCCATGGGAAATGATAGATATTCGAAAAATCATGGTGAACTTTTCAGGCTCCTGAAAGAGCCAGCAGCCATGGCCATGTCAAATGCGCTCAGATACCGGGAACTCCAAATTCTTCAGGAAGAACTTAAAGACGAGAACAAATTGCTGATAAAGGAGCTTGGCTCAGTAGAAAAAGGTACGGTCATTGGTGAAACTACTGGGCTTATTCATGTAATGGATATGGTCAACAAGGTTGCCCCCAATCAGAGCCCGGTTCTTATTCTGGGAGAGACAGGGGTTGGTAAGGAGGTTATTGCAAACGCCATCTATCAGCGTTCAAAACGGAATAACAGACCATTTATCAAGGTTAATTGCGGCGGGATTCCGGAATCTCTAATGGACAGTGAACTTTTCGGCCATGAAAAAGGGGCGTTCACAGGTGCAGCCAGCCGTAAACCAGGCAGGTTTGAGCGGGCCAACGGTGGTACGATTTTTCTTGATGAGGTTGGAGAACTCTCCCGTGATGCCCAGGTTAAGCTACTCAGGGTACTGCAAAACAAAGAGATTGAAAGGGTTGGAGGAAGCAGCGTAATCAACGTCGATATCAGAGTAATAAGTGCAACCAACAGAGATATGGAGAAGATGGTGCGACAAGGAGATTTTAGGGAAGATCTGTGGTTTAGACTCAATGTGCTTCCGATCACGATTCCACCGCTGCGCCTCCGAAAACAAGACATTCCTGCCCTTGTAAACCACATAATTGAACGAAAAAAGCGAGAAATGAACCTTGCCCGGATTCCGGTATTAACCAATTCCCAGTTTGGTGAACTGGCAGCCTATCACTGGCCAGGTAATGTGAGAGAACTGGAAAACATTATTGAACGCTGGCTGATTGTAGGAGATACAGTAGGAAGCTTCATACAGCTTATAAATCATAATTTTTTTCTTACTCAGGAGTGCCTAGTTGAGCCGGATTCTGAAGAGCCGGATATACAGGGAACAATAATACCGATGAATGATCTTATTATCAAGCATATTCAGATGGCGGTTAAGGCAAGTAACGGTAAGATTGGAGGAATAGGAGGTGCTGCAAAAAAGCTTGGCATGCATACAAACACCCTTCGGAGCAGGATGCTCAAACTTGGGATTATTCGCAAAAAACAATAGATGAACGTTCCACACCCTGTTTCTAAGTTTGAATCGATACCGACAAATACGGGTTGATTAATAGTTGTATTATCTTTTTATCGTTGTAATAGCCAAATTTACCACGCACTGTGAGTCATATAGACGATATTACAGTTATTTGAACTCGTTGAGTTATTTGCGGGTAATCGCTTCATTCTGACATGCGGGGCACACTTGCGGCCGTCCGGTTCCAGGTGGCTCTTCCCACTCGTGATGGCAGGAGTCACAGACAAAAATTCTCTCCCTGATCACAATTTCATAGTTTCCACCCTCCACCTTTATGGCCTTTCCATTTATGATCGCATCTGCAATAACTCTTCTGGCATTTCTTAAAATTCTGCCAAATGTGGCTCTGGAGACTGCCATAAGCTCCCCACCCTCTTCATGGGAGAGCCCTTGAAGGTCTGCAAGGCGTATAGCCTCACGCTCATCTACAGTCAAAGAGACCTCCATCAAATCAAGCATTGGGATCCCTCTTGGCTTGAAATAGCTAACTTCAGGTTTATATCCTACTTTTCTACTGATTACAGGCCTGACCATATTTCTTTCTTCTCTTTCAGTTTATTCGCTCACTGTTTTGTGAATAATTTTTAAAGTAGATGGTTAAATTTTAGCAGATGGTTATTAAATCAAAGGGGGGCTACTCTTTTACAGAATCCCCCCCCTTTTTCTCAATCAGGAACAGTCAAAAACATAAAGCGGTTAGCCCTATTACATTTTTGAACCTTCTGCATGGCTTTGCAGTTTAACTTCAACTTTCTCTGTCAGGCTTGCATAGTATGCACGAAGGATTACAAGCACCTCCTCACGGCCAAAATGGTCAACTACTGGCTGATTATTGGAGAGGGCATGACGGAGTTTTGTACCGGAAAGAACTACACGATCTGCTTTGTCATGTGGGCAGGTTCTCAGAGAGGCCATGCCATCGCATTTGTAGCAGTAGAATGTCCAGTCAATCTTGAGAGGTGCGCAACCAAGGGCCTTGCCTGGCTCTGCCGGGGTCGGGATAGCATCAAAGATCTCCTGAGCCTCAAACAGTGTATAGAAATCGCCAACACCAGCGTGGTCACGACCGATGATCATCTTGTTCACGCCGTAGTTCTGACGGAATGTTGCATGGAGAAGAGCCTCTCTTGGGCCAGCATAACGCATGTCAAGAGGATATCCACCCTGGACAACCTTATCTTCCACAAAATATCCTTTCACAAGGGTATCAATACATTTTACACGAACGTCAGCTGGAATATCACCAGGTTTCAGGTTACCGATGAGTGAGTGAATCAGAACGCCGTCACAAACATCAATTGCGATTTTGCAAAGATGCTCATGTGATCTGTGCATCGGGTTTCTAAGCTGAAGTGCAGCAACATTAGCCCAGCCTCTCTCATCAAAAATGGCTCTGGTCTGTGCAGGTGTAAGATATACACCTTTGAATTTCTCAGGGAACTCACCCTCGGAGAGCACTTTGACAGGACCTGCAAGGCAGAACTCTTTTCTTGCCATAACCATCTGAACGCCAGGATGATCTTTCATGGCAATTGCCCAGAACTTATCATCTGCAGACTCTTCGCCGTGACCTTTATAAACTTTCTCGCTCTCCCATCTCTTGTCATCTTCGGTCATCTCAAATTTCTCTGTCACCTTCATTGTGGCATAGATCTGACCGTTTCTCTCAAGTGTGATCTCATCACCTGCCTTAATACCAGCAGCATCTTCTTTGGAAGCATCAAGCATTACAGGAACTGGCCAGAAAGTACCATCAGCAAGAAGGAAATCTGCACATACGCCTTTCCAGTCAGCTTTAGTCATAAAACCATTGAGTGGGCTGAATCCACCGATACCCATCATGATAAGGTCACCCTTTACCTGAGAGCTTATCTCAATCTTTTTAAGACCAGCAGCTTTTTTCAGCTCAGACTCAAGTGCAGCACCTTCAAGTTTGCAGCATACCAAACCTTTTCCACCGTGGGGGGCAACTAATTTAGACATGTAACCAACTCTCCTTAAAATTTAATATTAACCAAAATAGATGTCTCGCAGACATCTATACAAATTCATACTTATTTCTACCTGTGTAACACAATCTTTATGAAACATAAACCATAAAACTCTCTCCAACTAATGAGGATTGAGATTTTTGTCAAGAATAATTATCATTCCAGTGCATTTTTTATCAAAATCAGTGTATTTAAAATACACTTTAACTACTAAATGTATCCAAAAGGACTATCTTGTTTTAACTCAAACATCTTTAATCTCTTTAACCATGATTTAGATTAGAGGGGTGATCAAGAATGAATGGGGGGGGTAAGAGCAGGCACCATATACTGTTGAAAGCAACTCCATTTGGAGCTGCTAAAAAACTCTGGACAGATATATCTGAACAGATATAAATAGAGGTGTATAGATATGCTCTGAACGGTCATATTGAGACCGTGTAAAGAGTAATTCTGCCTGTAAATACTCCAGATACCCTAACCAGATGAGATCTGCATGATATTTAAAAAAAATAGAGAGTTGTCATCTGATATTTCAAACAGACGTTCCATTAACCCTGATCTTGCGACGACTATTGTTTTTGTCCTTACAGCAACTTTAGCCACCATAATCATATGGCGCCTGGAACTGGATCTGATTCAAATCAGGAGAGCACAGCTCTCCCATCTGGCAGATGACCATGCACATATTATTCAGATCAATATAGAGAGGGCATTTTCCGCCACATTTTCAATGGCAGCCTTAGTTCGCCAGGGAAATGGAACTATTCAAGATTTTGATGCCACAGCCAGTGAGATGTTGCAGTTTTATCCTGGAGTTGCATCATTGCAGCTGGCACCTGGCGGTATAGTCCGAAATATTGTTCCACTTGCAGGTAACGAAAGTGCAATTGGCCACAACCTGCTGAAAGATCCTGCACGTACCAGAGAGGCTTTTCTGGCACGAGAGACCGGAAAATTGACAATGGCCGGGCCATTCCCACTGTTACAGGGCGGAGTCGGTGCTGTAGGACGTTTACCTGTATTTCTTGAAAAGAGCAGTGGGAGTTCATCTTTCTGGGGTTTTGTCATAGTGTTGATCCTCTTTCCTGATGTACTTGACCCTGCCCACTTGTCCGGTTTAGAAGAACAGGGGATGCAGTACGAGTTGTGGTGCATCCATCCAGATACCGGAAAAAAACAGATTATCGTCTCCTCATCATCTGTTTTACCTGTCGAGCATATAGACAGCTCCCTTAAACTCCCTAACGAAACCTGGACATTAAGTGTTGCACCATCTGGAGGGTGCTATGATCCGGTCGGTTTTGTATTCAAGGTTGCGTTGGGGATAAGCTTCAGCCTTCTGCTATCCCTACTGGCTCGAACCATGGTCAATACCCGTGCAGAGGCATTGCGGATAGCAAAAGATCTGATGAGTGACCTGCAAACGAGCGAACAGAAGTTCAGGGCAATCTTTGAACAGACTTTTCAGTTCATTGGATTACTCAGTGTTGACGGAACGTTGTTGGAGGTGAACAGAAGCGCTCTGGAGTTCTGCGGAGTAAAAGCTTCGGAAGTCATAGGCAGGCCATTTGGGGAAACTCCATGGTGGAGACTCTCACAGGAGATGCAGAAAAAATTATCAAAAGCGGTTAAGAGTGCTGCACAAGGAGAGTTTGTACGTTTTGAAGCAACTCACCCTGCTATTGATGGAATTATCCATTATATTGATTTCTCTCTGAAACCGGTTGTGGATAAAGATGGGAATGTAGTTCTGATCATTCCTGAGGGTCGTGACATAACAGATCTGAGGCAGGTAGAGGAGGAGCTTCGCAAACTCAACCAGGAACTTGAGCAGCGTGTTCATGAGCGGACTGTCCAGCTGGTCGATAAAAATATTGAGCTGAAGATGGAGATCCATGAACGCAAGCAGGTTGAAGAGGAGCTTCGTAAGGCCAAAGCAGCGCTGGAAGAGTCCAACCTGATGCTTGAAACCTTAAGTATCACCGACTCTCTGACCGGGCTTGCCAATCGACGGCGATTTGATGAGGCACTCAACAAAGAGGTTGCAAGACATCTCCGTTCAGGAGCGGAACTCTCAATGATTCTACTGGATATTGACCACTTCAAGCTGTTTAACGACAGTTACGGACATGTGGAGGGTGATTCCTCTCTTCAGCAGATTGCACGGGTGATCACCAAGAACGTGGTCAGGTCTGCTGACACTGCTGCCCGTTATGGAGGAGAGGAGTTTGCCTGTATCCTGCCAGAAACAGATCTGAACGGCGCAATTGCCATTGCTGAAAAGATCCGGTCTGGTATTGAAAATCTCGCCATTCCCCACGACTCTTCAACTACTGCCGGGTGTGTCACCGCAAGTCTTGGTGTCATAACCATCACCTGTGATGACAGAGTGTCAGCATCGCAGGTGACGGTTATGGCTGACAAGCTGCTCTACAGGGCCAAGGAGGGAGGGCGCAACCGTGTTGAAGCAGAGTCGTACAACCAAAGAAGACCTCAGTCGAATAAAATGCTGGAAAACAGTCTCGTCCAGCTTATATGGCAAGATAGCTTCTGTTCCGGGAACCTTCTGATAGATGCGCAGCATCAGGGGCTCTTCCGTGCCTCAAATCAACTTCTTGACGCCATTTTGTCAGCACTCCCAAAGAGCGAGATCTTAGCTATAGCAACACACCTGCTTGAAGATATTGCGCAGCACTTTCATGATGAGGAGGCGATTCTTGAATCGGTAAAGTTCCCCGGCCTGCAACAGCACAGAGAAGAGCATACCAGACTGTATAAAAAGAGTCTGAAACTGGCTCAGGAGCTATATGCAGATACCACCTCCCTTGGCGATACCTTCAACTTTCTGGTTCATGAGGTGGTATTCCAACACATGTACCTGACTGATCAGGAGTTTTTTCCCTTTGTTGGCAATCAACTCACCCCTTAGCACTGTTGACCGACAGAATGGCAAACAGAAAGCAGAGCGCTCCAACTCCTGCCAGTACAATAAAATCAACAGGCCGGGCAGGTTCATTAAATGCAGCAGCCCTTACAGCGTGGGCAGCATGGGTAAGTGGCAGCACCTCCAAAAGCTTCTGCCCCCACTGTGGCAACTGGGAGAGCGGGAAAAAGGTGCCTCCGAGAAATGCCATGGGAGTTATGATGAAGTTGGTCAGCAGGGTCTGGTCAGCATGGGACTTGACATGCATGGCACACCCCACAGCAAGTGAGGAGAAGACAAAGCAGTTCAGAAGAAGAGCTGTCCAGAAGAGCAGGTTGTACGAGAGCACCACTCCGAAGAGGGCGCCAAGAACAAGAATCACTGAACTTGCCATTAATGCGCGTGTAATACCAGCTGCCACCTCTCCAACCACATATGCAAGATTGCTGATAGGGGCAGACTGGAATTCGTCAAAGATGTGCCAGTAAAAACGGGATATATTGATCTCGCTTGCTATGGAGAATGCCTGGGTCATGCCAGCCATTGCAACAAGGCCTGGCAGCAGAAACTCAAGATAGCTGTGCTCCCCGACATTCACATGCTGTCCCACTGCATATCCGAATGCGATAAGATAGAGAAGCGGTGAGACTGACCATGCTGGAATCAGCTTGGGAAGACGACGCTTCAGAATGATGAACTCCCTAAGATAGACAGCGCTCCAGCCCCTGATTATCATGATATTACTCATAAGATTTTCCTCCCTGTCATTGAGATAAAGGCATCTTCTAAATTAACCCTGCGCACTGTGCATCCATTGGCCCTCTCATGGACATAGGTTCCAGCCTCTGTGCGGGAGGGAAAATATGCACTCTGCAACCTGCTCTCCTCAAGATAGTCAACTGCCCACTCTCCTATTCCAGCCATCAGTGCAGCAGGTTTACCTTCAGCAACAATTCTGCCTGAATCCAGAAAAGCCACCCTGTCAGCCAGAAACTCAGCCTCCTCAATATAGTGGGTGGTGAGAAATATGGTTGTGCAATCCTGCTGGATCTTTCTTACCAGCCCCCAGATACGCCTGCGGATGGTGGGGTCAAGCCCCACTGTCGGCTCATCCAGAAAAAGGATGGTTGGAGAGTGCATCAGAGCCCTGCCTATCAGAAGTCGCCGTTTCATTCCCCCTGAGAGAGTTTTAACCAGGGCACTCTTGCGATCACTCATCTCTATGTAATCAAGAAGCTCCTCTGTACGCCTTACAATGTCAGATCTCTCCATATGATGCAGGCGGCCGTGAATCAGCAGATTCTCCGATACAGTCAGCTCAGCGTCAAGGTTGGTATGTTGTGGCACAACTCCAAACTGCCCCTTGCATCTGAGCGGATCATCTTCAATATCATACCCGTTTAAAAGCGCCTCTCCTTTATCCCGTCTGGTCAGACCTGTGAGAATCCTGATTGTGGTGGTTTTGCCTGCTCCATTGGGCCCAAGATATGCAAAGATCTCACCTGCTTCCACCTTGAAAGAGACCCCGTCAAGAGCGCTCTGGGAACCGAACTTTCTGGTCAGGTCAGAGACCTCTATCATCGTTGCATCTCCTTTAGCTTGCTAAAATTATCTCCCATCTCCATAAGAGGCTGACGTCTCATACGGTGAGGCAGGGCAAGTTCTGCTGCTCTATCCACATCTCTCTTGAGAACCTCTTTGCGGTTATCAAAGGCAGCAAGCGTTTTGGCAGCCTTCATCATTATGATATCGCCCCTGTGACCATCAACCCCCACCTCAAGACAGAAGTCTGCAATTGTAAAGAGTTCCTCTCTGCTTATGGTCACCTCAGGATAGAGAAGACGCGCAGCCTCAATTCGCTCCACAAGCTCCATTGAAGAGCCATCCCACCTGCTCTTGAAAAGCTCCGGCTCCTCATCAAATGCCACACGTCTCTCCATCACCTCAACCCGGCTTTCACGGTCAGTGATCCCCTCTACCCTGACAGAGAGGCCAAAACGATCAAGAAGCTGGGGCCGCAGCTCCCCCTCTTCAGGGTTCATTGTCCCGACAAGGACAAAACGGGAGGGGTGGGAAAAGGAGATCCCCTCCCGCTCAATAGTGCTCACCCCCATTGCAGCGGCATCAAGCAGCACATCCACTACATGGTCATCAAGCAGATTGACCTCATCAACATAGAGAATGCCCCTGTGGGCAGCGGCAAGCAGTCCTGGCTCAATCCGTTTTTCACCTTTACGGATGGCGTGTTCCAGATCCATTGTGCCAACCACCCGGTCTTCGGTTGCACCAACAGGCAGCTCAACAACCTTTATATGGCGAAATATGGTCTCAACAGGATCACCTGAGACCCTTTTTTGACGGCACTCAGTACGGAAACACTCTCTGCAAAGATCAGTGCTGTCACCTGAAGCAAGCTGAAACGGGCACTCCCTTATCACCTCGATTCTGGGCAGAATGTCGGCAAGCGCCCGGACTGCGGTCGATTTGGCAGTTCCCTTCTCTCCGCGGATCAGCACTCCTGAAAGGGTTGGATTTATGAGATTAAGGTAGAGAGAAAGCTTCATCTGCTCCTGCCCCACTATGGCTACAAAAGGGAAAATTGTCTGACAACTCATGAAATATGGTCTCCGAAATCAAGTATTTGGTTATTGTATAAAATGGACATGCCCTTACAGGCACAATGAAGGGCGAAAGTGTAGAGACGCAAGATCTTGCGTCTCTACGATCTGCCCCACCCTTTCATATTAAAAAAATCAGAGAGCAGCAGAGGGAATTCATCACTGCCGACTGATAAGGTTCACCAGAGTCTCTGCCTTCAGATCTGCTGTCTGAAAATATTGTGCGTTCAGCGCATCGGCTATCTTTGCCGCAAGGCCGAACCTTATCAACCCTTGCTCCTCTGTATCCACAAGGATGAACCTGATACGCTCCTCTCTTGAGAGACGTCTGGCAAGCTCCAGCGACTCATCTATCGGTTTCCCACTGCCAATTGAGACATTGGATCGGCCGTCAGTGATCAGCACCACAATGGGACGTGAAGTTGGATCTCTCACCAGCTGGCCGCGCAGCACCTCGTCAGCCCTGATCAGAGCGGCATTGAGTGGAGTGCGTCCGCCCACAGGCATCTCTGAAAGCAGCCTTGCTGCCATATCTATGGATGAGGTGGGTGGCAGGTTGAGGCGGGCCTCTGCCTTGTTAAAGGAGATCATTGCAACCTTGTCCCGCTTCTGGTATGCGTCAAGCAGAAGAGACATCACAGCTCCTTTGGTGGCTGCCATTCTGCCCCGTGCCCCCATTGATCCGCTGGCATCCACCACAAAGAGCAAAAAATTGCCGATTCTTCTCTCTCTTATCTTCTCACGGATATCTTCTGGCATAATTGAGATAGCGCAATCGCCTGTGCGCTGGCGCTGATATGGGGCAGCTGCTCTTAAGGTGGCATCAAGGGCTATGTCATTTGATCCGCGGGCCATTGTGCTCTTGATATATCTTCCCTGCATTCCGCTGATCCTGCTGCGGGAGCGGCGACCTGATCCACGGCGGAAAACTCTGTCCTTGTTCACGCTAAAAGGCTTGACCTTGAAGGTCTCTCCAACATCAAAAATCTTTTCAACAGCATCAGGATTGACAGGAGTGTCAGGTTCATGGCTATCATCGGCAGTTCCACCATTGCCCTCTTCACTCTCTTGATCTTTTTTCTCCCCTGAATCCGGCGGTGGCTGGCTCTGCTGATCTTCAGACTCATTCTGGTTCTTCTCCTGCTCCTGTTCGTTCTCCTGCTCTTCATTTGAGTGGTCATCGTCGTGGGAGTGATCGTGCTGCCTCTCCTCAGGCGGAGGAGGCGGTGGGGAGGGATCACGCCTGCGGTGACGCAGAGCAAGAGGTGCCACCTGGATCACATCCTCATCTTCAACCTCAAACCTTCCTGAAAAGGCGGCCAGAGCACGGGCAGCCTGCTCAATAATTAGGTCAGCCCTGTGACCTGCCACAAGAGCCTCAGTGGACAACTCGCTTATTAGGGCCCGAAGCCGACCTGGCATCTTTATTTTTGGCAGAAGCATGGAGGCTGAACTGATCTTCCTGGCAAGCTCTCCTGTCTCAGTGGCAAACCGTTCAATGAAAGCTGCCGGTTCAAAATCATAGGATTCACGCTGCTCCATTGTG
>Ga0209800_10003852_pt1 | contig 11528 bp, 11 predicted proteins | sample Higcelweek8metaG_FD_187174 | JGI IMG/M metagenome (GOLD analysis project Ga0209800, IMG submission 187174) | Freshwater pond sediment microbial communities from the University of Edinburgh, under environmental carbon perturbations - High... | ecosystem: Environmental > Aquatic > Freshwater >... | reverse complement strand
GGTGAAACAATCAAAGAAATTGATCTCATCAATATTATCCCTGTTTAGCCCGGTCATGTTTGCCAGGGCTTCGTTCATGTCTATGACTTTGCCATCCTTGCTTACGGTTATCAGCGGGACCAGACTGGCTTCTATCAATGTGCGCGCATCCATAATCTTGACTTTTTTATTTGAGCTCATTTGATTTTTAGTTCCCAACTTCTTCTATCGGTTTTCTTCGTTTGTTTTTCATTTGCTTGAAATGCGTGGGCGTGAGTCCTGTGATTTTTTTAAACTGATTCGACAAATGAGCCACACTGCTGTAATTCAACTTGTATGATATTTCGGTGAGATTCATTTCATCATAAATCAACAGTTCCTTGGCTCGCTCCACTTTATGCAGAATAATGAATTGTTGTATGGTAATGCCTTTCACTTCAGAATAAATATTCGAAAGATACGTGTAATCATAATTCATCTTTTCGCTTATGTAATCTGAATAGTTCACTTTTGGCAACTCTTCTGAATAATGAATCATTTCAATAATGATATTGTTTATTTTTTCAATCAGAATAGCCTTTTTGTCATCCATTAACTCAAGTCCTGATTTCATTAATTCAGCTTTTAGCTCCTCTCTTTTTTCCTCCGTCAGTTCTTCCATTATTTCAATCTCGCCCAGATCTACAATGATAAAATGCAGCCCGAGTTTCTTCAGCGCAGCTTTCACTACCATTTTGCAGCGTATGCTGACCATGTATTTTATAAACAGTTTCAAATAAGTATGAGATTTAACCTGCAACATACAAAGTACCACCTTTAATGTGGTTCTCTTGTTACACTAATCCGTGAAAAGGTTACATAAATCACACTTTTACAACTTAATCAATTATCAAACCCTTCGGATTGTAAACCGTAATAAATTAAATATTAACTTTGCTTCAAAGATAAAACAAAAAACAGCCATGAAGAAAGTATCATCATTGATTATTATGTTGCTTGCCTTTTCTTTTTCTCTGATTGCCCAGCAAGCTACATTGACTATTGTAAACAAATCGGAGCGCGAACTCACCACCAAAGTGATGCAGGGAACCGAGAAAAAAGCGACCCTACACAAGACACTCACTCTGGCTGCGAAAAGCGAAGGAAAAATATATTTCAGTACCACCGGCCGCTATTTTACAAAGAGTATGGCAGTGAAATATTCAACCGATACCCTCACACAAAATGATACTATTTACACCAAAGGAGCACCCTTTGAAGTAATTGCCGACAGCAAACGCGGCTACAGCAATATCACCATGAAATTCACCATCAAGGAATCGAAAAAACCCGTTGCCGAAGGAGCACTGCCTATTACACGGAAAGAGTATGAGGATAATTAAGAAAAGTAAGTTTTAAAAATATTTTTCTTCCCGCATGCATGATGAATTTCATTCTGCAACGCAGGCGCGAAGGGGTTTTTGAAAGGAATGACACTTTTCTCTTTGCAGAATTCTTATTTACATCCCAAACACCGGCGCATTCATTTGCACGCCACTTCAGAGTTATTACCATTATGTTTAAATTTCCTTTCAGTTTATCCTGAAAAAAAGTATATTTGCGGGAAGAAAAAGTTGAATCTTCATATTGTTATACAATGCAACAGCCTGTTACAACCCGGAGAAATAATCACGAATCGGCGCTACAATTTTCGCCTGGCCATTTCGCATACCACGCGCATAAAATGAAATTGCTGTATGAATGTGAGTTGTATGGTTTGAGTGAGGAGGAGATTGGGATTGTGGAGGGGGAAAGATAATCTTAAAATATAAATCAGGCGTGTCCGGTTATAAGTCGAACAAATTCAGCTGATTAGGGTCGTGTATTTGTTCTGTTATGTAATTTTTGTTTTCAAATATCTGATTTATAGGTGTTTTCTCGAACAGACATAAACTCAAAGTTTGTAGAATTGTGTATAATGTCTGTTTCATATTTAACTGCGCTTTGATAATGGAAAGCAATAGATAAACACATACCGCAATCCATATTTGAAGACATACTGCATTAAAGCTTGTTCCATAGAAAATCTTTATTCTAAGATTCTGTTTGATCCATCTGAAAAACGACTCCACGTCCCAGCGCTTTTGATACAGAGCGGCAATGCACAATGCACTCACTTCAAAATTGTTTGAAAGAAACACAAATGTGAAATCAAGTTCAGCATCATAAAATTTAACCCGGCGAAGATGTGTTGGGTATTTTTTCCGCGATAAATCAACAGATAAGACAATCGTTTGATCGCATCTTAAACCAGTTGTTTTATCAACAGGCCGGCTGTATATACGATCGAATGCCATGTTATCTTTTGCTCTTGTAACAAAATATGCTTGCTGACAATTCAGTTTATACAGTCTGGTATAATCTACATATCCTTTATCTAACAGATAATTTGACCCTGGTTCAACCGGCATGAAATCAAGAGCCTTCACATCATGGCATAAACCATCTGTTATATGAATAAAGCATGGAATGCTGCCTCTGATATCTATAAGTGTATGCATTTTTACAGCTCCTTTGTTTTTTCTGAATTTTGCCCAAGGAAATAAACTCAGACATAAATCAATCGTGGTGCTATCAAATGCATATACCATGTTGTCAATTTCCAGCTGAAAATCCTTATCATTTTTGTACAGAATACGTGCTTCAGCTGCCAATATTCCAGCGTAATCTGCAAATATGCGCCAATCTCTTGTTTCATTTGCATCTGCAATTGTGCTGTGTGATACAGGCTTTGGAATACCGCAATGATATAATTTATCAGCCATTGCAATTAAGCAGTTTTCAATATCACGTAAACGCTCACGATTTGCCAGTTGAGCAAAACACATAACCCAAAAATGAATTCGCGAATTAAACCATCTGGTTTTATAGTCACCTGAATACTTCTCTACACTTTTCTGCAACTCGTATTTGGAGACAAATGACATTATTTGAGCAAAAACATATTTCCCAGAATTCATGTTTTTGCCGTAAAAATCGCAATTTCAAATCCAAAAATTACTTTTCGTTCTATTTGCGGCTCTGCAAGCTGTTTACCGAGATTCGCGAGCTACTTAAACCGGACACGCCTGACACTCATTAATAAAACACAAATGACAGCAGAAGCACTATTTCAAGGTTTTAAGTTGGCATTTGAAAATGCAAAAAGACTTTATTACGCAGCTGAAAACCTTGAAAAAATTGAAGAATATCCAATTGCAAATTCATTACTAATTCTTTCAGCTGAAGAAGCAATTAAAGCATACGTATTATGTAATAACGCCATTTTGCCCAAAAATCAAATTGGTGATTTTGAAAAATATTTCTCAAGTCACAATCATAAGATAAAGTCTATTGACAATATAATGATGATTCTTATAGAGAAGTATCAGGAACTTTACCTTATGCCAATTTTTGAAAATGTAAGGGCTCCGAAAAATGAACTAATTCAAGTTCGAAAAGACAGCTTTAATAAATATCTTCACTTTCTTGAATCCATCACAAAAAACAAAAACAACAGCATTTCAAAACAAAGTGGGTGGTGTAAACAGGCTGAAAACAATAAGAAAAGAGGCTTTTATGTAAATTTAAAAAAGGGCAAATGGAATATTCCTGTGTCTATTACTGGGAAAGACTATCAAAAATCAAAATTGTATGTTGGCAATTTTCTCAATCGTGTTGAATTTCTGTACAAACAAGACATTAAAGAGCTCTCGCTAATAATTCAAAGTTATAAGGATTATTCCAATGATTTGTTTGAATTTAATTTCGATTCATCTAAAAAAGCTTAATTCATGATTATTTATCAAGCAACCGCTATTTCTCAACTACAATTTTGACAAATCGTTATTTGGAGATGTCATAATTTTTAGGCAACATGCATCCTATTACAGAAAACAAAAAAAGTTCAGTGAAAAGATGTTCAAGATTTATTATATTTGCCTGATGTAATAGTATGAGAAAACTCAAAACGATCCATCCCTTAAGAATTATTGACTATACGGGAGACAATCCAAAGCCCGGTGCAATTCCATTTGTAAAAAAACACCATTATTTCATTATCAAAAACACATCAATTGATGGTGATGCGCCGAAAGATTTCATTTCTCGCTATGAATATAGTCGTGGCCGAAAGAACAATCCCGATTCCTGGCCTCGGTATATAGCAAAACACGGGCATAAACACTATCCGACAGAAGCCATCACAGAGCATTTACTCAACAGAATTGGCGAAGTGCTGGGGTTAAATATGGCAAAATCGTGTCTGGCAAGGCTTGGAGGACAAATTCGTTTTCTGTCAGAGTATTTTCTTTCCAACAGATGTACACAGGTACTTGAGCATGGAGCCGATCTTTATGCCGGCTACCTGAATGATAAAGATTTTGTGGATGAGGTTGAAAACCAAAATAAATCTCCAGAGTTTTTCACAGTGCAATTTACACAGGAAACCCTCAGACATTTCTTCCCGGATCATTATCACCTACTCATGAGCAGTTTTTATTTGCTGCTTTTATTTGACGCAATAACTGGAAACAACGACAGGCATTATTACAACTGGGGTATTGTCAGAGATATTCGTAACAATAATAATCCGGAATTTTCACCAATATATGATAGCGCTAGAGGTTTGTACTGGAATACTTCGGAAAAGGATTTGCAGAACAAATATGGATATTCTCATCAAAGAATACTAGCAATAAAGAAATATGCTGAACATAGCTATCCAAAAATTGGATGGGACAATATTGGGAAAATAAATCATTTCGATCTTATCAAACATTCCATGTCTCAGCCGGATTTTCCATATGAGAGAGCCGCTGACATACTAAACAATATAGACAATACGTTGTTAATTACAAAGCTGATTAACAATGAATTTGCTCCTCTGATGAGTGGTTTCAGAAGGAAACTGATTGAGGAGACATTGTTATATCGTATTGAATGTCTGAAAAATACATTATCTTTGCACCATGAATAAAATTCTCAGGAAGATTTTCTGGAAGGAAGAGGGGATGGAGTATAACGACAATCCAAAAGATATTTCCGGAAAATTTACGTTGAAATATGGAAATATGACTATCGGATTTCTTACGTACGAGAAATCTGTTTGGTGTTTTCAATATTCTGATGAATTCAAGACGCAAGAATTAATTAAGCCTATAATTGATTTCCCTGATTCTTCCAAAACTTACGAGAGTGATTCATTGTGGCCGTTTTTCGCCAGCCGAATCCCATCAATTAATCAGCCTTATCAACTGAAAAAGATTCAGAAAGCTTCTGTTAATAAAGATGATTCCGTTGCTCTTTTGCGAATTTTTGGAAAGACGACTATCAATAATCCTTTTCAGCTGTCCGTTAATGGATAATAAGGGCTTACTTGTCAAAGGATAGGGGATGATTAATTGTTTCAGAGAAATCATACATACAGCATTTTCAAAATTTCTTCGAGCTGATTATCCAGTGCAAGCTGAACTTCGGTTGAAATCAATGTGCTTGCATGAAGGAAATCGAATATGCCCGAATAAAAAATGAGAGTGACCGCTCTCGCTCTCACTCTCACTCTGTTTTTGCTCCCCCCGCTGGACTTGAACCAGCGACCCTCTGATTAACAGTCAGATGCTCTAACCAACTGAGCTAGGGAGGAATGTATTTCCCCTTATTTGGGAGTGCAAAAATAATAAATTATTTTATCATGGCGATATTTTTCCGAAATTTGCAAAAAAATATTTTTGACCATGAAAATTATTGGTATCGGAAACGCCCTGACAGACCTGATGACTCAGATCGAAAGTGATGATGTATTAAACAATCTGAATCTTCCGAAAGGAAGTATGCAACTGGTCGATGCGACTATGTCGCAGCGGGCATCCGATGTCACACGCCATTTTAAAAGATCGCTGGCCAGCGGCGGATCGGCTGCCAACACCATTCATGGTCTGGCTCGTTTGGGTCTTGAAACCGGATTTATTGGCAAGGTTGGCAAAGACGACCTGGGCGAGTTTTTCGAAAAAGACATGATCAGCAGCGGCATCAGGACACACCTGATTCATTCAGAAACCCCCAGTGGCCTGGCCCTTGCGCTGGTTTCGCCCGATGGCGAGCGCACATTTGCCACTTATTTAGGAGCTGCCTGCGAACTGGAAGATACCGACATCGATGCCGACGTGCTGAAAGAATACGATATTTTGCACATTGAAGGCTACCTGCTGCAAAATTACAAGCTCATCTCCCACTCCATCAAAACCGCCAAGGAACTAGGTCTTCGGGTGTCACTCGATCTGGCCAGTTATAACGTGGTTGAACAGCACCGCGATTTTCTGAACGAAATGATCGATCTGTACGCCGATATCATTTTTGCCAACGAAGAAGAAAGCAAGGCGCTGACCGGGCTCGAGCCAGAGGAATCGGCTGCATACCTGAGCAAACGGGTTGATATAGCTGCTGTAAAAACCGGCCCGGGTGGTTCTTTTGTTGCCATGAACGGCGAATTAATCAAAGTCCCGACACAAAAAATCACTCCGGTTGACACCACCGGCGCCGGAGATCTGTATGCTGCCGGCTTCCTGTACGCCCTTTCAAAAGGGAAAAACGCCTACGAGTGTGGCAGAACCGGCTCTATGATTGCGTCAGAGGTCATTACGCACATCGGGGCAAAAATTCCTGCTGGGAAATGGGAAAATCTGGTGCAACTGTCAAAGTAGCCTTTTTGTCTATCAATTTGAAAAAAATGTGTCCTTTTTTTTATTTAAAGGGGCATAGTTAAACTTTTTTTTCGCACATTTGTCTAACGATAGCAAAAACTACAACATAATGAATCGATTATTTCTTGTAATTCTGGCGCTGGTACTGTTTTTCCCGGCTTTTTCGCAAAACAGTGTTCAGGCAGATCCCCGTGTAACTGACTATTTTGGTGCACAAAAAGTCTCCGATTGGGCAAAAAGCTCACCCGATTCCATCAAGTATTATAACTTTTTTGTGAACCATTCTTTCGAAGTATGGACCCAGGAAAATGCAGCCCTACGGAGTGACGCCCAACAAGCGGCCTCTCTGAGCCTGCCCGAAAACGATTTATCCCTTTTGATGAATAATCTTGCTGATTTTAATATTCTTAAAGCCGGCTTGAGTTGGCAGAAAGATAAAATCACCTGGTTCAAACTGGAAGGAACTCAGTATATGCTGCTGCTGCAGCCATTAAATTATCTCGAAACCAAATTTAAAAGCGGAAAATAAAAGAAGCCAACATGAAAAAACTCTTTATTACCCTTTTTATCGCTGCAACAGCACTGGCTTCCTCCGGCCAGACCATTGTCAATCTGAATGCTTCAACACACAACACTACCCAAAATGGTTGTGCATATTGGTTTTACGATGACGGAACATCAAGCGGAGCCTATACCAACAGTCAGGACCGCTGGATTACTTTTGCCAGCAGCGACCTTGTAAACACACATATTAAAGCCAGCTTTGCGTCGTTTGATATTGAACCGGGAGATACACTCATTATCTATGATGGTCCGACCACCGCTTCTCCGGTCCTTGGAAAATATAACAATAACAACCCGCTTACCAGCCCGACTACCATGGTGCAGGCATCCATTTCAAATGCAACAGGTGATCTCACTTTCCGTTTCAAATCAAATGCATCTTTGGTTGCTGACGGCTGGAACTGCTCCATCGGTTGTATTCCGCAATGTCAGAAAGTGCTTGCCAATGTCGATACCCTTGTAATGTCGCCACTTCCCGACGACAGTAATTATGTTGACATCTGTTTCGGCGATATCATCACTTTTGCAGCTTTAGGAACAGGCCCCGGCGCCTTCCCCGAAAACGATCTTCAATATCATCAGGATGCTGCAACAACCGTTTACACCTGGGATTTCGGTGATGGAAACACCGGTACCGGACAGGTTGTTAACCACCTCTACACAGCAGTTCAGGGTTTTGATGTTCTTCTAACCATGACCGACATCAGAGGTTGTTCAAACACCCAATTGCTGGCCCTGCGTGTTCGTATTTCCGGAAATCCCATTATAGACATCAAACCGTTGCCCGACATTTGCGCCGGTGATTCCATCGACCTGGTTGTTGGTGAAAATGCAACATCAACCATTGTGGTGGCGCCAACCGGTTCGTTCCAGATCGCCACAGAATTGTATGATAGTACGACTTTTATTCCGGACGGACCCAACTGTCTTCCGAACTGTTATGGCACACCGGTAACTTTTTCGACATTCCCGGCCGGATCAACCATTCAGAGTGCCAGCGACATTGCTTCCATTTGTATCAATATGGAGCATACCTTTGCAGGTGACCTTGCTTTCAGCATTGTTTGCCCCAACGGAACTTCGGTTGTAATGGACAGCTACGACAACAGCGGCGGATCGGATCTGGGTATTTCAAATTCAAGCGATGGTTCTCCAACCTGCAGCCCTGGCGCCAATCCTCCGGGAACCGGCTGGACCTATTGCTGGTCCGAAGTTTACCCGCAGCAAGGCTCCATGAATAACCTCGATGCCGGCACTTCGCCGATTCCTGCAACTGACACCCTCGCCAATACAGGCTATATCACTTCTGAAAATCCATTTTCCGGTCTGGTCGGTTGTCCGCTTAACGGCACCTGGAGCATCGTAATCTGTGACGAATGGGGTGCTGACAACGGCTACGTATTCTGGTGGTCATTGACACTGCTCAACCAGACCCAGAGCGGCGCCTGGTCGTATACGGTTCCCATTGATTCTGTTTCATGGGCTGGTCCTTATATTACGGCAACTTCCGATTCAACGGCGTTTATTGCGCCTCCTACTTCAGGAATTTTCACATACACCGCCACCGTGTGGGATGTTTATGGTTGTTCTTATGATACCACCCTGTCGGTAGAGGTACTTGCCAATCCGGAACCAGATCTTGGTCCTGACACAATTGCCTGCGAAGGCTCAGTTATAAATCTTAATGCTGGTACCGGAGATCTTTATTTCTGGTCAACCGGGGCCAACACGCAAACAACTACTGTTGACCTGTCAGATATGTATGCCGTCACGGTGACAAACACCAATGGAAATGTCTCCTGTTATGGCTCCGATACCATCAATGTGACTCTGATACCATGGGCCAGTGTCGATCTGGGACCCGATCTCTGCGAAACATCCGCTATAACGCTGGATGCACAAAACCCCGGATTTGATTATCTTTGGTCAAATGGAGCATCAACACAAACAACCAATATCGCTTCAACCGGCGTGTACTCGGTGACGGTTTCTTATGGAGGCGCCTCGGAATGCAGCGATGTCGATTCTATCAATGTCAACGTGATTCCAACACCTATTGTTGAGCTAGGGCCTGATTTCGATATGTGTAAACACGAATACCACGACTTCGATGTGAGTCAGCCAACACCGCAATACACCTATCTGTGGTCAACCAGCAGCACGTCACCTTATCTGACAGCACAGAACCTGCCTGTTGGTCCGATAACCTACATGGTTACCGTCTATGGCTGCGATAATGCATCCGATACGGTTACGGTAAATGTTATTGCGTGCGATCTCACCATTCCAAATGTCATTACACCAACACCAACCGATGGACTGAACGACGTTTTTAAAGTCACCAACCTCGAATACTATCCAAACAGTATTCTGATGATTTATAACCGTTGGGGAAAGAAAATATATGAAAACGCCAACTATCAGAATGACTGGGACGGTGAAGACTTTGCCGACGGAACCTACTTCGTAATTCTGAAAGTCAATTATGGCAACGAAGAATTTGAAGACCACCACGGAACTTTGACCATCATGAGAAACTAAATATTTTCAGTTTCAAAAAAAGCCGGTTATTGCCGGCTTTTTTTTATGCTTTACATTCTGAAATCAGAGCGAAGTCAAAGCCACACCTCGTGTCGCATACCTAATACAGCGTCAGAGAACAGTCCGCCGCCGCGGAGAGAGCGCAGCGAAGCCACACCTCATGCCGCATGCCGCATGCTCTGTGCATTGTGCGTTGCGCGTTGCGCATTGCGCGTTGTGCGTTGCGCATTGTGCCTTGAGCTTTGTGCCCTGAGCGTTGTGCTCTACAGCATTCCGTCTGCTTTCATCTTCTCAATCAACGCAGTGAAATCCTTCGGATGCATGGCATCACTCAGATTGTATTCGCCGATTCTTGTGCGGCAAAGCGAGCTCAGGTACGCACCTGAATGCAAAGCGACACCAAAATCGCGGGCAATCGATCTTACATACGTTCCTTTACTGCAGCTAATTCTGAAGTCAATTTCAGGCAGCGCAATCCGGGTAATCTCAAATTCTTTGATTGTAACTGGTCGGGTTTTAATGTCAACCGCTTTTCCTTTGCGCGCATATTCATACGCACGTTTGCCATCGACTTTTACAGCGCTGTGTTCAGGCGGTAATTGCATTATTTCTCCAATAAACGAGGCTGCTGCTTCATGAATCATTGTCTCTGTAATGTGCTCGGTCGGATAGGTCTGATCAACTTCTTTTTCGCGGTCATACGAAACAGTTGTTGCACCCACTGTAAAAGTACCGGTGTATTCTTTTTCCTGCGCCTGAACCAACTCCATTTCTTTCGTTTTGCGACCGGTCAGCACAATCAGCAATCCTGTTGCCAATGGATCGAGGGTCCCGGCATGGCCAACTTTAACGGGTTCGGGCAGCGAGCGCTTCAAACAATTTTTAATCAGATTGACAACATCAAACGATGTCCACGTATAGGGCTTATCAAAAAGCAATATTTCACCGGTAGAAAAATCAAACATGAATTATGCGACATTAAGGGTGTATCCGGCCAGCAATAATGCAATGATAACACTGCCAACCACAATGCGGTAATAGCCAAAAACTTTGAATCCAAAACGATTCAGAAACGCAATGAAACCTTTAATGGCGAATATGGCAACCACAAATGCCACCAGATTTCCAATGGCCAGGAGTTCAAGATTTTCAGTGCTGCCAAGAATATCGTGATTTTTATACAGTTTATACACCGATGCTGCCAACATAGTGGGAACCGCAATAAAGAAACTGAATTCGGCCGCCTGTTTCCGGCTGAGTCCCTGCGTCATACCGCCAATAATGGTGGCTGCGGAGCGACTAACGCCGGGAATAACTGCAATAATCTGAAACAAACCAATGACAAAGGCATTTTTCGAAGACATGATTTTATCGGTCGTACGTTGATTTTTAAACCAGCGGTCGACAAAAACGAGCACAATTCCGCCAAGGAGCAACGCAATGGCAACAATCATCACACTTTCGAGCATCTGATCAATAAACGATTCAAGCAAAAAGGCAAAAATCAGCGGAAGACAGGCTACAGCCAGCTTTATATAAAATCCAAAAGACTGAAAAAAACGTTTGAAATACATGACCACCACAGCGAGGATAGCGCCGAACTGTATATTGACAATAAAAGATTTTGAAAAATCGTCGGGTGTATGACCAAGCAAAGCTTCAGTAATAATCATGTGACCGGTGGATGAAACCGGAAGAAACTCGGTCAAACCTTCAACAATGGCG
>Ga0209800_10003845_pt1 | contig 11549 bp, 7 predicted proteins | sample Higcelweek8metaG_FD_187174 | JGI IMG/M metagenome (GOLD analysis project Ga0209800, IMG submission 187174) | Freshwater pond sediment microbial communities from the University of Edinburgh, under environmental carbon perturbations - High... | ecosystem: Environmental > Aquatic > Freshwater >... | reverse complement strand
GTCGGTACCCCGACAAACACATATCGTTGGACTCTTACCCGAAACGGATGTATCTCTTCTGCAAACCTAGTGGTGAACAACTCCTCTCCTTCTCTTGCAACAGCAGGTACAGATCAAACTATCTCTTACTCTGTCGCCACGCTGCAGGGGAATACTCCGGATCAGGGAACTGGAACTTGGACGGTTTTGCCGTCCGGTCCAACGATTGTGAGTTTACACGATGCAAACTCGGTTGTAAATAATATTACTGAAAATATCGTTTACACATTTACTTGGACAATTTCTAACTCAACATGTTCAAATACCAGCGATCAGGTTAATATTACAAGAATGCCTGGAATTCTGGGATTAGTTATTCAGGATGATTTAACTAACAATGGAATAATGATTCAGACGGATGACGACAACTTTTTTATCATGAACGGAATTTCAAATCATATTTATGGTGGATTGTCAACAACTAACACTTATTCAGATACAAAACTCAGAGTTATCGGTAATATCACCTACGATGGAGCTATTGACAACGGAAAATTTGCAAAAACACAGGTTACAGCAACAGGAGTTTTTACTGTAAATAATGCATTAACATATAAAAATCATGAGTTGACAAATTTCGGAGATCTATACCTAAACGCATCTTCGGTTTTTGAAAACTCAGGAAATTGGACGAATTCTGATAATTTTATTGCAAATGCAACTTCTACAGTAATCTTTAACGGAAGCGCATTGCAGAATGTAACAACTGATTGGGATGGCTCAAATAATGAATTTGGAAATGTGGAAATATCACAAGTGCTTGTCACTCCAACCTCTTTAAATGGTATTAATTTGCAGGACGATTTTGTTGTTCAAGAAAATTCCGTTATTGAGTTTAATAAAGGAGTAGTTGTCATTGCAGATGCTGATGCTTTTCTAATTGTGGAGAATGAGGCTTCGGGTGCTGTGAGTGGGGATTTTACTCAAAGTTGGGTTTATGGTACATCAAATAATAGGGCTTTTAGAAGATATCTTGATGAGGTAAATTCGCAAGACTATTATTTCCCTGTGGGACAAACAAATAATCCAAATATTGCAATTCTGACAAATAACAATCTTCCTGATGGAACTTTATACATTGATTCCTGGTTTAAATCATCTCCTGCAGACATTAATACTAATTTTCCATCGGCACTATACGAAGGTGATTTTCGTTATGATGGAGTTCTAACTGAAGGAATTTGGATTCTTAAACCAACAGGTAGTATAAACGGCACTTACAACTTAATGCTTTATCATAACGAGTTTGGATTGATTCCTGCCGACGATAATTCGTTCTGTATTCTAAAAAGGCCATTGGGTTCTGTGGATGGTTCGTCGTGGATAATTCCGCCGACAAACTCTGTTTTTGTTCAAATGCCTGTAAGTGCAGGATATGCAAGAAGGACAGGAATAAACGGCTTTTCTGAGTTTGCAATTGCTAAAAATCATAACATTTTGCCGATTAGCCTTGTCTCATTTAAGGCAGAATGTGAAGGCAATAACATAAATATTACGTGGACTACAGCATCGGAGATAAACAACGAATATTTTACAATTGAAAGAAGTTATAATGCAGTTAACTTTTATCCTGTGGCACAAATTGCAGGAGCCGGAAATGCAGCTGAGAATTTGACTTATTCATGGGTTGATCAGGATGCTGAGGAAGGTTCTGTTTATTACAGATTAAAGCAGACTGATTTTGATGGTGTATCTGAAATATTCAATGCTGTAGTTGTTAATTGCAGTTCGATGGAATATAATTTTTCAGTTTATCCTAATCCGTTCAGTACCTTCCTAAACATTACTGGTAATTGCGATTCACTGTGCTTAATACAGATTTATAATGCTACTGGAGAGATCGTTTTCCAAGATAAGTCAGCAATAAATGGTGTCTATCCTGTTGACCCAAATATCTTTGCACCAGGTATTTACTATCTGAGAATAATTGATTCGGAAAATGCCTCACATAATTTCAAAATAGAGAAATTTTGATTTTAAAGATGCTTCTGTAGTTAGATTATAATCTTTTTCAAAAAGTATTTCGAAGAGATTTTTTAATGCATTTTCAAATCAAAAAATAATGTTTGGGATTTATACTCAACCGCCATAGGATTTTGTAATATAAACCGTATCTTTTGCACCTACTCTTCTTCATAATTTCTTTCCATAGTTACTGCTATGCAAAGAAATTTTCATCGATTAGTCACAAAATCTACTATTTTCTAAATATAAAATCCTACCACGGTTGAGTATAAAAGTTTTACCTTTGAGAAAAACTTTTATGCGAACCTATCCTCAAATATTCTTCGAATCAGCCGCATCTTTTCGCAACTGGCTTGCCGAAAATCATGACGGGAGTGTGGGTATTAGTTTGGTATTTTACAAAAAGCATACTGGGAAACGAACATTTTCATATCCTGAGGCACTTGATGAGGCATTGTGTTTTGGATGGATTGACAGTACTGTTAGAAGCCTTGATGATGAGAAATACTGTCAAAATTTTACACCCCGCACAAATATTTCAAATTGGTCGGAGGTGAACAAGTTGAAAGTTTTAAAGCTAATCGAAGACGGAAAGATGACTGTAGCTGGTCTAAATAAAATAGATGTTTTTGTAAAAACTGGGAAACTTGATTGGAAACACGAAAATATTAGAAAAGGTCCAGAGCCATTGCCAGAAATACCAGATTTGTTTCATAAAACTCTTATCCAAAATCCTGTTGCTTTGGATAACTTCGAAAAACTAGCAATATCACACAAACGAACCTATCTTAATTGGATTTTAGCAGCCAAAAGAGAAGAAACTCAGTTGAAACGAGTGAATAAAGCATTAGAAATGTTACTATCAAATCGGAAACCTGGTATCCTATAGGATTATTTAATAGTTCTGAACTTTGCGCAATAAAAAAATCCTGAGGCTTAACTTCAGGATTTTTATTGATAATATAAAATTATCAAAACTCTTAGAATGTATATCTTACGCTTAAAGCTGTGCCAAAAAGAAGATGTGTATAATCACCATAACCATTCATCAAATCCCACATAGGTCTTGCATCTATACTTGCTAATAGTGGAACGTTCAATGTGTTAAAGTCGTATTCAAAGCCAACCTGACCACCAACTCCAACATTTAAATATCCGTCATAGCCATCATAGGTGTATAGTCCAACAGATGCACCAGGACCAATATACCAGTTTAAACCAGCAACAATGTTCCAATTCCAGTGGTAAATTCCAACTAAATACAATCTAGTGTGATAAAGGTTGGTGCCAATACCTGCATCTAGTTCAATTCTGTGAGCATCGCCTAATCCATGTTGATACGAAGCTTCTCCACCAAAAACACTACCACCACCCATGCGCAAACCTATTGCATGTGGATTTACTTGAGCTACAGCAGAAAAGCTAACAGCAACAAACAAAATTAAAATCAGTTTTTTCATAATATAAAATTTAAAATATTTACAAATTTACATCAATATTACTTGATATAACAGGAATGAAGTTGAAATTGTTTACTCAGAGTTGTTGATAAGTTTGAATCATTTTCTCGTCTTTAGAATTTTTGTTGTAAAACTGCTTAAGAATAGACACTAAAACTTATTTGAAATAGTTATTTTAATTGAGATTATTAAATGCTTGCTAGAATTGAAAAAGCAATCTATTTATTTTGCTTTTGTAAGAATTGATTTTATTCTTTGGTTAAGTAATTGTCTATCAGGAATTAGAACAAAAATGAGCTAAAGTTATAACCTCGATCTCTATTTTTTCTTGTGATATAGTATATCATTAAAAAAAAATTGTATTTTTACATTCATAAATAAAGTGACTTCATTTTAACATTAACGCTAAAAAATTACTGTCATGGGAAAATCAAAAGATGTAAAAAAAGAAGTAAAGAAGGAAGCTGCAAAATCGCCAAAGGAAAAAAAGGCAGCAAAAAGAGAAAAGAAAGCAGGTAAGTAAATACTATTCTTGTTTTCATTCTATTGCATTTCTTTTTCAATAAACACACTTTTCTTATCTCCGGATATTAATCCGGTATCTGTATCCGATTTCGATGTTGGAGTAAAATTTTATTTTCTGAATTGAATTTGAGGAGAAAGCATTATATTTGCTCAATCTAATCATCAATTATGAAAACAAAATTAATTATTCTTGTTTTGCTGTTAATCAGTGGAACTTCATTTTCTCAAGGTTTTCATTATGGCTTTACAGGAGGTTTTACTGCAGCCACAATAATAGAAAAATCGGAAATCAATGCCGGAGTGAAAAAAAGCCCGAAGTATGGTTACCAATGCGGGGTGGCAGCAGAATTTGATGTGTTAAGTACTGTGTATATCAGTTCTGCACTGTGTTTTGTGAAAAAAGGCGATAAATTTAAAGATCAGTTTGCTGTTTCAAAAGCCAGTTTTGGATATTTCGAAATGCCTATTTATGTAGGATATAAAGTTCCTATCGGAAATGTTTATTTAAGCGGGAATGTTGGTCCTTACAGCAGTTTGGCAATTGTTGGCAAACGGAGTTTTACTCCAGATCCAGATCCGGAACGGAACCCCCGTTTGAGTGGAATTTCGAAGAAACTGGCCATGAGTCAAATATGGACAACACAACAGAGTTTTTTGGTGACGAGTGGAATTCTTATAAAAGATTTGATTCGGGACTAAGCTTTGCTTTAAGAGCTGGGTACCAGCAATATCAATTATCTGCTTCATATTCTTTTAGTTTTATTGATATTCGACCAAATGAGACAATCAAATCAACGAATTCGGTTTTGAATATTTCTTTTATTTATTTTTTAAAGTACTAATATGAAACCGATAAAATCAGACTCTATGAAAAGTGTAATTCTTGGTCAAAAATACGGTGAAATTAGTTCATCTAGGCCCAATTTTAATAATTCGGAGTTGCTAAAAAAACTCTCCAGAATAACTCTCAGCATATTAATTGTGATAATTCCTTTCGGCGGATTTGCGCAGAACTTTTATGTGAGCTTTTTTGAAGGTTCCGACACCGTTAGTCTCGAATCGGTTCGAGTTCAAAATCTGTCGAATGATAGTTCTGTTTGGCTCGGTAATACTGATATACTCCACGTTGTATCTCCTTCAGATTTAAGATTTATGTCAGATGCTGACAATCATTTTCTGATTTACCCAAACCCGTCAAATGATAATTTTTATATCAATTTTGAATCTCCAGTGGAAGGAAATGTCTCTGTTGAAATATACGATATTAGTGGGAAACAAATATTTAAAAGTGACTTTTATGCCGGAAAATCGTTCTACAAACTCGAAGTTTCGGGTGGTTTGAGAGGTGTGTTTATTGTCAACATAAAATCTGAGTCATATTTTTATACTGGCAAAATTGTTGGAATTTCAGGACAGACAACAAATTTAAATTCTGAGATTTTGGAAACAGTCTCATTATTTGATGAGGACGAAATTTTTGAAAAGGACAGAGGTGTTTTCGAAATACCATATTCTTATGGTGATGTACTATATTTTACTGCATTTAGCGGACAGGGTAACAAAACTGTTAAAACTCTTGTGGTGAAAGATAATGGTGAGGTTCAGAATGCCGATAATTTGTCGATGATATTTAATTTTTACAACTGTGAAGATTCAGAACTTTATCAGTACCCAGTTGTCGAAATAGGTGATCAGGTATGGATGGCAGAGAATTTAAACACAGACATTTTTGCTGATGGAGAGAGCATAAAACTAATTGCTAGCGATAATACTTGGCAGCAACTCGAAACTGTCGCATACTGCGATTATAACAATGATACTGAAGAATCTGAGACTTTTGGAAAGCTCTATAACTGGTATTCGGTAAATTACTCAGGTGGTTTATGCCCTCAAGGTTGGCATATTTCAACTGACCAAGAATGGAAAGATTTGGAGATATTTTTAGGAATGGACTCCTTGGCAACGGATACTATTGGTTGGCGAGGGACTGAGGAGGGTTGCTCTCTGAAAGAAGCAGGATTACAGAACTGGTTGAGCGATGTTGGAGAAACTACTAATTCTTCAGGTTTTACCGCTTTGCCTTCCGGTATAAGAGATCTTACAGGCAAGTATTATTACCAGACTAAATTTGGAGCATGGTGGACATCTACCCAAAGTGATAATCAAAATGCATGGTGCCGAGCTGTGAGATATGAGTATTGTGACATTTATCGTCAGGATGGAAAGAAATCTTTAGGACTTTCGGTAAGATGTGTCTATGATGAAAAAGCAGACACTATTCCACCGGAGTTTAATATGCCTATAGTTGCTACACAGACAATTTCGGATATTTTGATGACTTCAGCAGTTTGTGGTGGCGAGATTACCGATGATGGTGGCGCACCAATCATTGAACAAGGACTTGTTTGGGGAACGACTTCAAATCCAACCATAGATGTTAATGACGGAATTCTTATTGTAGCTAATGATGTTGTAAGTTTTATAGATACTTTAACTGGGTTAACACCTTTTACTGATTACTATGTGAGAGCTTTTGCGACTAATATTGCCGGAACATCTTATGGCAACGAAGAAGTATTCACTAGTCTGGAGGCATTCTTTACCCCTGGAGCTGGAGTTACTGATATTGATGGCAATTTTTATCCTTCCGTCATAATTAATGGTCGGGAATACATGAGCGAAAACCTCAAAACAGCAAACTATAATGATGGATCAGCATTAGCCAAGATTTATGATGGTGCGATTTGGTCGTCTTTGCTTACTGGAGCATACTGCTGGAGCGAAAACGACTCTTTAGCATATGAAGCTCTATATGGTAAGCTATATAATTTTACTGCTGTGGGTTCTGGTATTTTGTGTCCTACTGGTTGGCACGTCCCATCAGATGAGGAATGGAAAGATTTAGAGAAAGCACTCGCAATGGATGCGGCTGAGGCTGATTTAACAGATTGGCGTGGCACTAATCAGGGAGGATACCTTAAGGAGATAGGTTTGGAACATTGGCTCTCTCCAAACTCTGGTGCAACAAATCAAAGTGGAATGAATATACGTCCTTCGGGATACCGTGATTCAGATGGTACTTACCGTGATATTGGAAGTACTTGTTACTACTGGAGCATGACTCCAAATGTAACAGCTTCGACAGGATATTTAAGAATGTTAAGTTCTTCTGAATTTGGAGTATATAGAGGCGAAGAGAATATGGCGAAAGGATCTTCAGTACGCTGTATGAGAGATGTTGTTGCATCTGCAATCGTTGTGACTCAAGCTATATCAGAAATAACCACAAACTCTTTAATTAGTGGTGGTAATATAGTTGATGATGGAGGTGGAAATATTTCTCAAAGAGGACTTGTATGGGGAACCTCTCCTTTACCTGATCTTACAACCAACGAGGGTTTTACAACAAACAGCACAGGTTCGGCTATTTTTAATGATACAATCTTTGGCTTAACTCCAAATACGTCTTACCACATTAGAGCTTATGCAATTAGTGAGGCTGGAGAGTCTTATGGTGCTGATATGCTTGTTACGACTCTTGAAGAATTGTTCACGTCTGGCAGTGGAGTAACTGATATTGACGGTAATTTCTACAATACTATTGTCATAGGTGCAACTGAATACATGACAAGTAACCTTAGAACTTCGCGCCAAAATGATGGAACAGCTCTTTTGCGTGCTGACAATAGCTCTGAGTGGACATCCAACTGGACTTCTATGTATTGTTGGTATAACGACGATTCTCTATCAAACGAACTTAAAAATGGGAAACTCTATAATCATTATGCAATTAATGTTGGAAAACTTTGTCCTACTGCATGGCATATTCCAACAGATTCGGAATGGAAACAGTTAGAATTCTTACTAGGCATGAGTGCAACTGATACTTCCAACACAGGATGGAGAGGAAGCGATCAAGGTGCAATGCTTAAAGAATGGGGCCATACAAACTGGACTGCTACAAATGTAGGAGCAACAAATCAAACTGGATTCTCTGCAACGGGCTCGGGTTATAGAAAACCGGATGGTAGTTTTTCTGGAGAGGGAGAATCTTTTTGCACATGGACTTCCACAATGGATATTTCGTTCTTTTCATGGGCGCGAAAACTGATGAATTCTGAAATTACAGTTTATCGTGGACTTGAATCTGACGAATCTGGCTTTTCTGTACGTTGTATTAAAACTCCGATTACAGCTCCAGTCGTTGTTACTGGCTCGGTTACTGATATTTCTATAAGTACTGCTGTTTGTCATGGAACCATTACTCAGGATGGTTATAGTGAAATTATCGAGAAAGGAATTGTCTGGAACACCGTTGGTAATCCAAATTTGATTAATTATGGTGGAATAACAACAGAAGGACCAGGTTCTGGCGAAATTTTGTCAGTAATTTACAACCTCGACCCATCAACAAATTATTACATTAGAACATACGCAACCAATGCTGTCGGAACTTCATATGGAGTTGAGATGTCATTTAGCACTCTCGCAGCCATGTTTGCTCCTGGACCAGGAACAAACGACCCTGATGGAAATAGTTACGAAACTGTAATTATCAATAATACAGAGTGGATGGCTGAAAACTTACGTTCTCAAAGCTTTATGGCGGCAAAATCAGGTTCTGCTAAAGATACAGTAATTAATGAAACTATGTATGGAAGATTATATAATTCATTTGAACTGCAACAGGGCGGCAGATGTCCCGAGGGTTGGAATGTTGCAACTGAAAATGATTGGAGAGAACTTGAGATATTTCTTGGTATTGATGTGGCAGTTGTTGATAATATGGGCTTGCGAGGGACAACCGAAGGTGGAAAACTTAAAGAACCTGGATTTTTATCATGGAATTACCCAAATTCAGGAGCTACCAATGAAACAGGATTTAATTTCAGAGCCGGTGGATATTTTGACGAAAACGATAATTATATTGGCGAAGGTGAGGTTTGCCGTTACTGGACGTCGGGTTCAGAGCCTGTAGAACCATACTATTCATATGCACGCGAACTGTCTTTTAACGAATCACGGATAAACAAAATAGCCGCAGATCCTGCAAGTATGTACTATGTTAGATGTGTTAAGCCTGCAGCTCTTCCAACTATAGTTACAAAAGAATTAACCGTCAATGAATTCTATGAACATTTCTCGGGTGGAATTATCCTTCTACCAGGTGCTTCTGCCATTTATTCAAAAGGAGTTGTTTGGTCAACGGACCCCAATCCAACAATGATGAATTCTAGTGGCTTTACTGACGAAGGAGCAGGTGTGGATGAATACGTTAGCGAGCTATATGAAATCGATCCCGGACAGACGTATTATTTAAGAGCGTATGCAATAAATAATGACGGAACGGCTTATGGTAATACAATTTCTTTCGTCGGAACGTCATCTGTTCAGCAAATGCTTGACTTTGGTATTAGACCTTTAGCCATTGTAAATATGGGCATTCCAGTTGATTCACTTTATGGGAAATCTTTTGAAGAAGGGTTTATAATAAGTCTCGATTTAAATGATGGAGGCGGATTGCTTTGTTCAACATCAGATTTCGGTATGGCAGATTGGGGTTGTTCTGGAACTGCAACAGGAGCTATAGGTACTGACTATGGTATGGGGCTTTACAATACTCTTCAGATTATGGATGCATGTCTGATGTCTATGATTGCAGCTCAAAATTGTCATTATTACAACAGCGGCTGGTACACAGATTGGTACTTGCCGACACGCGATGAACTCTTATTAGTTTTTCAAAATAGTGAGTATATTGCTGGGATTAGCGCAACTCCTTATTGGACATCAACAGAATCTTCTACTCTGCCTCAAACATTTGCTGTGAGCATATCGGAAGGAAATATTGTTGAAGCTCCTAAATCTGAGTTTTATAATTTGAGACCAGTACGTCACTTTGCTGGTGACCCAGTTTCTGATATTGATGGCAATTACTACCCTGTTCTGAGAATTGGGACACAAACTTGGCTTGGAGATAATCTTAAGACTTCAAGATTCCAAAACGGAGATCCGATTTTTTATGTTGGAAACTCATCTGAATGGGTTTTAAACACTGGCAATGTCAGTTACTCTTATCCGCAGGATGACTATTTTACTGGGTTAGGATATGGTATCCTTTATAATTATCATGCAGTTACTGACCTTAGAAATATCTGTCCAGAAGGATGGCATGTGCCTTCTGACACAGAATGGGATGTTCTAGTTAATTTCCTAGGTGGGGAACTTGTAGCTGGAGGCAAACTTAAAAGCCCTGGCGATTCTTTTTGGGCAGTTCCCAACCAAAGTGCAACAAATGTCACTAGTTTTGGTGCTTTACCTCTTGGCATAAGAAGTGAAACTGACGGATTGTTTAATTTCTACTATGAACATGCATATTACTGGACATCAACCCCACAGGATGCTTTGAATTCGTGGTATCGTTCTTTGCAATACGATCATGGAATGGTTATGCACAATACCGCAAATGTTGGTGCTGGAATGAATGTTAGGTGTGTGAAAGATTAGTACTTTTTTTAAATTAGTATTTTTCTTTAAATTTAAAATTATTACATGAATACAAATCCTAAAGTTACTAAGGTTAAAGGCTCTTTGTTTGGCTGTGGACGTTTTTATATTAGTATATTATTAATATTTGCTATTTCAGTTGGCTCTGCATATTATGGAGATTTTAGCAACTGGCAATCTCCACTTTTTATAGTTTTAATGTGTGGAACAACTATTTGGCTTTTAGTAACTTCTGTTTATTATTTCGAGTTAGAAGAGGACTCACTGATTGTTAAAAATCATCTGTTATTTTGGATAAAAAAGAGATTTGAAAGAAGCAATATCGTTGAGATTTGCATCGAAAAGAGTCAGAAATCGGCTGTTGGATTAAGAATAAAAACTCGAACAGGATCTAATAAATTATATGAAGCAGCTTGTATCTGGTATCCTTCTTGGCGAAGGTTTAAAACAATATTAGAAAGTAAGGGGTTTGTTGTTAGAAATCTAGCAGTTTAAATACACACATTATTTACTTTTGAAAAAAATGGAAAACAATAAACTTGATAAAACATTTGGCCAGATTGGCTCTATTATCGGAATACTAATTTTGCTTTTCGGTATTTATGTCTGTTTTTATTCTTGGGTTGGGGTAACAACAATAATTGTTGGAGCATTTCTGGCTTTTACTCATACCAGTACAAAAGTCGATTATGAGAATAAACGTATGAAATTTTCAAACAACCTTTTCGGTCTTATTAGTATCGGTTTTTGGACCGACGTTAAGTCGGGAATGCAGCTTAATTTGAAGGATATTTCTAAATCTCAAACTAAATCTAAAGATGCAAGCGGACGAACCATTCAGCCTCACAGTGATTATAGAATATTTTTGTTTAGCGAAAAAGATACCGAAATTATGGCAGTCAAAAAGTGTGACAATAAAGAATCTGCCGAGAAAGAACTAATCGAATTAAAAGCTAAATTAGCGCTGTAAATATTAGCCGGTATATTATCATGAATGATATTAAATCAAAAATTGGAATGAATTTTAGCGCAGTGAAGTGTCCAGAGTGTCAA
>Ga0209800_10003843_pt1 | contig 11552 bp, 10 predicted proteins | sample Higcelweek8metaG_FD_187174 | JGI IMG/M metagenome (GOLD analysis project Ga0209800, IMG submission 187174) | Freshwater pond sediment microbial communities from the University of Edinburgh, under environmental carbon perturbations - High... | ecosystem: Environmental > Aquatic > Freshwater >... | reverse complement strand
ATTCAACTGAAATATCTGTACGAACGTAATTGGCAACCAAAGTTGGTATTCCGATTCCTAGATTTACATAGTAACCGTCTTTAACTTCTTGTGCTATTCTTTTTGCGATTTGATTTTTATCTAATGCCATATATTATTTGATGATTTGAAAATTTGATGATTTGAAAATTAACCCTTCTTTGAAGAAGATATGATTTTAGAAATTATCAAATTTATCGATTGTAACTTTTTAAATAATTCTTCATTAGGATTTGGATAGAATTCTGAATTCTGACATAGCTCTAACCAAAATTGCAACTCATCTACTTCTTTAGCTGAAATTTTAAACTTATGAATAAAATCAGCTTTACTTTCTGCATTTTGAGCTTCTCTAATATTTGCTCCTATTGATGTTCCACTTCTAAAAATTTGAGATGCCATTTCAAAACGATTAGATTTTCTAATTTCCTCTGAAAAACTTATTATTTCAAGAGCAAACTCGAATGTTAATTTTACAATTAAATTATCTTTATCGTTTCTCATCTTCAAATTTTCAAATTAAAGAATCTTCAAATTATTTTTGACGAACAGTCCTTTGCTCAATTCTTTTCTCAAATTTTTCTCCTTGGAAAATACGGTTGACCATAATTCCTGGAATGTGAATTTCGTTAGGATTTAAAGTTCCTGCTGGCACTAATTCTTCTACCTCAGCAATAGTGATTTTTGCAGCGCCTGCCATACAAGCGTTGAAATTACGAGCTGTTCCTTTAAAAATTAAATTTCCTGCTTCGTCCCCTTTCCATGCTTTTACGATAGAAAAGTCTGCTTTGTAAGCCAATTCCATTACGTGCATTTTTCCATTGAATTCGCGTGTTTCTTTACCTTCAGCTACTTCAGTTCCAAAACCTGCTGGTGTAAAAAAAGCAGGGATTCCGGCTTGAGCGGCACGACATTTTTCAGCCAAAGTTCCTTGTGGAGTTAATTCTACATCTAATTCTCCTGAAAGCATTTGACGTTCAAATTCTGCGTTTTCTCCCACATAAGAAGAAATCATTTTTTTGATTTGACGTTTTTGTAAAAGTAATCCCAATCCGAAATCATCAACCCCTGCATTATTGGAAATACAAGTAAGATTGGTTACATTTTTTTTTACTAATTCAGCAATACTGTTTTCGGGAATTCCACAAAGACCAAAACCACCTAACATGATGGTTTGTCCGTCTTGAATTCCTTCCAACGCTTCTTTAACGTTATTAACTTTTCTAGAAATCATATTTTGGTTTGTTGTTGTTTATAATCCGAATTCGTCCATGTCTGGCTCGTCTGTTGGAACCGCAGTTGAATCAACTACTTTTCTTGGTGTCCAACAATCTACTTTTATGGATAAATTTTCTGGTTTTTCAAAAGGTTCTTTGGATACGTCTAAATCACTATCAGCATAACATTTTTTCATAAAAATTCCCCAAATAGGCAATGCCATCGTAGCACCTTGACCTCTTCTTGTATCTCTAAAATGGGCCGCTCTGTCTTCGTTTCCAACCCAAATTCCAGTTGCTAAATTTGGCACCATTCCAATAAACCATCCATCAGAATTGTTTTGAGAAGTTCCAGTTTTTCCTGCAATTGGATTGCCAAAACTATAATCGTATTGGATGAAACCACCACCACCATATTTTAAACGAGCTCCTGTTCCAGAACTGGTTACTCCTTCCATAAGTTTAACAACTGCATAAGCGACATCTTTATTTACGACATCTTTTGTTACCGGTACAGGTTGATCAATGACTACTCCGTTTTTATCTTCAATTTTGATGATAAATGTTGGTTTTACATACACTCCTTGATTTGCAAACGTGCTCATGGCTCCTACCATTTGTTCAACAGTAATATCAACAGCACCTAGCGCAATTGATGGTTGTTCAGGAATATCAGAAGTAACTCCTAATTCTTTTGCCATGTCAACAACTGCTTTTGGTCCCACTCTATCAATTAATTTTGCTGAAACCGTATTCACTGAGTTCGCCAATGCTTTTTGTAGTGTAATGGTTCCTCTGTAATTGCCATCGGAATTTTTTGGAGACCAATCGGCATCGATTCCCCATTTGCCTTTTGGCATGGTGAAATAACTATCAATAATAGAGTCACAAGGCGACATTCCTAATTGTTCTATAGCAGTTGCATATAAGAATGGTTTAAAAGTAGAACCTACTTGTCTTGCTCCTTGACCCACGTGATCGTATTGGAAATATTTATAATTTACACCACCTACCCATGCTTTGATGTGACCACTTCTTGGTTCCATCGCCATCATACCTGTTTGCAGCATGTGTTTGTAGTAAATGATAGAATCTGTTGGTTTCATGATGGTGTCTTTTTCACCTTCATAAGTAAAGATTTTCATTTTTGCAGGCACATCAAAAGATTTTAGAATTTCTTCTTCTGATTTTCCATTCAAATCCATTTTTCTCCAACGCTCTGAATTCTTCTTAGCTTGTAGCATAATTTGTTGCGTTTGCTCAGGAGTTATATCAACGAAAGGTGCATTTTCTTTGTCTTTAGCTGCAATGAAAAATTCTTTTTGGAGATTTTTTAAATGCTCGGTAACCGCTTCTTCTGCATACTGTTGCATTTTAGAATCAATGGTTGTATAGATTTTTAAACCATCACGATACAAGTCATATTCTGTTCCATCTGGTTTTAAATGCGTTTTTACCCATTTTCTCATGTAATCTCTCAGGTATTCTCTAAAATAAGTAGCACTTCCTTCGGAGTGACTTTCAGGCTTGAAATCTAATTTGATAGGAAGTTTCTTTAATTCTTCTTTTTTTGATTCGGTAATTACACCGTTTTTAACCATTTGACCTAAAACCGTATTTCTTCTGTCTAGAACCAATTGTGCTCTTTTTTTTCGATTTGGATTATATAACGAAGGGTTTTTTAGCATTCCAACAAACAAAGCGCCTTCTTCGATGGTTAAATCTTTTGGTTCTTTGTTCATATAAATTTTTGCTGCCGAACGAATTCCAACTGCTCCGTTTACAAAATCTACTTGATTTAAATATAATGCTATAATTTCTTGCTTTGTATATTGACGTTCCAAGCGGATAGCAATAATCCATTCTTTTACTTTTTGGATTACTCTAAAAAGAATAAACTTTGAACCTTCACCATGAAATAAGTTTTTTGCTAATTGTTGTGTTAACGTACTTGCTCCTCCATCTCTTCCTAATCGAACAACTGCTCTCAATGTTCCTTTAGCGTCAATTCCGGAATGTTCATAAAAACGTTCGTCTTCAGTAGCAACTAAAGCTTTTACAAGATGTTGTGGCAATTCTTCATATTTAACAGGTGTTCTGTTTTCTTTATAAAATTTACCGATTACGACTCCATCAGCAGAAATAATTTCGGTTGCCACATTTGAATCTGGATTTTCTAAATCGTCAAATGAAGGCATTTTTCCAAAAAATCCCCATGATGCAAAAAGGAATAAAAAAATAATTCCTAAAAAACCATACATAAAAAGTTGCCAAAACCTTCTTTTGTAGGTTGAATAATCGTTTGTAACTGGTTTTGTAGCCATGTTATTTTGTTTTTTCTATTCTTAATCCTAATTCTGTAATTCCTTTCAACTCAGCTACACCTTCTACTTTTCCTGTTTCTCTCACTGCTTGAACTATTTCAACATTGTATTTTCCAGCTCTTTTGAATTTGTGATTTTCTAAATACCACAATTTACTTTCTTTTACATCTGAAAAACCTTCGCCCATTAGCGTTCCGTCTGGATTTGCCATTAAGTATTCTAATGTATCCACTGCAATCGTTGGCTTTTTACCTGGCTCTTTCATCGTCACAATCAAATACATGTTATTGAACGGATAATCATTATTGTTTCTAACATTCAAAAACAAATGATAAGGATTTACTGTATCATTTTGTTCAAATGAAAAACGTAAGGTATCTGCCTTTTTCCAAGTACCATCTAATTCTTTATATTCACTGAAAAACTGTTTTTTATCGCAAGAGATAAAAAGCATAGCAATCAGCATTAAACCAATAAAATTAGTCTTTTTTAGGTGCATTTTTAAAATTTGTAGGTTTCTTCTTTTTGTTTCTATTATTTGATTTTTTCTTAGGTTGATCAAAACGTGTTAAACTGTCTTGACCTACTACATTTTCGAATTTTTTCTCTACTTCTTGAACCGTTTCTACCACATAATCTTCCAAAGCCGCCACACGTTCTTTTTTCTTATTGATAGCTAAAATTTCTTTCACTTTTGCCACTGGTAAAACCATCCATTGAGCTGGTGCATTTGCATAAGAAAACCACATAATTTCTTTAAAAATATCGATTTTCTGACAATACGCATCACCTTTTTCGGTATACAATTTGGTTTCCATGTCGGGCATATCTTTCAATGCGTCTAAATAAGTGTCTAATTCGTAATTCAAACAACACTTCAGTTTTCCGCATTGACCCGCTAATTTTTGTGGATTTAATGACAACTGTTGGTAACGTGCTGCCGAAGTATTCACACTTCTAAAATCGGTTAACCAAGTAGAACAACACAATTCTCTTCCGCAAGAACCAATTCCTCCTAAACGAGCTGCTTCCTGACGGAAACCTACTTGTTTCATCTCGATTCTAATTTTAAAATCTTGTGCAAATTCTTTAATTAATTGACGAAAATCGACTCTATCATTTGCCGTGTAATAAAACGTTGCTTTTGAACCATCGCCTTGAAATTCTACATCGGAAATTTTCATTTCTAATTTCAAATTGATAGCAATTTCACGAGCACGCATACGAACCGCTTCTTCTTTATTTCGGGCTTCTGTCCAAATATCGATATCTCTTTGGGAAGCTTTTCTGTATATTTTTGATAATTCTTTATCTGGATTTTCACCTTTCTTTTTCATTTGAATTTTAACCAATTCGCCTGTCAAAGTAATAATTCCGATATCGTGACCTGGAGAAGCTTCTGTAGCGACAATGTCTCCAATAGATAACGTTAGTTTCTCGGTATTTCTAAAAAATTCTTTTCTTCCGTTTTTAAATCTGATTTCAACAGCATCAAAAGGTGCTTGACCACCTGGTAACGTCATGTTTGACAACCAATCGAAAACCGAAAGTTTGTTGCAGCTATCGGTGCCGCAAGTCCCATTATTATTACACCCTTTTGGTGCACCGCCATCAGCAGTTGAACAGTTTGTACATGCCATAATTTAAATATATAGTGATTGTCCTAACGGACTACGTTTCAAAACGTTTTTGAGCGTAAAGATATTGATTTTTTATGGAAACTTTCAAATTCAATCTTTTGAAGTTTTACAAATGCAAAAAACCTATCTCATTATAAAACGAAATAGGTCTTTATATAGTATTGTAAACCAAAAATTTATGTTTCTTTTACGGTAATTATATGCACAGGACAAGCCTTTACTGCCAATTCACAATTTTCAACAATGGTGTGGTCTGCCGATTTTAAAGTGTGAAAACCTTTGGCATCAACCGATTTTATTAATACTGATTTTCCGTCTTTTTTTGACATTTGAAACTGTGCTGGTGCCATTTCGACACAATAATTGCAGCCAATACATTTGTCTCTTTGAAGCGTAACAACAACCATTAGTTTTCAACGATTTTATACATTTTGTCCGATAAACGAATGCGAAACGGCACTTTCAAAGTACAACTATCGCCTTTGGTTGCTTTTTCAGAAGTGGCATCATTCACGAAAAAATCTTCTAAAATTAATTCTTGTGCACCAGTTGAAGGACCTGTGATTAGAATTTTATCGCCTTTTTTAATATCGTATGCTTCAATTTTGAATTCAGCTATGCTTGATTTTGGAAAATAATGCATTCCTTTTCCAACGTACACTTTTTTCTGAGTCGCATTAGACCCTGGATTGTCAGACCACTCGCCTAATTTTTGTCCCAAATAATAACCGCTCCAAAAACCACGATTGTAAACAGTTGCCAAAGCTTCCATCCAAGTGTTGATTTTTTCTTTGGTAAACGTTTCTTCATAATACGAATCGATGGCTTCACGATAGGTTTTAATAACCGTTGCTACATAATCAGCTGCTCGCCCTCTACCTTCAATTTTCAAAACTTTTATTCCAGAATCGATTACTTGGTCTAAAAAATCTAAGGTGCATAAATCTTTTGGAGACATTAAATATTCGTTGTCTACTTCAATTTCAAAACCACTTTCTTGGTCAATAACCGTATATTTTTTGCGACAATTTTGCTTGCAAGCCCCTCGATTTGCTGATGAATTATGCGAATGTAAACTCAAATAACATTTTCCTGAAACTGCCATACACAAAGCACCGTGACCAAAGATTTCGATTTCTACCAAATTACCGCTTGGTCCTTTAACTTGTTCTTTTTCGATGTCTTCGGTAATTTTTTTTACTTGACGTAAACTCAACTCGCGAGACAATACAATGGTATCGGCAAACATGGCGTAGAATTTAACTGTTTCGATATTAGTCACATTCAATTGGGTTGAAATATGCACTTCCATTCCTATCGTTCTAGCCGTCATAATAACCGCTTGGTCGGATGCAATTACAGCCGTAATTCCAGCTTCTTTGGCTTTGGTCAACAATGTTTTTACAATCGACAAATCGTGATCATAAATAATCGTATTTAGCGTTAAATAAGTTCTAACGTTTTTTTCGTTGCAACGACGCGCAATTTCTGGTAAATCGTCTAAAACGAAATTTACTGTTGCGCGAGCACGCATATTTAATTGTTCGACACCAAAATAAATGGAATCACAACCATTATCTAACGCCGCTTGCATAGATTCAAAATTTCCTGCAGGCGCCATTAATTCTATTCTTCCAGAAGTTGTCATTAGCTGATAATTTTAAATAATTTATCCGATAATCTTACTCTGAAAGGCACTTCAAAAGTTACTTTATCGCCAGTTTTTGCTGATAAATTTTCACTTCCATTTACCAACATTTTTTCCAAAACTAATTCTTGGTTTCCAGTTGTTGGTCCAGAAATTAGAATTTTATCGCCAACATTTAGTTCTTGATTTTCTATAACGAAAAGTCCTACTTGCGCTTTCACATAAAAATGTTCAACTTTACCAAGCAATACTTTTTTTACTTTTATTTTTTGACGAATGTCTTTCGTTTTTTCGGCTACAGCCAAAGGTTTATCGGACAATTCGCCTGAATGTTTGAATTTCAAATTCTCTGATTTTCCTTTTCGGAACACTTTATTACCCACTTGTTTTCCTCTACGAAGTTTAACTTGTTCGGCTAATGGTAAATGTGTGATTTCTAAACATTCTGTAGAACAACAATTTTCCATTGCTACTTTACATTCGTCACATTGAATAAACAATAAATGACAACCATCGTTTAAACAATTGGTGTGATTGTCGCACGGTTTTCCACATTGGTGACATTGCGAAACAATATCGTCAGTAATTCTTTCACCTAATCTGTGGTCGAAAACGAAGTTCTTTCCTATGAATTTACTTTCTAAACCTTCCTCTTTAAGTTGCTTAGCATAATTGATAATTCCACCTTCTAATTGGAAAACATTTTTAAAACCTTGGTGTTTGAAATACGCAGATGCTTTTTCACAACGAATTCCTCCGGTGCAATACATCACTAGGTTTTTATCTTCTTTAAAGTCTTTTAATTGTTCGTTGATGATTGGCAAACTTTCTCTAAATGTTTCCACATCCGGCGTAATCGCACCTTTAAAATGACCAATTTCACTTTCGTAATGATTTCTAAAATCAACTACAATCGTATTTGGATCTTCTAATATTTGATTGAATTCTTTCGCTTTTAAATGCACACCGATATTGGTAACATCAAACGTTTCATCGTTCAAACCATCAGCTACAATTTTATCTCGAACTTTTACGGTTAGTTTTAAAAACGAATGATCATCGTGTTCTACAGCAACATTCAAACGAATGCCACGCATGAAATCATACGCTTCTAAAGTTTCTCTAAATGCTTCAAAGTTTTCTGCTGGAACAGACATTTGAGCATTGATACCTTCCTTGGCTACATAAGTTCGACCAAGAGCATCGAGTTTGTTCCATTCGATAAATAAATCGTCGCGAAATTTTTTAGGATCTTCAATTTTGGCATACGCATAGAAAGATAATGTAAGACGTTGTTTTCCGGCTTCATCAATTAATTGAGCTCTTTCTTCTGCGCTTAAGGTGTTATACAGTTGCATGCTATAAACGTTTAAGTGAGAAATATGTTGTAAATTGGCTTCGCCCTGTTCGGCTATGCCTCGAGTTCTAAATGGAAGAATTCGAAGGCAAAGGTAATAAAATTGATTAAAATTTGGATTTCTTAAAAAATAATTTACATTTGTTATAGAAAACAAAAAACATTTTATTATGAATAGACGCGGTTTTTTAAAAAATTCTGGTAAAGTATTATTGGCAACAACAGCCATTATAGTTACTGGAAATTTAGTTTCGTCATGTTCTTCAGATGATGATAACTACAGCAATGGATACTACGATGATGGCTATTATGATGACGGTTATTATGACGATGGATACTACGATGATGGTTATTATGATGATGGCTACTACGGAGGATAACATTTGAAAAAGATTCTATTTTTACATGATACTTCTCTTACTTTAAATAGAGGAGCTGAACTAACTATAACCCAACTCGTCCAATTAGGGACTAAGTTGGGTTATATTGTTACGACCGATTTATTGGAAAATTTTGAGGAGACAAAAAAAGCGATTTCTAATACAGATTTAGTTATTCTAAATAGTACTTCAAGATGCCGTTTTGAATTTTTACTTTTAGAATTTTTACTTAAAAGTGAGAAACCTTATGTAAAAGTTGAATACGATTATAACTTCTGCGTTAGAAGAAATATTCTGTGTACGGTTGATTGGAACATCAAAAATTGTTGTCATACCAACAAGTTTCATTTGTTCAGGAATTTATTCTTAAATTCGGAATTCAATGTTTTTCAATCACCTAATCATTACAATTCGCATTTTGATTTTTTTGGCGAAGCTGTTACAAATCATTTAATTATGCCACCAACAGTTGAAGTTGATAAAATTTCAATTTCGGAAATTAAAGAAGAAATTATTCCGTTTTTTGGCGAATTAAACAAATTAAAAGGAGGTTATGAGTTTGTAGATTTTGTAAAAGAAAATTCCGAAAAAGAGTTTGTGGTTTATGGAGAAAATAAACTCAATTGCGAAATTCCAAGCAATGTTATTTTTAAAGAACCTATTCCTAATGATGAAGTAATTCAAATTTTAGGGAAAACAAAAACTTTTTTCATCAAACCATTTTGGCCTGAACCTTCTGGAAGATTAGCTGCAGAAGCATTTTTGTCGGGTTGCGAATTGATTACCAATGATAAAGTTGGAACTTGGTCGTTTGATTTTTATCCAAATGATGTGGAAAGAGCCAAAAAAGAAATGAAGGAAACACCAATGGTTTTTTGGGATAAAGTTTCTACCATTTTTAATGCTGAAAAACCAATTTCTGAAAATAGTTTAGGAAATGTTTTGGTGTATAAAAGTTATGGTGGTTTGGGTGATATTTTCTTTACTTTACCATCAATATATAAATTAAAAGAGGTTTCTGATAGTGTCACTTTTGCTGTTAGTACTCGATTAGTTTCGTTTTTTAGTAAACATTTACAAGGAATAAATGTAGTTGATGAAAAGGAAATTAAACTTCAAGAAGATAAATTTGATAGAGTAATTGAACTCGGAAATTACCCGATTTTTGATAGAACATACAATCAAATAAATTACATTACCGGAAAGAAAGTTAAGCAGCATTCTATCCAACATTACATAGACGCGATTGCGAGATTTCACAATAAAATCTCTAATAAAAATGAAGGGTTTCCATATTTTGAAAGAAATACAAATTTTGAAAATCCATTTTATACCATTCATCCTGGCGCAGGATTTTTATTGAAAATTTGGCCAACAAAAAATTATGCCGATTTAATTGAAGAACTTTTTGAATTGTTTCCATCATTAAATTGTAAAATTATTTTAGGAAAAGAGGATCCAAATCCTGTGGAATTATTGTCAAAACAATATTCTCATATTGAATTAGTTACTGGCGATTTACACGATGTTGGTGATGCCATGGCTGGAGCATTATTTCACATTGGAAATGATGCTGGAATTACTCATGTTGCTGGAGGTTTTAATACGCCAACCGTAGGTATTTATGGACCAACTGGTCCGGGTTCATGGGGAAGTTTTTCTGAGCAAAACGAAATTGTGTGGGGGAAACCTGGAAATTGTTCATTAAAATGCAATTATGATGTCATTTTAAATTGTGAAAACAAAGTTTGTTTAACCTCGATTGGAACAAAAAAAATTATTAGTAGTTTATATGCTCTACTGCAAAAAACATATCCAAATCAAGATTCGTTTTTTGTTAAAAATCCGATTGCACAATTTGATTTCACCGAAGAAGATTGTTTAATAACCATTGAACAAAATGAATTTTTATTAGAATTCAAAGGTGATGAAAACAAAAAAATGATTTCAAATTTATTGAATTCATCTAACAATAAAAACTTTACAGTGGAAGAAGAGGAATTAATTCAATTTTTTATAGAACAAAAGATTTTATTTTTAATTCCTAAATTTTTAAGCAATAAAAAAAATTAAGTATTTTTACGAAAAATATCATATTATGAGTGCAGATAAAGAAGCCAAATTAAAAGCCTTACAATTAACATTAGACAAACTTGACAAAACGTACGGAAAAGGAACCGTAATGAAATTAGGCGATAGCGCTGTTGAAGAAATAGAAGCTATTCCGTCGGGTTCATTAGGAATCGACTTAGCCCTTGGTGTAAATGGTTACCCAAGAGGAAGAGTTATTGAAATCTACGGACCGGAATCGTCAGGTAAAACTACGTTAACATTACACGCCATTGCTGAAGCTCAAAAAGCAGGAGGAATTGCAGCATTTATTGACGCAGAACACGCATTTGATCGTTTTTATGCAGAAAAATTAGGAATCGATATTGATAACTTAATTATTTCACAACCAGATAATGGAGAACAAGCCTTAGAAATTGCGGAAAGTTTAATTCGTTCGGGAGCTGTTGACATTGTTGTTATTGACTCAGTTGCTGCTTTAACACCAAAAAGTGAAATTGAAGGCGATATGGGTGATTCTAAAATGGGATTACACGCGCGTTTAATGTCGCAAGCTTTGAGAAAGTTAACAGGAACGATTCATAAAACAAATTGTACTGTGTTTTTTATTAACCAGTTACGTGATAAAATTGGTGTAATGTTTGGAAGTCCAGAAACTACAACGGGAGGAAATGCATTAAAATTCTATGCTTCAGTTCGTATCGATATTCGTAAATCCACTCAAATTAAAGATGGCGATAATGTTTTAGGAAACAGAACTAAAGTAAAAGTAGTTAAAAACAAAGTAGCACCACCTTTCAGAACTGCCGAATTTGACATTATGTATGGTGAAGGAATTTCAAAAGTAGGTGAGGTTTTAGACTTAGCTGTAGAATTTGAAATCATCAAAAAAAGTGGT
>Ga0209800_10003842_pt1 | contig 11558 bp, 8 predicted proteins | sample Higcelweek8metaG_FD_187174 | JGI IMG/M metagenome (GOLD analysis project Ga0209800, IMG submission 187174) | Freshwater pond sediment microbial communities from the University of Edinburgh, under environmental carbon perturbations - High... | ecosystem: Environmental > Aquatic > Freshwater >... | reverse complement strand
CTGCCTGCCAGGAACTGCATGTCAGTCGCCTGAAACTGGTTTTCAGTCTTTGTATTCCACGCTCCGGACGAGAGTACTACCAGGCCTGTGAGCGTACATATAATAATTGTATCAATGAAAGGTTCCAGCAGCGATACCATACCCTCTGACACAGGTTCCGGGGCACGGGCGGCCGAGTGGGCTATCGGCGCAGAACCCTGTCCTGATTCATTGGAGAACAACCCCCTGTTTACTCCCCTGTTCATTGCAAAGGCGAATGAGGCTCCAAGGAAACCTCCTGCAGCTGCTGACCCTGTAAAAGCGTCACCAAAAATCGACAGGAAGGAAGGGATTATGTTCTCGGTATTGGAAAAGATAACTATCAAAGAACCAACCAGGTACAGGATGGCCATAAATGGGACCATCACCGATGTCACTCTGGCAATTCTCTTGATACCTCCAATTATAACAAGCCCAAGCAGAAATGCAAGAATGGCTCCTGTAATTATATGCTTTATACCGAATGATGCAAAGACTGAGTTTGATATACTGTTTATCTGGGGAAGGCTTCCGGTACCGAATGAACAGAGTACCGCGGCCACCGAGAAAAAGGCGCCCATAATGGCCCCTGTCCTGATTATCTTTCCGCTTTTAGTTGTTATGTTCAGCCTCTTCTTCATATAATACATCGGACCTCCTGAAACAGATCCGTCGGGCAGTATATCCCTGTATTTATGAGATATCGAAACCTCCACCATTTTTGTACACATTCCTATTGCAGCCGTAACAAGCATCCAGAAAAGGGCTGCAGGTCCTCCGAGGTGAATTGCAAGGGCGACGCCGGCAATATTTCCGGTTCCCACCGTCCCTGAAAGTGCGGTTGCCAGCGACTGAAAATGAGATGTATCTCCTACATCATGGGAATGGTCGTATTTACCCCTGGTGATCCTGATGGCATGTTTAAAGTACCGGAACTGAGGAAAGCCAAGATATACCGTAAAAAATACCCCGGTGCCGATTAGCAGCACCATAAACCAGACATGGCCTCCGAGATAGCCGTCAAGTACTGTGAGAAAGTCGTTCAGCTTATGCATGTCACGAATATAAAGATTATTATACTTGCAACCGGCACCGTATGAATGTTAAAAAACAGAAAAAGTCCGGGGAACTGAAAACTAATCCTCAGGTGCGGGAGTATGTTTTTTTCTCTGCGGAAAAATGATCGAAGCCAGAATGCTTATCACAAGCGTGCCTGCAATTATATAGAGGGAATAGACATTCTCATATCCGATCTGGTCGAGATAGGAATGGAAAAGAAGTTTCATCCCTACAAAAGCAAGCAGGAAGGATATGCCCACCTTAAGATAGTGGAAGAGATTCACAACCTTCACAAGCAGGAAGAAGAGTGACCTGAGGCCTATAATTGCAAATATGTTTGAAAAGAATACAATGTATGGATCTGTTGTTATTGAAAAGATGGCGGGAATGGAGTCCATTGCAAACACGACGTCAGTGAACTCAATCATTATCAATACAATAAACAGCGGTGTGAAATAAAACTTACCGTCCACACGAGTCCAGAAGTGATATCCGATAAAATCAGGATAAATATTAAAGTGTTTCGAAAGGAATTTTACAAGCCAGTGGTCCCTTGCTTCGAGATTCTGCTCCTTGTTCCTGGTTATGAACATATGTACACCGGAATAAATGAGGAAGGCCCCGAATACGAGGAGCAGCCAGGTGAATTTATGTATCAGTGCCGACCCAACAAAGATGAAAATGAATCGCAGGATTATCGCACCCAGTACCCCCCAGAAAAGGACCTGCTTATAGTTCTTCTGGTCAACCGAAAATGCAGTCAGAATCATCAGGATAACAAATACGTTATCAATTGAAAGCGTGTATTCAAGCAGATAACCTGTTATGTAGTTTGTAGCTGTAACCTTGCGGTACAAATCGAGTGCCGCCTCATAATCGTTTTCCGGAAGTGTAAGGTTGGGCTGATAAAGTGCCACATAATCGCGCAGTGACTGCCAGCCGGTGATATCGTGGACATGATGACCGTAATACCTGATAAAGAAATAAAATGCAATGGCAAGGCTTATCCAGATTGAGGTCCAGATCAGTGATTCCTTGAGTGATATTGTATGGTGGTCGCGTCCGACGACGAGCAGGTCTATGAGCAGGACTCCCAGCACTACTACGCCAAAAACAATAAAAAATATATTTTGAATCAGGAATTCGACCATCTCCGTAAAATTTTGTGCAAAGGTAAAAAGAATAATTACTTGTGCGCACTCCCCTGTTTCAGTACATAAAAAAAGGGACATTCATTGGCTGAATGTCCCCCTGACAAAGTATCAAAAGATTAGTAGGACTCACGCTTAATGTAGTGAGTATGAAGTAGTTCGTGCGACTTATGACCGTTGGGTTTCTCAAGAAAATCCCTGTATATTGCAATTACTTCGGGATTCTCATGCGATTTTCGCAACGGCATATTTGTGTCTTCAGAATAAATTGCAGCCATCCTCAGCTTCCTGATTTCCATATTTGTAGGAATAGGCTGACCGCCGCCGCCGATACAGCCGCCGGGGCAGGCCATGATCTCCACGAAATGATAGGCAGCCTTTCCTTCGCTGACAGCTTTCATAAGTTTATTCGCATTGACAAGACCGTGAGCAATGGCTACCTTGAGTTCAGCACCTTCGAGGAATCTCCATTCTTCTGTTGTGCCTTCAATTTTTACGGTTGCCTCCTTTACTCCCTCCATACCGCGGACGGGAGTAATCTCCAGGTTCCTGAACGGAACTTCCCTTCCAGTTACGATCTCATAAGCTGTGCGGAGAGCTGCCTCCATGACACCTCCGGTTGCACCGAAGATTACTGCAGCGCCCGTCGAGTCTCCCATAACCGAATCATAATTACTTTCCTCGAGGGTCCTGAAATCTATACCTGCCTGTTTGATCATTACAGCAAGTTCTCTTGTAGTGAGTACATAGTCAACGTCTTTGTACCCGCTCGACCTCATCTCAGGCCTGTCAGCCTCATATTTCTTTGCTGTGCAGGGCATGATTGAAACAGAGACAATTTTGGAGGGGTCGATCCCGCGTTTCTGGGCGTAATATGTCTTTGCAAGGGCTCCGAACATCTGCTGCGGTGACTTGCAGGTAGACAGGTTAGGCAGCATTTGAGGGAACTTATGCTCTATGAATTTGATCCATCCCGGTGAGCAGGAAGTAAACATCGGAAGAGCCAGTGTCTTGTCACCGTCAACAAGGATTTTCTTCAAACGGGTGAGAAGCTCAGTACCTTCCTCCATAATTGTAAGGTCAGCAGAAAAATCTGTGTCCAGCACCGAATCGAAACCAAGCTGGCGCAATGCAGAGACCATTTTGCCAGTCACCCTGTGTCCGGGGTCATAACCGAGGTCCTCTCCCAGTGCTACCCTTACGGCAGGAGCCGTTTGTACCACCACATGCTTGTCTGTGTCATAGATAGCATCCCAAACCTGATCAATATAAGTCTTCTCAACCAGCGCGCCCGTCGGACAGCGGTTTACGCACTGTCCGCAGTTGGTGCACACAACGGCGCTCATCGGCCTGTCATGGAATGAGGAAATCTTCTGATGATTTCCCTTATTGGCAACGGCTATGGCAGAGACCTGCTGCAGTTCCGCACAGGTGCGCACACATCTCTGACATCTGATGCATTTGCTGTCGTCCTTGATGAAAGAGGGTGATGACCTGTCAATTTTGTACGGCCTGTTTTCAACAAGGTCAAGGAAGATATGTTCGCCGAAAGAAAATTCGTTGGCGAGCGTCTGCAACTCACAGTTCTGATTTTTGTAGCACTTTGTGCAATCAGCACGGTGTTCCGAGAGAAGCAGCTCAACGATATGCTTGCGGGCGTTCCTGACTTTGAGTGAGTTGGTGTATATCTCCATCCCCTCTGAAGCAGGCATCGAGCATGAAGCTATCAGCGTCCTTGCATTTTTCTGTTCCACAACGCAAACACGGCAGTTACCGGCTACGCACAGGTCCTGATGGTTGCAAAGTGTGGGAATATTCAAACCAAGGGTCTTGGCAGCATCCAGAACTGTTGTGCCCTCTGCTACCGATACCGGGTGATCGTTTATCTTTAGGTTTATCATGATTTTAAAATTCTTAAATTAGTATAATACCTCTTCTCTGAAGTTCTCAACGATTGACTTGAAGGCGTTGCCCACCGACTGACCCAGTCCGCATTTTGACGCCACTTTCATCGTATCGGCAAGTTTTACCAGTTCATTCAGGTAAGCAGATCTGGCCTCACCCTTTTTAACTTTCTCAACGCCAAGCAGTAATTGCTGGCAACCTACCCGGCACGGAGTGCACTGCCCGCATGATTCCTCGGTAAAGAAGTCGAGGTAATTATGCAGTACATTGTACATCGAGCGCGAGCTGTTGAACAGCTTCATTGAACCTCCTGTAGGTACTCCTTCGAAGCCGATAATTGTCTCACCGAATTTCTTCCTTGGAACGCAGAATCCAGATGCTCCCCCAACCTGTACGGCTTTTGTATCACCGTCACCGAAGACGTCTACAAACTCCTGTACTGTCATGCCCAGTTCGAGCTCAAAAATCCCGGGTGTGGGTGTGTCGCCGGATATTGAGAAAACCTTTGACCCACGTGAGTCACTGGTTCCAAGCTTTATATATTCTGAGGCTCCTTTATCGATTATCATCATTGCTGTAACCAGGGTTTCAACATTGTTGATCGATGTGGGTTTGGCAAACAGACCGCTTGTTGTCGGATAAGGCGGTTTATTGCGTGGCTCTCCGCGGAAACCTTCTATTGATTCGAACAGGGCACTCTCCTCTCCGCAGATATATGCTCCGCTTCCCATCCTGAACTCGATATTAAAGTCGTAGCCTATTTCTTCTATCATTTTATGAAACTTATGCAGGTCGAGATAGAGCTGCGGAAGAAGGAACCTGTATTCACCACGAAGGTAAATAAATCCCTTCCTGGCTCCCATCGCTTTGCCTGCTATGGCCATGCCACCGTAGACTTTGTAGGCTACCTTATCGAGTATCTCACGGTCTTTGAAAGTACCGGGTTCTCCCTCGTCTGCATTGCAGATAATGTATTTATCAGGATCTTTTTCAGCTGCAGTATATTTCCATTTAAGCCCTGTCGGGAAGCCTGCACCGCCCCTGCCCCTGAGTCCGGACTCAAGTACCTGCTGGATTATCTCGTCATTCTTCAGTGCGAAGGCTTTTTTCAGCACCTCTCTGGAATCAATTTTTTCGAAAATAAGGTCGACCTTATTTAGTCCTCTGTTCTTCATGTTCTGGTCGTTTGATATTATTTACGCATATATGTCTTTATCACGTCCACGACCGATTCCGGTGTAAGTTCCGTATAGGGCATGTCATTAATAAGTATTGCAGGAGCTTTGTGGCACCAGCCGATACAGTTTGTTTCGAGCAAAGTAAAGAGCCGGTCAGGGGTCGTTTCTCCTACCTTTATCTTAAGAGTCTCTTCCAGAGCATCGATTATCTCTATTTTTCCCTTCATCGAGCAGGTGATGGTCTTGCAGACCCTGATTACATATTTACCCCTTTCCTCGGTGTCGAGGAATGTGTAGAATGACGCAGTGCCATATACTTCGGCAGCTGAGATGTCAAGTTCTGTAGCAACATTAACCATCGCTTCGTCAGTCAGGTAATTATGTTTCATGACAATATCCTGAAGGATCGGCATCAGGCTGTCCCTTCTCCGTCCGTGTTTATCGGCTAATTCCTTCACTAGATCTCCAACGTGATACATTTCTGTTCTGTTTTTAATTAATTAGTATGAATCTTATCTTTTTGACTGAAAATTTCGACTGTGAAAATAATAACAACAGAATTCAAAAAACCTTACTTATGTCATGTTTATACGCTTACTAAGGAAAAATGATCCGTAATAATTAAAAACATTGTACCGGCACAGTAAATCATAATCAAGCCTTTTTTGGATAAAAAGTGTGGGGTTGGAAAAAAATTTCTTATCTTGGACTTATCGATATTACTGATTTTAATCATTAATTTAATAACACGGGAGGTGCATCATGGCCATCGAATATTTATGCAAGGCATGCCGGGGACATCTTACAGTCAATAATTTCCTGGTGTTGGCTGCCACAAAGATCAACAGCTCCAAAAGAGGACTTATCTTTCTTAATCCTGAGCTTGGGAATTACACAAAGACAACGCATCCCTCATTTTCGATAGAAAAGGGTGCCGAGTATCTGTACACTTGTCCAATCTGCCATTCTCAGCTTAACAGCGTTAAATATCCACATCTTGTCAGGGTAATAATGGAGGACGAGAAGGGCAAGGAATTTGACATTTACTTTTCAGGTATTGCAGGGGAGAAGTGCACCTATCAGCTTACCGATGTGGGAGTAGTTAAAAAAGGTCCCGATGCAGGTAAGTATGACAGGTATTTTGATGTCCCTGATGAGGACAAGAAGTATCTGTAAGGGGGTTTATGGGTTTATGGGGTTAGAAATTCGTAAATCGCAAATCGCAATTCGCAAATCCTTCCGCTTATCTCAGGACCCCTGGATTATTTCCCATACTGATTTCCGTCTTGCAGGGCGTCTCCTGATGCCGACTGTGAGGCTTGACTGCATAATAATTTACATTTATTAGTTGTTACAGCTGGCCGGCACGCCGGTTGCTCTTTTTTGCAACTGCCCCGGGCTTCCCGGACGGCTTTACCCCCGGCTGAACCAATTTATCCCCCTCTTTTACCCGATTCTTCCACAATTTATGTTTAATTTAAGCCAACTTTGCAGATAATAACCGGCATTATATGAAAACAAATATTGAAGTCAGGTATGCCGCTCATCCTGATGATGTAAAGCACTGGGATACTGACCGTCTGCGGCGGGAACACCTTGTAGGCTCGCTGTTCCGGGATAACGCCGTGACGATGGTTTACACCCTCTATGACCGCATGATTGCCGGGGGAGCCAAACCCGTCGGTGAAGCGCTGGAACTGGAGCCGATTGACGAGGTCAAAGCCTCATACTTCCTTCACCGGCGCGAGTTGGGCATCTTCAACGTCGGAGGCAAAGGAAGGATCAGGGCAGGCGACAGCGTCTTCGACCTCGATTTCAAGGAGGCTCTGTATCTGGGCAGCGGTGACAGGGAAATATTTTTTGAAAGCATCGAAAAGGAGCATCCCGCTCTCTTCTACTTCAACTCTACCCCTGCCCACCGGAACTACCCTGACAGGAAGGTCACAGTTAAAGAAGGCATTACCGTGGTGATGGGTTCGGCAGAAGCGGCCAACCACAGGGTTATCAACAAGATGCTGGTAAGCCAGGTACTCGAGAGCTGCCAGCTGCAGATGGGCATGACAGAGCTGAAGCCGGGAAGCGTCTGGAACACCATGCCTCCGCATACACACGGCCGGCGAATGGAGGTATATTTCTACTTCGAGGTGCCTGCCGAAAGCGTTGTCTGCCACTTTATGGGCGAGCCCACTGAGACAAGACATATATGGATGAAGAACAATGAGGCTGTCATTTCACCCCAGTGGTCAATCCACGCCGCCACCGCCACCGCCAGCTATACATTCATCTGGGGTATGGGTGGGGAAAACCTCGATTACGGCGACCAGGACTTCCTGAAACAGACAGATCTGAGGTAAGAATCAGCAATCAGGGACTTAAAATAAAACAATGATCAGTAATACATTCAGGCTCGACGGGAAGGTGGCACTGGTCACCGGGGCATCATACGGCATAGGCATGGCAATGGCCAGGGCTCTCGCCGGCGCCGGGGCCACAATAGTCTTCAATGACCGCAACCCGGAAAGGGTGACAGCCGCCATTGAAGAATATAAACATGACGGCATAGACGCCAGGGGATACATCTTCGATGTCACTGACGAGAAGGTCGTGCAGGAATATATCGGCCGGATCACCGCAGAAGCCGGGGTGATAGATATCCTGGTTAACAACGCCGGAATCATCAAAAGGGTCCCCGCCCTGGAAATGGATGTATCCGATTTCCGTGAAGTAATTGACATAGACCTTACCGGTCCCTTTATTATGTCAAAGGCCGTGGCACCAGGAATGATAAAAAAGGGTGGCGGAAAGATCATTAATATCTGTTCCATGATGAGCGAACTCGGCCGCGAGACCGTCTCAGCCTATGCCTCAGCCAAGGGCGGCCTGAAGATGCTGACCCGCAACCTGGCTTGTGAATGGGCTGAGTTCAACATCCAGGTCAATGGTATCGGTCCCGGATATATTGCCACCCCTCAGACAGCTCCCCTGCGCGCCGAAGGACACCCCTTCAACTCATTCATTATCGGCCGTACACCAGCAGCCAGATGGGGCACACCGGAGGACCTCCAGGGACCCGTCGTGTTCCTCGCATCAGGAGCCTCTGATTTTGTCAACGGCCACATCCTTTACGTTGACGGAGGCATCCTTGCTTATATAGGAAAACAACCTAAATGAAAACTCCCTTTAACATGAAACAAATACTCCTGCTCCTGACTTCACTCCTGATATTTGCAGGCTGCACCGACGACCGCATCAGGATCACCCTTGAAAACACACTGCCCTTTGACCGGTTGTCAGAGGCAGTTGAGATACCCATGCCTGTGCTGACGGGAAATCTTCCTGACTGCGTACCCTCCCAACTGGTGGTAACAGACAGCAAGGGTGCAGAGGTCCCGTCACAACTGATCTACAACGGTCAGCCTGACCCGCAGTCGCTCCTATTCATGGTTGACGTAAAGGCCAATGAAAGCTCCGGATATTTTATTAGCAAAGGAACTCCGGCTGTTTATGAGGCAAAAGCCTATGGCCGGTTTGTACCCGAAAGAATGGACGATTATGCATGGGAGAATGATCGGATTGCCTTTCGCATTTACGGACCGGCTCTTATAGCGAAGGACGGCCCCAGCAATGGTCTTGACCTCTGGATAAAGCGAACTGATAAAATGGTCATTGACAGGTGGTATTCCGATTACCTGGCAGGAAAAAACACTTACCACGATGACAACGGGGAGGGATGCGATTGCTACAAGGTGGGGCGCACACTTGGCGCCGGAGCCATGGCCCCATTCATTGATGATTCCCTCTGGCTGGCAATCAATTTTGAGACCTGGCAGACACTTGACAACGGCCCGCTGCGTACCTCCTTCAGGCTCACCTATCCACCCTGCCTTGTGCGCGACCTGATGGTGACTGAAACCCGGACATTTTCTCTTGATGCAGGCAGCCAGCTCACCAGGGTTACCGAGGAATTCACAGGGAAAGACACGGTCTTTACAGTAGCTGCAGGTATCGTCAGGCGGGAGGAAGGTTCATCACTGCTGCTGCCGACTGAGTCAAACGCCATAGCCTATCGACTTGACGGCGGTGAGGGAGGCATAACCTATGTCGGGAGCATACTGACAACCCCGGCCATAAAGGTGACTGAGAATAAAGACCATCTGCTGATCATAACCAGTTATACTCCGGGCACTCCGCTTGTGTATTATACAGGTGGCGGATGGAGCAAATGGGGCTTTGAATCGGACAACGCCTGGACTGACCATATAAGTAAGTTCTCGCAAAGAATCAGTGCACCCCTCAGGATGACAATCGAATAGTCCTTATGCGCCTTTCTGCCGGCATAGCGGCCCTGATTTTTGTAATGCTTTCTGTGACCTCCCCTGCAGGTCACTCCCAGCCCAAGTGCGCCTTCACCCATTACTCGGTTGAGGATGGACTGTCTGAGGGTGTGGCCCTCACGATGCACCAGGACCGGGAAGGGCTTATGTGGTTCGGCACCTTTGACGGCCTCAACCGGTTCGACGGCTACAGCTTCAAAGTATACAAGTCAGGCTTCAACTCCGGTTATGGCCTGACTAACAACAGGGTTGACCGTATCACCGAGGATGACCTGGGCCACCTCTGGATAATGAATAACGATGGCGAGGTCTACCGGATGAACCCCCGGACCGAGGAATTCATCAATTTCAACGAGATAAGCGCCAACAGCCCCGGCAACTATTCACCGGTAACCCAGATCTACTGCTTCAGCAGCGGTGAGACCTGGCTCTCCACTGAGGCCGGAACCTGTATCAGGGTAATCTCATCCGGAGCTTCATCGGAATATAAACTCGACAGATTTGTGTGCAGGAATGGATCATCATCCACCCCTGAAGTGAACCTCATCAGTAAAGACAGCCACGGTAACGTATGGATACTTTCGGATAACGGCCTCTTCAGGATCACCGAAGGAATGGAGACACCCGAACAGGTCCTGCACGGTATCAGCCCTGCGTCAGGAATAAAACCTTTCTTATGTCTTCACGAGCTGGGTGACAGGATGTGGTTCGGCACCGCCGATGGCACAATTGTGGTGACAGACGGTGAGGCTGAAATTTACGAAGAGATAAAACTTGGCATCAGCTCTGATATTATCAGCATCAAACCCCTGAACCAGCGGGAACTGATTATACTCACATCGGGTGACGGTTTTTTTGTATACACACCTGTAACCGGGGAGAAAAAGCATTATGAAAGAGGCAGTTACCCCATCCTTCCCACAAACAGAATGGTGTCAGTCTACGTTGACAGGTATGGTGAGGCATGGATCGAGTCAATGGCCGACGGGGTCATTCACTACGACCCATTCAGCGGATCCGTGAAGCACTTCAGGATGAATGTCGACAAGACTAATCCCAATGTGCTGCTACCCAGCTTCGTCATCTTCGAAGATGTAAATAACATCCTCTGGATATATCCCAGGGGAGGCGGTTTTTCAAGGTATAACCGTATTGAACGCAGGCTCGAGTACTTCTTCAATGAGCCCGGCAGCGATGACAGGCGATTCCCGAACCTGATCCATTCAGCCCTCTCCGACAACCAGGGGAATCTCTGGATGTGTACCATAACACGTGGAATAGAAAAGGTCTCATTCTTCCCAAACCAGTTCAGGGTAATCAGTCCGAAGAAGGTTCCCGCATCACACTCGGAGAATGAGGTAAGGGCTGTTTTCGAGGATAATAACCGTTATCTATGGGCAGCAACCCGCGATGGAAGGGTTTATCTCTTTGACCCCCAACATAATATGGTCGGGTACCTGAGAGATAACGGCACATTTACATCGGGTGAGGCCTTCAGCGCTCTAGTCTATGTAATCACTCAGGACAGGAAGGGCAATATATGGATGGGATCAAAAGGAAGAGGCCTCTTCAGGCTCGAACCCACGGGCCGCAGCTCCCCGTGCTGCTACCGGATAACCGGGTACAGGCATGACGACGCTGACCCCTGGAGCCTGAGTCATGACAATGTCTATTCAGTATATGAAGACCCGGGAGGAAGGATATGGGTTGGCACATTCAACGGAGGACTGAACTACATTACGGAGGAAGCCGGTACAGTCCGTTTCATAAACTCCTTCAACAGGCTAAAGAATTATCCCTATTCCAATCATAAAAGAGTAAGGTATATAACCTCAGACAATCACAACCGAATGTGGGTAGGTACCACAAGTGGCCTTGTGATTTTCAACCTGAGCTTTTCCGACCCCGAACAG
>Ga0209800_10003839_pt1 | contig 11563 bp, 16 predicted proteins | sample Higcelweek8metaG_FD_187174 | JGI IMG/M metagenome (GOLD analysis project Ga0209800, IMG submission 187174) | Freshwater pond sediment microbial communities from the University of Edinburgh, under environmental carbon perturbations - High... | ecosystem: Environmental > Aquatic > Freshwater >... | reverse complement strand
TTGTCGATCATCAGTTTCATGTTCTTATAGGCATTCCCCATAAAATTCAGCGAAGTATTCACGGCAATCCTGTAAACCCATGTACTTATCTTTGAATCACCCCTAAACCGGTCGAGGCTTTTCCAGACATTCACCAAAATCTCCTGGTACATATCCTTCTGGTCATCAGTATTCGAGTTGTAGTAACGGCAAATGCGCATGATCCGTCCCCCATTTTCGTCAATGATCCGTTTAAACTGATCTTCTTTATTTTCCTTCATTCAAATCGATTTTGATATTTAGTACAAGCATGAAAGATTTGTTACATTTTTTTGAAGTCGAATTGTAAAATTAATATGAATATCCCCGAATGTACCTAAATTAATTTGCGATACCTATTTTTCAATTGCCACTGGCTTTAGCCTGTGGATTTGAAGTATCGTTTGATAAGGGGCTTTAGCCCAAAAGCAGGATTGGGCTAAAGCCCAGCCGGCCAAGAGCATTCATTTCTCCCCCTACCTGAAGGTAGGGGCAATTGAAAATCAACGACACCAGTTGTTTCGAATCCAATTCAATCTTTCGGTACATTATCGGATATTCAATAAAAATAAAATGAATAAAAGCATCAACCAATCTATAAAATACATATTAATAAAATGCTGGCTTTGACATTACTTCTGATCAATAATGAAATTATTGTTGAAACAGTGGTAGTTTTGTCTCTTATTCAAGATCAATCGGATAGATAATCACATGAAATCAAAAGGATCACCACTGGCATTAGGCACCGGGAATGTTTGGAAATTGCTTTTGCAATACGCTATTCCATCGGTTATTGCCATGACCGCCACATCGCTTTACAACATTATCGATAGTGTTTTTATCGGTCAGGGGGTAGGCGCTTTAGCCATTTCAGGGTTGGCAATTACATTTCCGCTGATGAACCTTGGCGCGGCATTTGGATCATTGGTTGGTGTGGGAGCCGCCACGTTAATGTCGCTCCGATTAGGACAGAAAGACTACTCAACAGCCAACAACATTCTGGGAAACGTATTCGTGTTGAACCTTATTTTTGGGATCGCTTATACGATTATTGTTCTTCTGTTTCTTGACCCAATCCTTGCATTTTTTGGGGCAAGCGCCGATACGCTTCCATACGCCCACGAATACATGGTGGTTATCTCGCTGGGAAATGTAGTTACACACTTATACCTCGGGTTGAACGCGCTGTTAAGGGCAACCGGCAATCCTCAAAAATCGATGATTGCCACTATCATTTCGGTGATCATTAACCTGATTCTGGCACCGTTGTTTATTTATGGTTTCAACTGGGGAATACGCGGAGCAGCACTTGCCACTGTCATTGCCCAATCGACCATGCTGCTGTGGCAGATCAAACTTTTCAGCAACAAACAGAATTTCATCCACCTTCAAAAAGGGATTTTCAGGCTAAAACGCAGGATTGTGACCGACTCTTTAGCCATCGGACTGGCTCCTTTTTTGATGAACGCCGTCTCGTGTGTGATTGTGATCCTGATTAACAAAGGGCTTATAAAATATGGCGGCGACCTCGAAGTTGGGGCGTACGGGATTGTAAACCGGGTTGCTTTTCTTTTTGTGATGATCGTTATGGGCTTAACCCAGGGGATGCAGCCCATTGCAGGTTATAACTTTGGTGCAAACCAAATCGACAGGGTAAACAAGGCGTTGAAATACACCATCCTGTTGGCTACCTGTGTAATGACCGCGGGTTTTCTGATTGGCGAATTCTTTCCTCATGCCGTTGCCTCCATTTTCACAAAAGATAAAACACTGATTGAGTTAGCGGTGCCTGGTTTACGAATTGTTTTTCTGTTTTTCCCCATCATCGGTTTTCAAATGGTCACGGGAAATTTCTTTCAGAGTATCGGAATGGCCAAGAAAGCCATTTTCTTGTCACTATCAAGGCAGCTTCTATTTCTACTTCCCTTTATGATCATATTTCCAAAGTTTTTTGGGGTCAGTGGAGTTTGGTACAGTTTCCCGGTGGCCGACTCTTTATCAAGCATTATTGCAGCTGTTATGCTGATAAAACATTACCGGAAATCTGTAATTAAGCTTTAAATTTGTTTTCTATTGAACATTCAACCATGGACGAGAAATTCAGTATCAGTATCGGACGGCAACTTGGAAGCGGTGGCCGCGTCATCGGCGAGAAGCTGGCCTCGCAGTTGGGCATCTCTTTCTTCGATAAAGAGCTTATACAAATTGCTTCTCAGGAAAGTGGGCTTGGAAAAGAGTTTTTTGAACAGGTCGACGAAAAGACAAGCCACAGCATTTTTAGCGGGTTATTTGGTTTGCACAGCGCTTACACAAACGATATCTATTCAAACAGTTATTTGAGTAACGAAACATTGTTCAAAATTCAAAGCGATGTGATCCGCGAATTGGCCGAAAAGCAATCGTGCATTTTCGTTGGCCGCTGTGCCGACTATGTTCTCAAGGACCATTCGCGTTGTTTGAATTTGTTTATCACCGCCGATATGAATGACAGGGTAAAGCGCATTGCCGAAATTCAAAAGATGACCGAAAACAAAGCCAAAGATTATATCGAAAAGATGGACAAGAAACGGGCCTCGTATTACAACTATTTCAGCAATAAAGTTTGGGGAGCCGCCGGGTCGTACCATCTGTGCATCAACTCATCGGTTTTAGGGATTGACGAAACGGCTACCTACATCAGGCAGTTTGTGGAGAAGAGGTTTGGACAAATGGGCTGATTGGGAAATGTTTTGTAGGTTTGAAAGAAAAAAACAATGACACTTTTAACCCATTTCCGAAACAATAAATATGCTGTGGTTGCTTGCGACCAGAAATTATCTGACCCAGATAAGAAGAAACAATATGAAGACAGAAGTAAAATTCTTGTTTCAAAAGATAAGACTTTAATTATTGCAAATTACGCTCAGATAATCTTTGAAATTATTGACTATCAAAGTTTGGACTCAGAACATGATGTGATAAACATTAAAGAAATTTTAGAAAAAGTAAAAATTCATGGAAAAAATAAAAGCGCCAGCATATTAATAGTTGATTCTAATGAAACAACTCTTTTATCAAAACGTTATCCCGAGCAAGAAATTTGGGACTTCAAAGTGAATTCATCGACGAAAGTAGCTTATAAAGAATTGGAATTTGAAACTAATCAAAGAGAAATTATTAGAAAATTATGTGAAAATCAAATTTTTTTCAACGAGGTAACCCACGAAGACATTTCTTTTATTCTGTATACACATAATGATTTTTATCAAACATTCTTAAGTTGTTACAAAGAATGCTCAATGAAAGATTTTGACATTATTCATTTTGAGAAGGAAAGATTAAGAGAAACATTAAAGCTCTTCTACTCGAGAATTTATACCAATCTGGAATATAAGAAAAGAATTGGAGGAAATGTCGATGTTGTAATTTTGGATATTGAAAAAGGTAAAATTAATCCAGAAGATGAATTTGTAATTACAAAAGAAGAAATCCAAAAACAAATTCTAGACGATAAAGAAAAGCAAGTTAATTCAAGTGATTTTGCTTTCTAAGCAACTTTATTTGCTTTTAAATCATTAATAAAGATAATCCTGAGTTTAATTTGAGATTTCAATTGTAAACAAATCCTTTAAATTCTCGTTTTTCTTCTTTATCGTAATTCACTGTATTCCAAATACTAATTTCTTCAAAAATTGCTAATTCCGGATCTTTATCTTCATCAACCATAATCGTTGATGGACAATCACGCAATACTTCTCCATTCTTAAAGTAAATATCAAATAGATATTCAAACTTTTTCTGTTTCATAATATTGGTTTTAATTATCAAAGATAATGGAAAGATTATTTGCATAAAGCTAATGGGTTGATTAGAAAATGTTTTGTAGGTTTGAACGAAAATAAATAGAAATGAAAAGAATTCATCAAGTAAAAGATAAATACGAATGGTATTTTGATAAATTCTATAAATTTTTGACACCCGAGTCAGCAATAAAAACATTAGAAAACTGCACATTAAGGTTTTCCAATCCAAAGTTATTTAATGATCCTTTTGATTGCTCAGAGCTATTCTTTTCTGAAACTATCGAATCATTTAATAGTAAAGAAAATAATGATAAACTTAAGATACTAGAATTGACACTGTTAATTGCTGATTATTTGATAAAGGATGACAAGGAAAGAGCCAATAAAATAAAATTGATTAGAGATAATTTAAATAAATTGGATTGGACAAAATTAGATTTCCAAAAGGTAAATGAAAATTTACTTCAAATATATAATATTGTATTAAGTATAAAATTAGATGATTTAAAGAGGCAATACTTTATATGTTGTTTCTCTGAAAATTATAAAACAAAGAAAAGCACGTTAATGTGGTCCCATTATTGTCAAAGCCATAAAGGACTCTGTATCGGATTTGATTATTCAAAAACTGAAGCGGAAAATATTCTTGAAATTAATGGAATACAACAATTTATTCCTTTTAAGGTAAAATACACTTCAAATCTTCAAACACTAAATTTAAAATTAGAGTCATCAAATTATGATTGGTTATTACTAAAATCAAATATATGGGATTATGAAAAAGAGGTCAGAGTTATTGTAAATGAACCAAAATTAAATGAAGAATATATTTATCGAGAGTTCCCCAAAGAATTAGTTTTTAAAATAGTTTTTGGAGCTAATGCAGAAAAAGGGTTTATAAAAAGGATTTCAGAAATAATTATTGAAAAGGGGTATAAAAATGTTATTCTTGAAAAAATGTATATTGATTTTGATTTAAAACTAAAATCACAGATGCTCTAAATTACGTTTGAGTGTAGCGGCTGGCTTTCTATATTTTCTGCGTTCTAAATTCATATGTCTCCAATAAAAAGGTTGTCATTGTACCAGCCAAATTAACAGCAAGCTCTGCATGTCTGGCTGTTGGTTTCGTCTGTGTTGCTTTTTTTCCATGAGAATCACTCAATTTATTTCGTAAAGCACCAAGTCCTTCTACAACTGTTTGACAACCTCCCAAAATCTGTTTAAAGATTTGTTCCGTGTGTTGATCAGGTGCGAGATTCAAGTTGTCAGCTGTAAGTTTATAAAGTTTTGGTAGCTCAATATCGTCCTTATAAGTTACGCCAAGATTGTCAAGAATAAATTTGCACGTAGTTTCAACTAATGTCCTTGCTGTCGTAATTGCAGCTTCAGGGTCGTCTAATTTTCTTTCCAATGCTTTCAACCATTCAGAATTGATATATTCTTGATTAAACTTATCAATTGTCTTTGTAGTGCTATCGTCAAGAATTCCTTTTTGTTTAGTTTCTAAATAGTTCAAAGCACCCGAGAATTCTGTCCATATGTAGTTTCTACGTTCTGCGTAGGTTGAGTATTTGAACTTAATGAATTGCCAAAATTGTCCAGTTGTTCTATTTGTTTGAAGAAAGTCTGGCAGCTTATTTTTAATTTCACTATTGATTATTAGTTCAGCTCTTAGCTTTTTATATTCGTCCTCGTCTCCGCTACCTCCTGTCGCAATAGCGATAAGCATATTTTGGAGTGTGTCAATTTTGGTTTGAAGTTCAGTCATTGTATCTGTGTCTTTTAAGCTTGCCGTTAACTACTGATGTACATGGTTCCTAAATATCTTTTTTCATAAATCGAAAAGCACTGCCATCTTTAGATAACAACTCCAATATTTATCTTGATTGGTTAAACGTCGAAAGGTCTGGCAGACGCTTTCTGGTTAAGGTTACAACAAACTATAATTTTGATTTCGCTAAAAATTAGGCATACAACAACCTTCCCTTTGGTTCAGGAATTGGTCTGTTTAATGATTTAGCAGTTTCAATCCATTCCTCAATAACCACATTCGCATTAGCAACGGCTTCAGTATATGTTTTCCCGTCGGCCATACAACCGGGCAACTCTGGCACTTCAACAACAAAGGAATTGTCCTTTTCGCTCCAGTAAATAATCAGTTCGTATTTGTAATGGTTATTCATCGCCTCTAATTTTCAAATTATATCTCAAAATCAAATTCCGGACTTGTTTAACCTGATATGACTTTGCTTTGTTTTTTTCAGGTTGAAGATTTATTATTTCTTCAATATCATCTCTAAAGAAAATATGGTGACTTCCCCTGATTCTTAAAGAGAATCCCAATCGTTCCAACAAATTAACCAATTCTGCAAATTCAAAGTTGGCGTCCGATCGACCAGAAAGTAAGAGCATCAATATTTTCTCTATTTTACTCATCTGAACAAAGATATAAAATCAATTCCGAAAAATTACAAAACATTTAGTCCCTTCATCTTCCGACAGAAAGTCTTCAATATTTATCTTGCTCGTTTAAACGCCGAAAGGTCTGGCAGACGCTTTCGGGTTAAGCTACAACCATACCTTTAACCATGAATCGTGCAATCACATAAAAATATCATCAGTTAAAATTTTATAATTCACCATTGCCTGTTACCAGAATGATACGTTCAACTTAGCAAAAGAAGAAAAGAAGTTACACCCGACAAGCACATTCCGGATATTTTTATTGCCCGATTAAATTTGTTTTATCGTGCGGAATAATTAATTTTATTGGTCAATATAAAATCCACTCTTCATTGAGAGTGATCAAATTCAAACAGATGACTTTGCACACCGACAGGGATGAGTTGAGATACACATTACTAATTGTTAAATCAATCTTCGTATGGCAATAAGATATAACGTGGCACAACGCGCTGAAGCAGGAGTAAAAGGTGGCGGAACCCCAAAATATTTCGCAGTGGCTAACAGCAGAGAGCTTGTTGGATTTGAAGAACTTGCTCAACGAATGGAAAAAAGAACCTCGGCTACAGGTGCCGATGCAATGCTTATTTTCTACAACCTTGCTTCACTTATCCCTGAACTTATAAAGGAGGGCAAATCCATAAAGCTTGATGGAATTGGAATCATATCGGGCACACTCGTTGCTGAGGGAAAAGATACCCCCGGGGAAGTTACCTCACAAAGCATCAAAGGAATCAAACTACACTTCCTGCCCGATGTAAAGATGAAAAAGAAATTGAAGGATTGTGAGTTTGTGAAGGTGAAATAAGCAAAGCGAACATTCGGTATAAATTCGTAATTTGTTCTGATTATATCCCTTTAAAACAAGGTATTCTCCTGTGAAATTCCAATTCTATTTCGGGCAATTGCAATTCTGTACTTTTTAACACGCTCAAAGTTGCACTGTTCCGAATATCATTCCCATCTTCATTTTCGGTATAACCATAATACACGGGACGGTAGAGCAATGCAATAACGTTGGCAATATCGGCTAATGGTGCGTATTTGCTTAAATCGCTGATGCGTGGTTTTTTATCCGTCCGTTTGTCGGCTTTTTTGCTAAGTTGTGAAGCGATAACTATCACCTTTTGATGTTCTTCGGCTAATGCTTTTAGTTCTAACAGCATCTTTTTGTTATCCTCGTATCGGCTCTCGCCATTAATGTGTGGTAGAAATAGTTGTAGGTAATCGAGAAAAATAAACTTTGCTGTTGAGCTTATTATCAACTTTTTGGCAGTAGCCCATGAATGCCCGGTAACTTCGATGGAGCAATTCATATTCGACAAAACCGGATAAGCTAATATCGGTTCAGTACCCAACAGATGAACATGCTCGATGGATGTTTGCGTAACAATTGCAATAATGCGCTGATAAATCTGATCAACAGAGTGTTCTGATGAAATTACCAGCATGTTCTCTCCATATTTTTCACTCAGGTGCAGAAGGAGTTGAAGCATTAACGTGGTTTTCCCCATGGCAGGGCGGCCACCAATAACAACAAACCCGCGGGTTGGGAATGGTAGTGAACAACCATTCAACTCTAAAGTATAATCGGCTTGTTGCTTTTGTCTAAGAGCGACGTGAGCTATTTCATCAAATGTTGGCATAATCGTGAAGTATTGATTTCTGCCAAAAATAGTTTCAGCCCACGTCAAAGGATGACGTGGGCTGAAAAAAGTTGTAATATTATTCTGGCTTAGGAAGTGGCTCAAGACAACGATCAACCTTATCGTGATATATCTCCAAATAAGCCAAGGTCTCATTTACAATGTGTTCAAGTAATTTAACTCGGAATTCTGCATTAAACTTTATCATTTTAATTACTGATGATTCATTTAGCATCACACTATATTCAGTTCCGTTATAAATAAAGGGTTTGAATTCCTCTACAGAATACCACCAGTTGCTATCTTTTTTGAATATTTTAAGACAATCTTCATAACCATTCACGCTTAAAATACCTAATCGGAGTGTTATGTTGTTTCCAATAGAAAAACTTGAAATTCCGAAGAAAAATTTCACTTCATTTTTTCCTTTTATTTTTATCCATAGGTTTGAATACTTATTGGTTACATCTTCTTTGCCTAGGTATAAGTTGTATTTGTCGGTCAACTGCGTTGAAAGTTGCTCCTTAAGATCGTTTCGAAAACAATCGAGAACCGGTCCAACTGCTTGTTCATAGTTTTCCGCGATGATTTTAGCTTCTTCATGATTTTTCAAGATCAAATTGAAGAGCTCTTTTTGTCCATTTGAATCCATTGTATTTGTCAGTTTATTAATTAGCAAAATATATTGTTTGATAGTTTCTCTTAGAATAGGGGAATCATAAGATTCTTTCATGCACAGTTGAAGCCAATTTACTATATCGTCCCGGTATGAGAGTAGGTAATAGTCTTTGTCTTGTTCAAATTTACCTGCACTTTCCGGCTTATCTCCGTTTAAGGTAAGGTAGTAAACAGTGTTCTTTCCTCTGTTGTAATTACAATAACGCTCAATTTGTTTTTCTTGTTCCGATGCATGGATTTTGTTCTCAATGCAAATTGTGCGATTGTTCTTATCTGAAATATAGATGTCCATCCTGCCACCTGTAGCATCTTCAAATTTCTCATCAATTGTTTTTGTTCCGATGTGATGTTCTACTTCTACTTTTGCGGATGAAACATCAATTTCATTCTTACCATATCGTTCTAAAAACAATTCCATGAATTTGGTTCTTTTTAAATGTGATCCTTTCGGGTCGAGTAATTCACGGAGGAATGCCGAGTGTGTGGCATTTTCTTTCGTTTCCATTCCAAGAATGGAAAATACATTAAACTTTTCGCCCCTTATCTCTTCCATTTGTTCGTGATGAGCAATGATGCTGCGAACCCGTTCAAGTAGTTGTTCTAATTTATTTACAGTCATAGTTTATTTTATTAATCATTCATTACAAGTTAGAATTGCATTTATTCGTATCGTTTCAACCCTTCGCAAAAGGCGTTTTTTATTTCATCGACCAGGCTTTGCGGACTGATTACCTTCAGATTGGCTCCGTAACTTAACAACTCCATTATAAAGTCGTGAGTGATGAACAGGGTTAGTTTAATGCGGCACTCGGTTTCGTTGTCGGCTAGCACCTGTTGCGATTCGTGCAAAGGCAATGTTTTGATGTACTTGCCCTGAAAAGGGGTAAACGACAAGATAATTTCTTCGGGCTTCTCATCCGAAGGGCTGATAATGCCAAAGCTATGCCTGAAATGTTCGTTAACATCGAAGTTGTCAGGCAACCGGAACTTCGTTCGGGTGATTTCCAAGTTGGAAAGCCTGTCCAATGCAAAGCTCTTGATTTTGCCATCACTTAAATCGTTTGCCAACACATACCATCGACTACGGAACTCTTTCAGCGCGTATGGTTCAACCCGTCGTTGGGTTTGTGCATCTTCCCAGAATTTATGATAGGTAAAGCCTATTTGCACTTGGTTTTTAATGGCATGGAGCAAGCCGTATAGATTCTCGGTACCTTGTGGCCGTCGTTTTTCAAAATGAATATACCTCGAAAGCCGATCGGAAATATTTAAGGCATTGAAGGTGTCGAAAGCCTCAAGAATGCGTTCGTTTACTTCAGGTTGTTCTTCGTTGTCTATTAAGTACACTCTACGGGAAAAGTCATAACGGATGTCGATATTGTACAGAGAACGGATATCGTCAAGGTCGCGTTGAAAGGTTCGTTTTCCAACCGCGAAATTGTATCCCTGAATATCCGATTCAAAAGTCAGATAATCGACAATTTCGGAAAACGTCGCCGGGTGTTTCCTTAGCTTTTTAATTATGAGGCTATACCTCGAAAGGGCTTCTCGTTTCGACATGGTTATGCAGTTTGGTTAAATCCTAATTTCACTTTGTGACCTTTTTCCAACGTTTCTTATTTACAAAAACCGATTAATGTATTGAATTCGGCTTTTGATTTGTGAAAGATTTCATAAATTTCGTTCTTTCTGACAATACTATCTATACTTCACTGATTTTTTTAAACAAAGGTATAGTGGAGCTACGCCAAAAAAAGTCGTGGTTGTTCAGAATTTTAGAAACCAACAAAAGCTCCATCATCTTCCGACAGCATTGTTTCAATATTTATCTTGGTAGGTTAAACGCCGAAAGGTCTTGCAGACGCTTTCGGGTTCTCTGACGACATTATTACTTAATAAGTCTTGAAGGTTTTTGCCGGTTGTCCCAAATACGGATAATTTCGACCTTACTCTTCGAATGAATCCGATAATAAATTGATATTTGTTTAGATATCACAGCAACTCTAATATTCTTAAAACGTGTTTTTTTTGAAATCCACATTATCGTTTTCAATAATATGAACGAGTTTGTAGATTTCATCCATATAATTCTCGGCTTCTTTTTCAGACCAATTCTGAAGAATAAATCCAAGTATTGAATTGAAATCAGCTTTAGCTTCTGCTGACCATTTAACGATTCTCATTATTGAATTTCAATTGAGGATATTTGGCTTTTGCTTCATTAAAGACTTGTTCCGTTGTGTAGCTTTCCCCCCGCTCCAACGAGGCAATACCTTCCTCCAACGCAGCCTTTAATTCATCTGTCAATTCAAAATCATCAGCATCAAGTTGAATCTCGTAGCCATCGTGTTTGTAAAGCTTAACTCCATTTTTAGGCAATAGATTCAATACCCTTTTCAATTCAGGGAACAGATTGTCTTCAATATCTATCTGATACGTTTTCATTTTCAATTGATTTATAAGTCAAAGTTATAAAAAATGAATGAAAAAGCCCCGCCATCTTTCAACAACGGGGTTGCAATATTTACCTTGGTGGGTTAAACACCGAAAGGTCTTGTAGACGCTTTCTGGTTAAGCGTAAAATACCATTTACCATTTGATGTGAAATCTTTATCTTTGTAGTATTAAACAGATAAAACCATGGATATCAAAACACTTAAATCGGAAATTTATCTGATGCTTGATCAGCTCGATGAACAAGGTTTGAACGAGGTGAATGAAATGGTAACGGCTTATATTAAAAAAACGGATGAGGAACAATGGAATGAGCTCTCTGATGAGGATAAAGCCGCTATTGAAGAGGGACTACAACAACTTGAAAGAGGTGAGTTTTATACGCACGAGGAGGTAATGAAAATGATTCACCGTGAATTTGGATTCTAAAATACCATTCACAATACACTATTCTCATCTGGCAAAAGAAGAGCTTGCAGATTTGTTGCGATATGTTTCCGACGAATTTGGTTTAAA
>Ga0209800_10003837_pt1 | contig 11567 bp, 7 predicted proteins | sample Higcelweek8metaG_FD_187174 | JGI IMG/M metagenome (GOLD analysis project Ga0209800, IMG submission 187174) | Freshwater pond sediment microbial communities from the University of Edinburgh, under environmental carbon perturbations - High... | ecosystem: Environmental > Aquatic > Freshwater >... | reverse complement strand
CCGCGAGCGCGAGCGCCGGGCCTTCCAGGCCGTGGAGCACTGGGCGCTCAAGGCCAAGCTCGCCGGAGCCAACCCGCCGCCCTTCCGCGCCGATTTGTGGAAGGTGGGGACCAAGGCCGTGGCTCCGGGCATGAAGGACATCGGCAGCAAGGACGCGGCGGACGCGCTGGTGCAGAACGTGCGCGCCGGGCAGTTCGTCGTGGAGGCCGTGGACGAGAAGGAGCGCAGCAAGAGCGCGCCGCCTCCGTTCACCACCTCGAGCCTGCAGCAGGTGGCCAACCGGGCCCTGGGCTACCCGGCCAAGAAGACCATGGGCACGGCGCAGAAGCTGTACGAAGGCGTGGAGCTGGGCGACAAGGGCACGGTCGCGCTCATCACCTACATGCGTACCGACTCCGTGCGCATCGCCGACGAGGCGAAAAAGGCCGCGCACGACTTTATTTTGTCCGCCTACGGGCAGGACTACGCCCCGGCCAAGGTGCGCGCGTACAAGACCAAGGAAGGCGCGCAGGACGCCCACGAAGCCTGCCGTCCGGTCGACGTGACCCTGACCCCGGAATCGGTGAAGCAGTTTCTGCCCGCCGACCAGTTCAAGCTCTACCAGCTCATCTGGCGGCGCTTCGTGGCCTCGCAGATGAGCCCGGCCAAGTTCCACGACACCACGGTGACCGCCAAGAACGGCGCCACCCTGTGGCGGGCCAAGGGCGAGCGTCTGCTTTTCCCCGGCTTCCTCAAGGTGCAGGGCCTGGAGGCCCCGGACCCGGACGCCGAGACCGAGGACGGCAGCGAGCAGCTGCCCAAGCTGACCATAGGCGAGCCCCTGGAGCTGCTGGACCTGACCAGCGAGCAGAAGTTCACCCAGCCGCCCCCGCGCTTCACCGAAGCAACGCTCGTCAAGGCGCTGGAGGAGGAAGGCATCGGCCGACCCAGCACTTACGCCGCCATCATCAGCACCCTGCAGGACCGCGAGTACGTGGCCATGGAGGAGAAGCGCTTCGCCCCCACCGAGCTTGGCAGCACAGTGAGCGACAAGCTTGTGGCCCACTTCGCCACGCTCATGGACATCGGCTTCACTGCGGGCATGGAGGCCAAGCTCGACGAGATCGCCGCGGGCGGCCGCGCCTGGGAGGCGGTCATCGAGGAGTTCATGGCCGAGTTCATCCCCGCGCTGGAAAAAGCCGGGGCCGAAATGCAGCGCGCCACCATCGACTCCGGCGTGGCCTGCCCGGACTGCGGCAAGCCCATGCATGTGAAGTTCGGCAAGAACGGCGAGTTCCTGGGCTGTTCCGGCTACCCGGAGTGCAAGGCCATCCGCGAGTTCACCCGCGACGAACACGGCAACATTCTGCCCCAGGACAAGGCGCGCGACGAGATCACGGACATCATGTGCCCCCTGTGCGGCAAGCCCTTTGCGGTGAAAACCCCGCGCAAGGGCCGCTCGCACGATCCTTTCCTGGGGTGCAGCGGCTACCCCAAGTGCAAGAACATCAAGAACTTCAAGCGCGACGAGTTCGGCAAGATCATCGTGCTTGAGGCGCCGGAGGAGATTCCGGCCGGCACCTGCCCGGAATGCGGCAAGCCCATGGTCATCAAGACCGCGCGCCGGGGCACCAAGTTCATCGCCTGCACGGGCTACCCGGCCTGCAAGCACACCGAGCCGCTGCCCACGGGCGTGGCCTGCCCGGAGCCCGGCTGCACAGGCCAGATGGTGGAAAAAAGCTCGCGCCGGGGCAAGGTGTTCTACTCCTGCTCGCGCTACCCGGACTGCACCTTCTCGCTGTGGGACCGCCCCCAGCCCGGCCCCTGCCCCAAGTGCGGCTTCGCCCTGCTGGTGGAGAAGCACAGCAAGGCCAAGGGTTCGTTCATCGCCTGCGGCAACAAGGAATGCGACTGGGTGAAGGACGGCGAATAACGCCCCATCGACGAGCTTGAGCATCACGAAAGGCCCGCTTGCGCGGGTCTTTTTTTTTCGCCGCATGGCCGGTGCGCCGTTTGAGCGCAACGCGCAGCATGGTTTGGAGCATTTGACTTACAGCGGCCATGCTCGGACGCTGCGCGGCGACAGGCCCGCGAAGCGATGGAAGGCGCATTTGCCGGATGAAAACCGTGGACGAGAGACACGAGGCAAAACCCCGCGCCGACCCTGCAACTCCGCGCTTCAAACGCAACGCATGCGCCAGACGAAGCAAAGGCCGGGGGGACACGCATCCTCCCGGCCTTTTTCGTTTACGCCCCGTGGTTACAGCAGGCCCTTGGCCGATTCGAAAAGCACTCCGCCGCTGCGCTTCAGGGCGGCCTCCTCGTCGGGGTCCAGGGGCGCGTCGATGACCGCCTCCACGCCGTCCGCGCCGACCATGCACGGCAGCGAGAGGCACACCCGCGGCAGGCCGTAGCGGCCCTCGGCATCGGTGGAAACGGTGAGGATGGACTTCTGGTCGTTCACCACCGCCTCCACTATGCGGCACAGGGCCACGCCGATGGCCGTCGCCGTGTAGCCCTTGCGGTCGATGATCTTGTACGCCGCGCCGCGCACGTCCAGCGCCATCTGGTCCTTGAAGGCGCTGTTGAGGGTGAGCCCCTGGGCGCGCATCACATCGCCCACCGGGATGCCCGAGACATTGGCCCGGCTCCAGATGCAGACCTCGGAGTCGCCGTGCTCGCCCAGCACCGAGGCGTGAATGCCGCGCGGGTCCGCGCCCATGACGCGCGACAGCAGGTGGCGGAAGCGCGAGCTGTCGAGCACCGTGCCCGAGCCGAACACCCGCCCCGCGGGCAGGCCCAGGGGCACGGCCACGTCGAGGGCCACGCGCGTCAGCACGTCCACGGGGTTGGTGGTCATGATGATGACCGGCTTGCCGCCCGCGGCCAGCACGTTGCGCACAATGTCGGCGGCAATGCCCGCGTTCTGCTTCAGCAGTTCAAGGCGCGTCTGGCCGGGCTTCTGGTTGGCCCCGGCGGTGATGACCACCACGTCCGCGTCGGCGCAATCGGCGTAGGTGCCGGCAAAAACATTCATGGGGCCCACCAGGGGCAGGCCGTGTTTCAGGTCCAGGGCCTCGCCCTCGGCCCGGCGCTGGTCCACGTCGATGAGCACGACGTCCGTGGCGAGGCGGCGCAGCATGAGTGCGTAGGCAAAGGCGGAGCCCACGTTGCCCATGCCCACGATGGCGATTTTTTTGGCGTAGCAGCGGTCTTCCATATGGTGGCGTCCTTGTGTTGCAGCGTGATGGCGTTGCCCGGGCCGCGCGCCCGGTGAACAGCAATCACCGTAACAGGAACCCGCCGCCGGGCAAGCGCAAAATGCCTCGGACCACGCTCACGATTTTGTTTTAAACCGTGGTGCCGAGGCACGCGCAGGGCGCGGCGAACGCCGGGCGCAAAAAAGGCCCGCGCAGGGGCGGGCCTTTCGGTTGCGGCAATCGGGCCAGAAGCTACAGCGTAATGCCCTGCTTCTCGGCGATGAGCTCAAAGGCGCGCTTGGTCAGGTCGGTGATGTTCGGCTTGGAGATCTGGTCGTCCGCGCCGACGCTTTCACCCTTGTGGCGCAGCCGGTCGGTGATGAGCGAGGAGAACAGGATCACCGGCAGGTCCTTGAGCACCGGGTCGTCCTTCACGCGCTTGGTCAGGTTGTGGCCGTCCATCACCGGCATTTCGATGTCGGACACGAGGATGTCCACCAGCTCGGTCAGGGCGATGCCCTCCTGCGCGGACTTCTGCTTCAGGGCGGCCAGGGCGTCCCAGGCCTCCTGTCCGTTGACGGTCTGCGTCACCTCGAACCCGGCCTTCTCCAGCATGGTGCCGATCATGCGGCGGATGCTCGTGGAGTCGTCGGCGATGAGCGCGCGGTAGTGCTCTTTCTTCACCGGCTTCTTGCTCTCTTCGATCTCATCCAGCGCGGACTGCTCGATCTTCATGGCCAGGCCGGGGTTCAGGTCGGCCAGAATCTTCTCCATGTCGAGGATGAGCAGGATGCGGTCGTCGAAGCGCACCACGCCGGTGACGCTTGAGCCGGAGTATTCGTTGAGGTGCTTGCCCGGCGGCTCCACCTGGGTCCAGCTCAGGCGGTGGATGCGTGTGACGCCGGAGACCATGAAGGCCGAGGTGATGCGGTTGAACTCGCTCACGATGACCTTGGTGTCTTCCTTCAGCGTGTTCATGGTTTTGCCCAGCCACAGGGCCAGGTCCACCAGGGGGATGATGCGCGAGCGCAGGTTGAAGGCGCCCAGAACGGAGGGATGTGGAATCTCCGGCAGCTGCGTCACCGTGGGCATGCGGATGATCTCCAGCACCTTGGCCACGTTGACGCCGTAAAAACCACGATATGTCTGGCCCGTCACGGGGTCCTTCTCATCGATGAAGAACTCCACGAGCTCCAGTTCATTCGTGCCGGACTCAAGCAGGATATTCGTCTGGCTCATGGATCCTCCGCAGTGTGCGACTCAAACTTCTTATCGGTATAAAACCTATCCGACTTTACTGGGGCTGTAAACTGCGTAGTCGCAAACGATGAGATAATTTCGGCACATGCTTGAAACAACAGCGGCATGCCCCCGAAACAGGCATGTGTCATTTCCTTTCCGTCCGTGCATTATCTATCTTTTCAGGAATTTTTATCCTTGACTTTAAGCGCGGCATGATTCTAATCGGAACTTGCAAACATTAAATACTTTAGATTTTTTCAAGCCAATCTTTTGCGTATTGTTAGGCTTTCCGGACCGCAGTCCCCCCTGTGACGCCCGGCGTATTGAATTTCCGCACTATTTCAACCTGGTGCCGATATGGGGGCAACAGGGGCGCATGTGAATCTGAAGGAACGGCTCACCTCCACGGAAAATCTTCTGCGTTCCATACGCAGCGGGGAGGCCTTTACACCCCAAGGACAAGAGGGGCTTGAGCCAGCAAAGACCGTCAACCAGGGCTCCCTCTGGACCCGGCGCATTTCCCTGGGCGATGTTTTTTCCGGCCTCACCCGGCGTTCCGGCGGCGACAAAACGCCCGCCGCATCCTCGCCGCGCGCGTCTTCTCCCGCCGCAAACAGCGCAGCCCCGCAGGCCGCGCCCGCAACCAAGCCCTCCGCAGAGACCCCTGCCGCGGCTTCCGCCGTGCCGTCTCCCAAGCCCAAGGCAAAACCCTTCTGGTCCCGCCAGATTGGCTTCCGGCACACAGGCAAGGCGCTGAGCATCGGCATCAGCACCTCCGGCCAAAGCCTGTGCATCGCGGTTGTGCGCACTCCCTCCGGGGTCATTTCATGCGCGCGCCGCTTCCCCATGGAGCCGAGCCAGGCCCCGGGAGAAAAAGGCTTCGCGGCGCTTTTGCGCGCCAGCCTTACCGCCATGGGCCATGCCGACGCCAACGCCGAGGTGTGGGCCATATTGCGCTCGCCCGACCTCGACTTGAACGTGCTCAGCGTGCCCAAGCTCTCCGGCGGCAAGCTCGACGCCGCGGTCTACTGGACCCTGCAAAAAGAAAAGAAATTCGCCGAGGCCGAGTACATCCTCGACTATCTGCCGCTTGGCCCCACTGCGGACTCCAAGGACGCCAAGCTGGACGTGCTGACCTGCCTGGCCCGCCGGGCCGACGTGGACCGCCTGCGCGCCAGCTTCCGCGAAGCAGGCTATCCGCTGACAGGCATCACCTCCATTCCCAACGCATTTCTGGGGCTGTACCGTCTGCGCGGCGCCCCGGCCGGCTTCGGCCTCGCCGCCAACATCCACGTGGAGCCGGACTTCTCGGCCATCGGTCTGTACACCAAGGACCGCCTGCTGTTCAGCCGCTTCATCCGCTCCGGCGGCGTCAGCATGGCCGAGGCCCTGATGGAGCACTTCCAGGAGCTGGCCAAGCCCCGCACGCCGGACTTGGACGACCTGGAGCTGCCGCTGCCCGGCGCAAGCGCGCCCACCCCGCCTCCCCAGGACCACGCCGCCGCGGAGCCCCTGGACGCCGAGCAGGCCCAGGCCCTGCTGCGCCATGTGCTGCTGGGCGCGCCCAAGCCGGACTTCGCCGCCCCGGCCCACCTCATTACCCCGCTGGAGATGATCGACATCATCGCCCCGGCCATTGAGCGGCTTGCGCGCCAGGTGGAGCGCACCCTGGACTACTTCGCCAGCAGCCAGCAAAGCCGCTGCGACGCCCTGCACCTGAGCGGCGACATCTTCGGGTCAGAGGCCATAACCCATGCCCTGGCCGGGCAGCTGGGCTTCCCGCCGGTCGTGTTCGACGCCACGCAGATCATGAGCGGCGGCGAGCTGGTGGTCCCCCACGACCACATGGTCATGGCCCCGGCCCTGGCCGCGGCGCTTTCGCAGCCGGGCAAGGGCATCAACCTCATCGCCAATTACAAGGTGCGCACGGCCCAAGAGGCCAAGCGCGCCGTCACCAGCCGCCTAGTGATGGGCCTCGCGGCGCTCATGGTGCTCATCGGCTGCGCCGGGTTCGTCATGGAGCGCAGCGTGGCGGTCAAGCGCCAGGAGCTCGCTCAGATCAAGAGCAAGATCACGGCCATGGGCCCGGCCCTGGACGACAAGACGCTGCAGGCCACGGCGAATCTTTTCAAGCAGCGCCAGGACTCCCTGCGCGAGGCCTCGGCCCGTCTGCTGGCCCCGGCCGCCCTGGCCGAGATAGCCCAGTGCGCCCCGGAGCGCGTGCGGCTTTTGACCTTCGCGGCGGACTACCCCGCGCCGGAGACCGGCAAGGCCAACCAGCCGGCCCTTCCCGGTCAGGCTCCAGGCCAGGCCCCCGCGCCCGGCCAGCCTCAGCCCGCCCCCAACGCCCAGGGAGGGCAAAAGGCCGGCCCCGCCAACGGCGTCATCACCATCGAGGGCGTCGTCATCGGCGACAGGGCCGAGTTCGACGCCAACCTGTCGCGCTTCATCCTGGCGCTCCAGGCCTCGCCCATGTTCTTCATGCCCGTGGTCAACGAGTCGGGGCTGAAAGAGCTGGGCAACGGCGGGCAGGTGCTCTATTTCAGCATGCATTTGGGGGTGAAGTGATGGCCCTCAAGCTCGACATGAACATCACCCTGACCCCGGAAATGCGCCAGCTGGCCATACGCATCGGCGCCGGTCTCGCGGTGCTGCTCCTGACGGCCTACGCCCTGGTGGGCATGCCCTTTTTCGAGGGCCACAAGCTCGACACGGACATCGCCCAAGAGAAGGCACGGCTGGAGCGGCAGCAAAAGCTCATGCCCGCCATCGCCAGCCTCACTTCCGGCGCGGGCAACGCCACCCTGACCGATTTCGCCGCGCCCAAGGCGGAGCCGCTGCCCCGCGCCCAGGCCTACCTTTTGACCGAGCAGCTTTCGCACATGGGCACGGCCGCCGGGCTGGAGCCCCTGGACGTGACCCTGAACACGTCCACCATGGCCCAGGACCCAGACACCATTCAGGCCCAGGGCGTGTTCTCCGGACAGATTGACGGCGTGCGCGCCATGCTTGTGGCCATAAGCCGCATGCCGAGCCTCTCGCGCCTGGAGCGGGTGGAGATACGCGCCGTGGACGGGCGGCTTGAAATGATGGTGCAGATGCGCGTGGCCCTAGGCAACTAAGGCATGCGCGGCAAGCAGATGGGCGTAATTTTCATGATGCGAACCGGCGAACGCGGATAGGGCATGGAGAAACGGGAAAAAATAATGCTCGGCTTCATGGCCGCCACCCTGGTGGCGGCGGGCGGCATGTATTTCTCCAGCCCAAGCACGCCCCCCGGCCCCGCGGGGCAAGCCGCGCCCGTGGTCAACATGGACGACGTGGGCAAGTCCGTGGAGCAGGCCAAGCTGACGCCGGAGCAGAGCTACCGGCTGACCCTGCTGGCCCAGAACGCCACCGGCGACCCCTTCTACGGCGGCGCCTCTGGCCTCACCCAGGATGACCCGCAGGGCGGATCGGACGAGCAGGTTTACAGCGGCTTCATCAAGGTCGGCCAGCGCGTGCTCGCCGTCATCAACGGCATCGAATACGCCTGCGGCGACAAGCTGGCAGACGGCGGCTACGTGGTGCAAGCCATCGACAAGAGCGCGGTCGTGCTGGAGCGCACAGACAGTTCAAACGGCCGCAAGTACACAAAACGCGTCCCCCTGGTGGAGGACGACGCGGATAAAATCCGCATACGGGTGGTCAAAAAACGATGAACCGAAAGCCAACCACAATCCTGGGACTCTTGGTCGCGCTTTTGGCCGTTCTCGCCATGGGCTGCGCCGCGCAGAACAAGCCCTCCTCGCCCGTCGAGGACGCCGCCGACACCTGGAAAGCCATGGAGAAGCAGTCGCAGGGGCATTCCCCGCGCGGCAAGTTCCTGCTGGCCGAGCCGCCGGTGATCATCGACACGCCCGAAGGCGCGGGCAAGCCCGCCGCGCAGCCCAAGCTGCCCACCACGCGCATGAGCCTGCGCATGCACAACGCCGACGTGGTGGCCGTGCTGCAGGCGCTCTCCCGCGCGGCGGCCCGCAGCGTCGTCATCAGCCCGGGCGTCGTCGGCACCATCAACGTCAACATCGTGGAACGCCCCTGGGACGAGATCTTCACCGGCATTCTGGCCGCCAACAGGCTGACCTACAGCTTCGACGGCGAGACCATCCGCGTCATGGCCGCCGAGGACCTCAAGGGCGCCCTCGACCTGGAGACCATCCGCCGCAAGACCATTGCCGAGCGCAGCGCCGCCCTGAAAGAGGAGCCGCTTGTGACCAGCGTGGCCAAAGTGCGCTTCGCCGACGCCAAGCAGTTGCAGAAGACCGTAGAGGCCACGCTGACCAAGGACAAGGACGGCAAGCCCGTGGGCAACATCCAGGTGGACGAGCTGACCAACGCCCTCATCATCCAGAGCGTCGCCCCGGACATCTCCAAGGTCAGCAAGCTGCTTTCCCGACTGGATGCCCCCCGCGCCCAGATCAAGCTCAAGGCGCACATAGTGGAGACCACCAAGGAAGTGGCCCGTGACCTGGGCATCCTCTGGGGCGGCAGCTACACCGGCCGGGTGCGCAGCGGCAACAACGTGGGCATCAACGGCGCAAAATCGGTAGACACCAGCAGCACAACGGGCACCTCGACCGCCACCGTGGGCACCGGCAACCTTGGCGCCATGGGCGTCAGCCTGCCTGCCTCGGCCGTCACCTCCAGCAGCTCCGGCGCGGCCCTCGACCTGTCCTTCGGCAAGGTCGGCGGCAACATTCTGGAGACGCAGCTGCAAGCCCTGGCCACCGAGAACAAGCTGAACATCATCTCCAGCCCGTCCATTTCCACCATGGACAACCAGAAGGCCTACACCGAGGCGGGCGAGCGCGTGCCCTACCAGACCGTCACCGGCACAGGCACCAACGTCACCTACTCAGTGAACTTCCAGGACGCCGTGCTGCGCCTGGAGATCACCCCGCACATCATCGACGACGAGTTCATCAAGCTCACCGTGCTGGTGCAGAAGGACGAGGTGGACACCTCGCGCACGGTTTCCGGCAACCCGTACATCGTGAAGAAGAAGACCGAGACCACGCTCATCGCCCGCAATGGCGAAACCGTGGTCATCTCCGGCTTGTCCAAGCTGCGCAACAAGCTCACCGAGGCCGGCGTTCCCGGCGTCATGGACATTCCCGGCGCCGGCTGGCTGGCCAAGAGCCAGAGCAAGGACGACCTGAAGGACGAGTTCATGATCTTCATCACCCCGGCGGTGCTGGCGGACTGGAAGCAGGACGAGCGCCAGAAGAGCTACGAAGAGCTGGAGCAGGAGCTCGCCGCCATCAAGAAGGCCAAGGCCGAGGCCAAGGACGGCGACTCATCCCAGAACGCGCGCGGCAAAAGCGGGCGCACGGTCATTCTAGAGTCGCCGCTGAGCGACGAGCCCGTCATCGTGCCCCAGGCCGCGCCGCGCTCCGCGCTGGACAACGGCCCGCTGCTGCTGGCGGCCCTGCCGCAGGAGCTCCCGGCCGCGCCTTTTGCACACAACGATGCCAACATCATCTGCGCGGCCATGGCCGGAGTTGACGCGCCGCGCAAGGCCAGAGCGGCCAAGCCCGCCCTCGGAGGCCTCCTATGAGCCACTATGCCGGGCAAGAGTTCGAGCGCGAGCCGTTCTCCAGCTCGCCCGATCCCAACTTTCTGCTGGCCACGCGCCAGCACGCCACTTGTCTGCAGGAGCTGGAGATATCGCTGCGCCTGCGCCGCGGGCTCAACGTCGTCACCGGAGACATAGGCACCGGCAAGACCACCCTGTGCCGCAGCCTGCTGCGCACCTTCGCCGAGGACGCCGCCACCGACGTGCACCTGCTGCTCGACCCGCACTTCGAGACCTGCGAGGAGTTTCTGCGGGTCATCCTGGCCAGCGTCTCCGGCCTGACGCCGGAACCCGGCCTGGGCCTGTGGGCCATGAAGGAGGCGCTCAAGCAGCAGCTCTTCCGCCTGGGCCTGGTGGAAAAGCGCCTGGTCATCCTGGTCATCGACGAAGGGCAGAAGATTTCCCCCGCGAACCTGGAAATTCTGCGCGAGATGCTGAACTATGAGACCAACACCTCGAAGCTCCTGCAAATCGTCATCTTCGGACAGCGCGAGCTGGAGCCGGTCATCGCCTCCATGCCGAATTTGGCCGACCGCATCAACGTGCGCCGCAGGCTCAAGCCCCTTTCCTTTTCCGAGACCCGGCGCATGATCAGCCACCGGCTGGCAGTGGCCGCGGGCGAAACCGGCCCTGCGGTGCGCTTCAGCCTGGCGGCGGTAACGGCCATCCATCTGGCCTGCGGCGGCTCGCCGCGCAAGACCGTGCGCCTGTGCCACATGGCCCTGCTCGAAATGCTGGTGCGCGGCCATGCGCGCGTGGGCCTGGCCGAGGTGCGCGCCGCGGCCCGCCCGGAAACCGAGATCGTCAAGAACCCGCGCCTGAAGCCCGGCCTGGCCGCCATCGCCGCCATATGCATCGTCTTCGGCGGGCTCTGGTTCTCGCTCAAGGCCCAGGGGCCGGTGCTCAGCCCGGGCGCGGCCATCGAGTCCGCCCTGCCCGAAGCCCAAGGAACGCAGCTGGGCGCCAACCCCACCGGATTGGCCCAGGGCGCGCCAGAGCAAATGGGGCAGGATACTGCCGGGGCGAGCTCCCTGCCGCAAACCCGCGACGCCAGCCTGAGCGGCGAAGGCGTTTCGCTGCGGCCAAACGCCGAGACCGGCGCGGAGGGCGCGGGCAGCCGCGTGACCCTGCTGCCCCAGCGCGACCAGGGCCCAAGCGTGCGCAGCAAGGTCGAAACGCCGCGCCCGCCGCAGATCCAGGTGGAGGCGCAGGAGCCCAAGGCCGCCACGCCGCACGCCGTGTTCGCCACGGACAAGGCCAGCCGCCTGGCCCAAAAGGTCAGCTTCACGCCGGAAAACCAATAGGGAACCGTCGGCGCACTCCGACAGGACAGACACGTGAGACGGGAACGCAAACGACTGGGTGAATTGCTTATGGAAGCCGGGGCTCTGACAGAGGCCCAGCTTGAGACCGCGCTTTCCGGGCAGAAGAAGTCCGGCATGCGTCTTGGCCAATATCTCATCCAATCCGGCATTCTGAAAGAAAACATCATCATCGACTCGGTGAGCCAGCAGCTGCGCATAGAGCGCTAC
>Ga0209800_10003835_pt1 | contig 11581 bp, 9 predicted proteins | sample Higcelweek8metaG_FD_187174 | JGI IMG/M metagenome (GOLD analysis project Ga0209800, IMG submission 187174) | Freshwater pond sediment microbial communities from the University of Edinburgh, under environmental carbon perturbations - High... | ecosystem: Environmental > Aquatic > Freshwater >... | reverse complement strand
GTATCGTATTGCGCAATATGATTGGGATTCAACGGTAGCGCAATTAAAATATCATCCCAGCCACCTGCCGCAAAATATTCCGCCATCGGTAATGATGAAACTGTGATTTTTTCAATGCCAGCATTGCGGAACCACATGCCTGCACCAATACGCTGATGCGTTTTGAAATGTGGCCGAAACGAAATTCCTGAAAATCGCGGATCTTCGAAAACGGTTTTCAGATTGGCCTTCGCGCGGTTGCAATCAATAAATATTTTTGGGTTGATGCACATGAACGACTTTGGTTTTTAAAATTAGTATAGACTACGCCCAACCTCAAAACTACAAAACTGTTTACTTCTGTTACTCAGAGCCCCGTCTCTGCAGCTCTGACACTTGCTCCTGTCATCCTGAGCGGAGTCGAAGGATAGACAGTAGAAAAGACTACGCCCAGCCATATATTTCTATTTCACAATCTTCATCTCCTCAATCAGATAGCCGGCTCCTGCGTATTTGTCAATCACCCACAGACAATAACGGATGTCGAGCGATACATTGCGGCATTTGCCTGGATCGAACATCAGATCGCTCATGGTGCCTTCCCACACGCGGTCGAAGTTGATACCGATGAGTTCGCCATTGGCATTCAGTACAGGGCTTCCGCTGTTGCCTCCGGTAGTATGATTTGTGGCAATAAAGCCTGTATGCAGTGTTCCGTCGGCATCGGCATAAATACTATAATCTTTGGCTTGCACCAGTTCTTTCAATCGCGGACTGACATAGTAATCTTCAATGTCGGGACTTTCTTTTTCAAGAATGCCGTCAACAGTTGTAAAATACTTATAATTCACGCCATCGGCAGCCTGAAATCCTTTTACTTTTCCGTAGGCAACACGCAAAGTACTGTTGGCATCGGGATACATGCGTTCCGATGTTTTCATGTCTTTTTTAATGCCGACATAAATGCGGTACATGCTGTCAATCTGTGCTCTGTACAAGCTTTGGCCGGGATCGATTTTATCAAAGTAATTGCTGTAAAATCCAACGGAAAGCTGATAGATCGGATCTTTCTGAATGGCTTTCTTGATTTTTTTAGGACTTAGATTCAGTAATTGTTCAGTTTTTTCTTTTGAAACAAAATAACTTTTGCTGAATGCGTTTTTGATGGCAACTTCCCAATGGCCATACCATTTGTTTTCCATATTTGTAAAAGCCTCGGGTAAAAACTGTGGTCCCATGTTTTTTATAATCGGCATGAGCGCAATGGTAATCTCGCGGTCAATATCCACATTGTAACCTTTATAATATCCTTCGGTTCCTTTCAGCAGCTTTTCTTTCATAGACGGCAGCGTGGTTGATTTCGGATCCTTGATGCAGGCGTTGATGTAGGTCGAAAAACTGTAGGCATATTTGATCGATTCGATACTATAGGGTCCTTCGTAAAAGTAGGTGTATGCAAGCGAGTAGGGACGCAGGTTTTCGTAGGCGGTCTTCATGTTGTCAAGTAAGCTTCCGTATTTCGCAAATGCATCCTTATCGTGCCGCAACGTTTCCATAAAATCATTTTCTTGTGCCTGCTTTTGCGAAATGCCGTTCCACTGCCTGATTCCTTTACTTTCGCCGATCATCTTTTTCCAATAATTGCCAACGCCTGCATGTTTGTTCGCGTATTGAATGCGAATGGCAGGATCGGTTTTCATATATTTTTCCATCACATCCATGCGGGTGCGACGCATTTTGATGGCAACCGGATTTTCTTCTTCGGTAATGATTTTTACTCCGTCCGAAATAGTGAAATGTTCAGTCGTTCCGGGATAGCCAAACACAAAAGTGAAGTCATCTTCTTGTACACCTTTCAGTGAAATGGGCAGCACATAATTGGGCTTGTAGGGCACATTACTTTTTGAATAGGCTGCCGGTTTGTTTTCGCTGTTGGCGTAAATCCGGAACATCGAAAAATCGCCGGTATGACGTGGCCACATCCAGTTGTCGGTGTCGCCGCCAAACTTTCCGATGCTTGAGGGTGGCGCACCTACGAGGCGCACATCGGTAAATACTTCATACACCATCATGTAAAATTCATTGCCGTAATAAAATGGTTTTACCTGCGCCAAATAATGGGTGCCTTTGATGGCTTCGGCCACCAGCTTATCGCTGATTTCCTTGATGGCGGCTTCGCGCTGAGCTTCGGTCATGCCTTCCTTCAGCTTTTCCTGCACTTTGGCCGTGACATCTTCCATGCGAATGAGTATCGTTGCCGTCAGGCCCGGGCAGCCGAGTTCCTGCTCCTTGCTCATGGCCCAGAATCCATCGGTCAGGTAATCATGTTCCACCGAACTGTGGGTCTGAATCTGGCCATAGCCGCAATGGTGATTGGTCAGAATCAATCCCTGATCACTCACCAATTCAGCTGTGCATCCGCGTCCGAACAACACAATGGCGTCTTTCATACTGCCGTGATTGATGGAATAAATGTCTTCGGCAGTGAGCTTAAATCCCATCGACTGCATCTCTGTTTCATTGAGCGACTCAAGTAAAATGGGCAGCCACATGCCTTCGTCTGCCAGCGAGCGGAACGATATGCTGATGAACAATATAAGTGATAACAACAAAGCCTTGATTTTCATATTCAGGTATTTTAATGTTGCTAAAATATGTATTTTTTCTGTCATGGGCCGGATCAATCTGCAAACAGGCTTTGAATACCGATTTTCGGGATATTTAATTCAGTTTTCAAAATATTTTTTTCAAAAATAGTAGATTCGTATTTTTTATTTTATATTTGTTCAAACAAATGTTATATGAAACGCTTGTTCTCTGTATTTGTTCTTATTGTGTTCTTCATTTGTGCAAAAGCACAGGATTATCCTTTGTCGCAACCTGCATCCAATCCTTTCCGGATGTGTCCGGCATTGGTTGGAAATGCTGAAGGGCCCAGAATTAGTTCTTTCTTCCGCTCGCAGTGGCCCGTAATCAGTGGCTCAAATAATACTGCAGCTCTAGGATTAGATGCTCCTGTTAAGGCTTTGTATTGAGGTTTGGGTATTTATGGCGTCTATGATGTTTCAGGCGAGAACGCTTTGAAGGAATGGAGTGTGAATGCTATCTATTCATATCGGTATGAAATAAGTCGGGATTTAAAATTGCGTGTTGCAGTTCAAGGCAGTTTTGCACATAAGTTTCTCGATTGTTCAGAACTAACCTTTCCCGATCAGATTGATCCCCGACATGGATTTGTTTTTACCACCAATGAACCATTACCCGAAGACGGGTTTAAAAAATCATACTTCGATTTGGGATTTTCCGGTGCAGCTGACTGGAAAAAATGGACCGTAGGGCTAACCAGCTTTCATCTAACGGAGCCCAATGTAGGGTTCATTGCAAAAAGCCCACTTGACAGGACGTATAGTGTTTTTGCTGGATACGATCTCTGGCTCATGAAGGGCGAAAAACCCGAAGGATTGCATGTCTCGCCGCTGGCATGGCTGAATACAACATTAAGCGATTACAGTGTGTTGGCGGGCTCCGGCGTTTCGTGGAATTATTTGTTTGCAGGTGCTTATTATCGCTTCGGGAAAAACAATATTGATGCTGCTATTTTTCAGGCCGGGGCTCGCTTCTGGCATTTTCAGGCCGGATACAGTTATGATATGACCGTTTCAAAACTCACCAATGCCAGTGGTGGCAGCCATGAATTGTTCCTGAATTATTTTTTTAAATAGATTGTTTTTAGAATGAGGCCAATACTTGTTTGTGTAGTTCTGCTACTTTTGACAACATTCGTGTTTTCTCAAAACCTGCAGCCATCGCAATTATTATCAATACCTTTTCTTATGTGTCCTGCACAGGTGGGCAACTCCGAAAATCCGCGTGCATCGCTCATGTATAAAAATGACTGGTCGGGCAGCTGCCTGGCGGGATTTGATGCGCCTGTGAAAAAGCTGCATGGCGGAGTGGGGCTGGATGTCATATACGAAGATCAAACCTACAACCGAACAATTCTGTCTGCCCGTGGCATATATTCATTTTGCTGGAATATCAATGATGATTTCAGTGTTAGAACAGCCGCTTATATTGAAACTGTGAATACCCATCAAAGCGATTATATTTTTGATGATTCCAGCCATTATTCCAATATGACCCATTACACCAACAGTTATTTTGACGAGGGCTTATCTTTGGCATTTGATTACAAGAAGCTTTCGTTCGGTGCCACCTGCTTTCATTTATTGAGGCCGGATATAGGGATAATTTCAACTTACAGGATGGATAGAACTTTTTCGTTTTTCGCCGGTTATGACTTGTGGATGATGAAAGGTGAAAAACACAAGGGAATTGGTGTGTCGCCCCTGCTGTATGTTGCCAATGAAAATTCGGACTTTAAAGTAACCATCGGTTTCGATTTTGTGTGGAATAATATTTTTGCGGGCGCTTATTATCGTGCCGGAGGTGTTGATATTTACACATTGATTTATCATGCCGGTGCACGTGTAGGCCGCTTCCAGTTTGGATATGCATTCGATAAAACGGAATCGGATCTGCTGTTTGCAAATGGCTCGGGTCACGAAGTTTTTATAAATTACTTTTTTGAAAAAAAGTGATGTTTTGAATTTGTAAAATATACAGTATTTTTGCTGCAGAATTTTGCAACAATTATTTTATGACTCAATTTCTGTCGCCCGAAAAATACATTCGCCAACGCGCTCGTACATTGCCCATCCATGAATGTCTGGTGAATGATGAATGGGATCAAAATCAACTGGCAACGGTTTTCATTGTTCGAAAGCATGTAAACGGTCATTTCACCATCGGGAATTTTCTGGTCGATCTGAAATGTTTGGGTGTGAAAGACACTTTTTTCTGGTTTAATATTTCGGCCGATGAATATGAAGATTTGAAAGATGATTTGTTTTCGAAACAGGAAATGTCGGTCATTAGTTATGAACTTGCACATAATATTGTTTTTGCCGGCGAAAACTTTGCAACGGAAATTGGCTTAAAGTCGCACCCTGATTTCTATAAAACTACACAGTTTATTTTGGAAGAAGATAACGACAATATTGAATTAATGGATATTGAAGTGGGTGATAATGGCATTCCTGTTTATGTTCAGGGCCCATACGATTCGCCGGTACGTGTGCTGGAAATTCTTGAAACACTTGATAAAACGGTTGGCCCGGATAATTATCAGTTTATTCTTCAAAATGAATCAGAAAGAGATTTTTTTAGAGATGATAACGATTTTGATGATGATGATTTTTATGATGAAGAAGATGATGATAATGATTTTGATGAGTTTTATGATTTTTCATTTGAGGAGTTGAAAGAACGTTTTCTGAAGATTTCAAAGAGCGCTGATTTGAAGGAAATAATCCTTGATGATCCGATATCAACTGGACTTGCAAGGCATTTGAGTTACAGGATTGCAGGAGAAGACAGAATAGAAGATTTATTTATTGAATTGTTGGAAAGCATTGATTTTATGGATGAAGATGATGAAATTTATCCATCAATGTTTGGGTTGGTTAATGATGAAAAGTACGCTATGGCTGATTTGGAACGCGATTTTATGTTAGTTTATATCACTATTGGAGAAAACCATATTGCCGTAAATGATCTTTCTAATTTTAAAGATAAATATCCGGATGTTCCGGCATACTATTTATTAATGGCGCATCATGCCTTTCTTATGGATAAGAGCAATGGTGTAAAACTGATTAAGCAATATGCCGCCGATTTTCCTGATTATAAGCTTTTGCAATTGTATGCTGCAGCAGTTCTGGAAATGACTTCTGAAAAAAAGTCTGATAATGAATTTCCTATACCGTTTTCTGCATGGTTTAATGATCGTTTTTTATTGCATCCTGTTGAAGCAAAGGAATATCTTTTGTATTTTTCTTCTATCATTTTGAAAAAAGAGAATCTGGCCTGGAGTCAGGCATTTGTTGATGCATTGGATGATTCAGCTTTAACAGATGAGCTTTATTCCGAGTTCTATTTATCTGGGAATCTCTCCGTTTTTAAAATCCTGCAGAACCGCCTGTCAACCGAAGATTTTTTACATCTGAAATAACTTTTAGTTCAGAGACTCTTATCTGATGATTGTATTGTTGCATTGTGAAAATTATCACCAGGATTCAACGAAATCTTTAAACAGAATTATGCGGTTATTTTGTGTGTTGTTGAACAGTAAATGTTCAAAATCCCTTGCTTTATACTGGATGTTTACTGTAGAAGCTAAGTCTGTTAAAGCAGCTTTCAGGTTTTGTTTTGAATCGATTCCCACAGAATTGGATAAAAAAGAATAATCCGGATCGGTTTTTTGCAAAAGAAACATAGTGTCAAAGAAGTCGCGCCCTTTTTTTCGATTCAACAGTGCAGATATTTTCATTGAACACAGCACGGGAAGTGGCGGAGCATTGAAACGAAAAAGATAGCCGCAACCTTTCATCAGCATGGCTTCTGGCTTATATTTAATTCCCTGATCCTGCATTTCTATTTTTATCAGAAATTTTTCTTCCTTATGCGGAGATAATTTTTGCTGATACAGAAATTCCGGGAACACAATATTTCGTCTAAATGCATTGAGTTCTTTGTCTTTTGCTTTATCATCAGCAAACACGGTGTATCCCGATTTTAGCAGGAATGAAACCACAGAATCTGTCATTTCTATAAATGCGTCTTTGTCGATATTTTTTATATCAAAATCAAGGTCTTCTGAAAAACGGTCTATCCCGTAAATCAGTCGCAGACTTGTGCCCCCAATGAAGCAAATATTTTTTGAATATCGTGTGTTTGCCAAATAATCGAGAATCTGAAATTGAATATACTCTCTGAGAATAAATCCAGCAAATCGCTTTTGCCGGATTTCTTCGGGGAACCATGATTTTATCTGATTGTAATCGATCATAACTGATATACTTTCTTCATTTTTTCTATTCTTTGCGTTAATGCAGACTGATTAACCCGACGAGCAAACTCATCAAGCTTTTTTGGTTTGACCGATTTATGCAGCATTGACTCATCAAATCGCAGCAATTTTATTTCTTCTGAACTGTCATACATCGGATATAAATAAAATAAATCGATAATGGCTTTTTCTGGAGTTGCCATTAAAACATCCCAGCTTGCAGTATGCATTATTGAATATCCAAAAAATATTCGTGGTTGAACTGACTGATAAGAAAAATCACCAAATCTGTTTCTGAATTTCTTTGGTTTCATGGTGCTGACAGAGGTAATCGATGTTATTATTTCTGGTATAATACCATGAAAACTTAAAGTATAATGCAGGCTGATATACGAGGGCTGACAGATGCGATTTGCCAGATATAAATGAATCCCGGCCATGTTTTCATATTCACTGAAAGTGTATAAGCCATTCCTGAGTTTTAGCAGATAGCCCTTCTTTTGCCAATAAGTGAGATTTTTCCGGTTGAAATTCGGAAAAACGAGCTCAATCTGTGATATACTCACATATATTTGATCAAAAAAAGTATTTCTAAATGTTTGAAACATTCCAGTTTTGGTGCAAAAATAGGAAAAAAACGGAACAAAAATAAATAATTGTATTTTAATTAATTCTTAATTTTTCAATTCGTCAATTCACTTGAGTGTGCCTTTGGCTAAAAATGGGAAAGAATGATCTATTTCTAAATCAATGTCTCATTTTTATTCCTATCTTTACGAGATAATTCTATATTATGCGCTGGATATTTTTTCTTTTGTTGTTTGTTTCTGTTGCTGCAAATGCACAGCTGAGCGACGATTTCTCCGACGGTAATTTTACTTCAAACCCGGTCTGGAGCGGCGATGCAGCCAATTACATCATTTCTACATCAACAGCAATACCAACCGCCATGCATCCTGGTTTGCAATCCACCAATACGGTTGCCGATACTACATATCTGTCAGCGCCATTCAATGTTACCCTGGCCGATAGCATGGAATGGATTTTCTGGGCGAAAATGAGCTTTAATCCCAGTAGCAGCAACTTCGGTCGGGTCTATCTGGTGTCCGATATGGATGTGTTGACAGGAGATCTTTTTGGTTATTATGTGGCGCTTTCCGAAGGCGGAAACGACCGGCTTTGCCTCGTACGGCAGGATGGTAATACTAAGGCGCAGATAATCACAGGAACGGTTGCCAATTTGAATAAAACCACCAACGAGTTCCGGATAAAAGTTAAACGTGATAATGCCGGCAACTGGACACTTTTGTCCGATACGCTTGGAGGTACAAATTTCGCAACAGAAGGCACCGCAAACGATGTGACCTATTCAGGTTCCTCATACTTTGGCATTTTTACACAATACACCGTGTCAAACGCAACCAAATTTTATTTCGATGATTTCTATGCAGGCCCGGTGCAGGTCGATACTGTGCCACCTTCAGTGCTGAAAGTGGAATTCATTGGGCCAACCAATATTGATGTCTATTTCAGCGAATTTGTGAGTGCAATAACGGCTTCAACAACTTCAAATTATTCTGTCGACCTTGGTATCGGAAATCCGCTGGTAGCAACACCCGACGTTACCGATGCTACTCTGGTGCATCTTATTTTGGGCAGCCCCATTATGGATGGAATTATATACAACCTTACCGTATTTGATGTGGAAGACCTCAGCGGAAATCCCATGGCGGCTCAATCCATTCCTTTTGCGCACTACGAGCCTCAGGCATTCGATGTGGTGATCAACGAAATTATGGCCGATCCTTCTCCGGTTGTTATGCTGCCCGAATATGAATATGTTGAATTGCACAACACAACTGCTTTACCCATTAACCTGAAAGATTTTATTCTTCGCATCGGAACTACCGATAAGATCATCGGAGATGTGACCATTGATCCGCATGGATACCTGATTCTGTGCGACGATGCAGCTCAGTCGCTTTTTGAAGCATATGGTAATACGCATTCGTTTTCATCATTTTCTGTGTCCAATACGGGTGTAAATATTTCACTACTGAACCCTACAAATTCAGTTATTTCTTTTGCGGAATTCACCGAAGACTGGTACAACAATTCATTTAAAGCCGATGGCGGCTGGTCAGTCGAACAGATCGATCCGCTTAATCCTTGTCTGGGTAAATATAACTGGACCGCTTCGAACGATTACAAAGGCGGAACGCCTGGTGTAATCAATAGTGTCAATGCGGTTAACAGCGATATTGTCCATCCGGAATTATTACGTGCTTCGCTCGAAAACGACAGCACCGTGCGCCTCTGGTTCAGCGAACCAATGGACAGCAGTACGGTTCTCAATCCTGCCAATTATACCATCAGCAACGGTTTATCGGTGTTTGGTGTTCCTGTTGGATTTGCACCACAATATCAATCGGTTGTTCTGACACTTGATCAGCCGGTTCAGTATGGAATTATTTATACAGTTACGATTACCGATACGTTGACCGATTGTGTTGGAAATCCGCTCGCAGTAAGTAGTAGCGTGCGTTTTGCCATTGCTGATTCGCTCGAAATTGGCGATGTTGTGATCAACGAAGTACTGTATGATCCTGTTGTCGGCGTTGAAGATTATGTTGAACTGATTAACCGCAGCAATAAAATTCTTGATCTGCGTTTTGTAACGCTTGCTACTTTAAACGACTCACTGCAACTCGACGATCAGGCTTATATTGCACCCAATGGCTTTCTGCTTTTCCCGGGCGAATACGTTGCTTTTACTGAAACGGTTGATGAAGTGATTAATTATTACGATCCGATTGCACCCAATCAGATTCTTGAAATTTCCGATATGCCGGCCTATTCAAACGAAAGTGGTATTGTAGTTCTCGCAACAGCAGCGGGCGTCACGCTCGATATGCTTGAATACAACGTCGATATGCAGGATCCGATCCTCGAATCGGTTGATGGTGTTTCACTCGAACGTATCGATTTTGATCGCCCTGCCTCCGATTCAACCAACTGGCACAGTGCCGCATCAACAGTGAATTACGGAACTCCCGGATATAAAAACAGTCAGTACTCGAAATACGAAGGTGGCAGCAATATTACAGTGTCGCCCGAATCTTTTTCACCCGATAACGATGGCTACAACGATGTGCTGAATATCGCATGGCAATTCGATCACACAGGCATAATATGCAACATGAAAATTTTTGACAGCAACGGACGCTTCATCAAAAATATCATGCAGAATGCGCCAATCGGCCCCGAAGGCGTGATTTCGTGGGATGGAAAAGATGAAAATGGCGAAACGGCACCCATCGGAATTTATGTCATCTTCGCCGATATCTTTGCTTCGGATGGTTATACCGATAAAATTAAAACTGTTTTTGTGCTGGCTGGAAAATTTTAAGCGATGATTATTGAAAATGTTGTTGTATCGGACGAGCTGAAAGACGTGTATTTTCGCTGTCCTCTTGAAATCTGTCATGGTGATTGTTGTGTAGAAGGCGATGCCGGCGCGCCGCTGACCGAAGAGGAAATCAGCATAATTGAAGATCTGACTGAAACCATTCTTCCTTTGATGGATGACGATGGGAAAAAAGTCATGAATGATATCGGTTCATTCGATTATGATATGTCCGGAAAAATGGTTACACCACTCAAACAGAACGAAGAGTGCATCTATCTGATTTGGGAAAACGGGCATACAGTCTGCGTTTTCGAGAAGCTGTTCAACGAAGGTAAAATCGATTTTCAGAAACCAATCTCCTGTCATTTATATCCCATTCGTGTGATCGAAGATGGCGCCTTTGAGAAATTGTTGTTGCATCGCTGGCGTATTTGTGCCGATGCTTTTATTGTTGGAAAGAAAGAGTGCGTGCGGCTTCTGGAATTTGTAAAAGTTCCATTGATTCGAAAATACGGCGTTCAGTGGTACAACCGGCTGATGATAAAATGTGGTTTCGACCCACATAAAACTGAACAGAAATGAAAATACCGTTTCTGAAAACCGGCGACACCATTGCCCTTGCGGCACCATCAAGAAAAGTTGTAGCATTGGATTTTGAACCATTCGAAAACTATTTAATCGAAAATGGATGTAAAGTAATCCGTGCTACAAATCTGAACTTTTCAGAAAATCAATTCGCAGGAGCAGATTCAGAGCGGATTTCAGCCATGAATGATTTGTTTGAAAATCCGGATGTAAAAGCAATAATTGCTGTACGCGGAGGCTATGGTGCTGCACGGATTGTTGATCAGCTCAACTGGAACACAATGTTGCAACATCCGAAATGGTTGTGTGGCTTCAGCGATTTTACGGTATTGCTCAATCATCAGGTTGCCTGCAACGGTCTCCCGGCGCTGCATTCCGATATGGCGGTGCATTTTGGTCAAAACGGCTATGAAGACAATTTTTCTTCTTTGCTTGATGCACTAACGGGAAAGTCAATATCTATCAGCGTTTCAAAGCATCCGTTCAACAGACAGGGAAATGCAAGGGGAATTCTTGTGGGCGGCAACCTAAGCGTGTTGTATTCAATGCTAGGTTCGGCCTCGCTTCCCGATATGCATGGAAAAATTTTGTTTCTCGAAGACCTCGATGAATATTTGTATCACATCGACCGCATGATGCTGGGTCTGAAACGTGCCGGCGTTTTTGATCATCTTGCTGGTGCTGTAATGGGCACCATG
>Ga0209800_10003832_pt1 | contig 11586 bp, 10 predicted proteins | sample Higcelweek8metaG_FD_187174 | JGI IMG/M metagenome (GOLD analysis project Ga0209800, IMG submission 187174) | Freshwater pond sediment microbial communities from the University of Edinburgh, under environmental carbon perturbations - High... | ecosystem: Environmental > Aquatic > Freshwater >... | reverse complement strand
GATTCGGAAGAAGACCGTTTCACATTTGAGGCATCTGCAGAAGACGCCGGAACAGGTAGAAAAACTATTTGATCACCCAAGCGTTCGGTATGCAAAGGGTTGAGTCCTTTAATTGCCGGAGTAATAATATATATACGTACACCTTATAAGACAAGAAAAAAGCACGATTTTGCTGGAAATCGTGCTCAAATAGTGATAATTATCCGTTAACGTGCGCGCCTTATCCGACTTTTAGGTTATGATCAGGATTCAACCATTGTTTCCGATGAGAACCGGGGTGCCATCCTTTATACGGAGGCGTTCAGGAAGTACCTGTTGCACCGCAGTCTGAAGATCCATCTCTGTCGGAAAAGCGATCCGGAAAGCAAAGGGAAAATCGAAGCCGGCGTCAAATATGTGAAGTACAACTTCCTGCCGGGGCGACGCTTCGTCAATCTTGAAGTCCTGAACCAGGAAGCGTTGCTCTGGCTTGAACGAACGGCCAATGCCAAAGAACATGCCACAACGCGGCTGATACCTGAGGCAGAATGGCAGGTGGAAAAACCGCATCTTCGTCCTTTTGAGCCCTTACCCTATCCGATTTCCGGTACTGTCGGTAAAAAGTATCACGTCCGCAAAGACAACACGATCTCGTATCGAGGGAATTTCTATAGCCTGCCGGTCGGCACCTATGCAGGGCCGGGGACACTGGTTGTGCTGGAAGTCAGGCAGAACACCCTTTGTCTCTATGCTCATGACGGCAGGTTGCTGGCCAATCACCCGATTAAGAGCGGCAAAGGTACCGTGGTGATCAACAACCACCACCGACGCGATACCTCCGCCAAACGGCGAGAGTTGCAGGACTCGCTCAAGCCGCTTTTCACCAATCAGGAACAGGCGGAACTGTTTCTTGAAAGCATCCACAACCGTTATCCCCGGTACAGCAGGGACCAGTTCCTGCATGTACGCAATACCATCAGCGGATGCCAGCAGAAGCTGATAGATGATGCCCTCGCACACTGTGTCGATCATCATCTCTTTTCATCCGGTGAGTTCCATGATATCCTGCACCATTACCGAAAGCGGGAAGAAAAACAGAGTCATCAGACGGTCTACAACACCTTCCGCCCGAAAACACGACGAAGCGACCTGAACAGGATGCTCTCGTTCGTGCCGGACAGCAGTACCATAACCACCTATGAAACCATTTTCAGCTGTTAACCATGGAAAGAACCATTACCACCATACAGGAACACGCCCGGGAACTCAACCTCACCGGGCTGGCAGGAACCGTCGATCTCCTGCTCGAAGAAGCGCGTAAAAGCGAACCATCCTATAGCGATTTTGCGCTGACCCTGCTCGAAACTGAAATCTCCTGCCGACGGAAAGCTCATCTTGAACGGCGACGGAAAGCAGCCAACCTGCCGTTGCTCCATGACCTTGATCATTATGACTCGGGAGTGCAGAACGGGATCAGCCAAGTCCAGCTCCGGCAGTTACGGCAACTCCTCTGGCTCGACCAGAACTACAACCTGATCCTTATCGGGCCAAGCGGCACAGGCAAAAGCTATCTTGCCGGCGGGCTCTGCCATGAAGCCCTCAAACTCGGTTATCACGCACTGTTCCGGACTATGGATGAACTCATCCAGACCATCAGGTTCAAAGAAGTTACAACGGCGGCGGCAAGGGAGTACAAGCGATTAGTGCATGCGCATCTGCTGGTTATCGACGATATCATGATGTTCCCGATTGAAAAAAGTGTAGCTGTCGGCCTGTTCCAGCTCATCAACCAGCTGCATGAGCAGACATCATTCATCATTACCACCAACAAAAACCCGAAAGAATGGGCAGAGATGCTTGGTGACGAGGTTCTTGCTACGGCGCTGCTTGATCGGCTGCTCTACAAATGCGAAGTCATCAAACTTACCGGTAAAAGCTACCGGCTCGAACACCGTACAACCATCTTCGAACAACAGCAACCAGCGGAAGGAGGCGCCACCCGCAGAAAAAAGCAACTATCGCTTCAAAAAGTCGTAGTAGATCATGCCGAAATGACGTAATTTAAAGACGCTGCTTGGGTGATTGCTAATTTCCGAAATTGGCTGATTTTTAATTTCCGACTACAGTTGTAGTTCAAATAGATATAGACATTGTTAATGAGCTATCTTTTTCATGTTTTTTTCCAGAATACTGTATATCATAGAGATGACAGTAAACACCTTCAAGCTTAATTAATTGTTCATGATTACCCATTTCAATGACACGGCCACCTTCCAATACAATTATCCTGTCAGCATTGCGGACGGTAGAAAGTCTGTGTGCTACAACAAGAGCGGTACGATTGGTAAGAGCCTGATCAATAGCATTTTGTACAACCTTTTCCGATTCGTTGTCAAGTGCACTGGTTGCTTCATCAAAAATAAGAATATCTGGATTTTTTACTAATGCACGTGCAATAGCAAGCCTCTGACGCTGACCACCTGAAAGTTGTATGCCACGGTCGCCAATCTGAGTTTTGTATTTCATTGGTTTTTCTTCGATGAATGTATGTGCGTTTGCTAAAACTGTCGCATCAATAATCTTCTCTTGCATAATCTCACCATTTGCGCCATAGGCAATATTCTCCTCAATAGTATCATTAAATAAAATCACTTCCTGGCTGACAACACCGATTATTTTGCGCAATTGCTTAACATCATATTCACGGATATCTACACCATCGATAGTTATTCTCCCTCTATCAACATCGTAAAAACGCAGCAGCAAGTCAACCAATGTTGATTTTCCAGAACCTGAATGGCCGACAAGCGCAACAATTTCACCTTTATTTATTTCAAAAGATACGTTATCGATAACATTTGGGACGCATGGTTCATTATTGTATCTGAAAGAAACATTCTCGAAACTGATCTGGCTAGAAAATCTATTTATAGATAGGGTGCCATTAACGATAGCAGATTTTGTATCGAGCAGTTCGAATAACCGAGTCGCCGAGGCTTTTCCAACTGCCATTCTGGTATTTAAATCCCCTAATTCTTTTATTGGACTCATTATAGAATAAAGAGTAAAAATAAAAAATATCAACTCTGCTGAAGATATGTTTCCATTGAACACCTCATGACCACCAAGCCATAGAACAATGGCAATGGTTGTAATAAACAAAGTTTCATTCATCGGAGCAATAATATTACTTAGCATTCCGATTTTTATATCAAGCTTGCTGAAATACCCAGTGAACGTTTGAAAGCGATCAAATTCGATAGTCTCGAATGCATTCGTCTTAATAACCTTGATTCCATTGAGTTTTTCCTGAAGAAGTGAGAACATGTCTCCCATTTTAATTCGTAAATTAACAGAAAGTCTATTTACCTCATTGCCCATAAATCGAATGACAATAAATATGATCAATGAAGTAATGAAAGTAAGTAAAGTAAGTTTCCAACTTATGATGAGAAGAGTTGCTATATAAATAATTATTAAAAAAGGATTTTGTATTAAATTAATAAAAATTAAACTAATCGTGTCATTAACAGCTTGAACGTCATTATAAACAAGAGTCATCAAATTGCCTACTCTGTTCTTATTGAAATAATCAAGATGCATTTCGATAATATGACCAAAAACATCATCCCTAAGACTTTTTATGGCTTTCGTTTTGATCCTAAATAAAAGCTGGGTGTTGAGGAAGGCAAAGATGTTTTTGATAGCAAAAGAAGCGATAAGAAATAAGCATACATTAAAAAGAGTGTGTGTTTTTGTTTTTGAATAAAATGCCTTTGAAAAAGAATCATTTATAGAATCTTTAAGTTTGTCAGTATTGATAAATGGATAATAATTGATACTGATCGATGAATTCTTTTCCTCGGAAGTTTTTATTTCAGAACTAATAGATGCATCTATAGTGTTGTTGGAATAAAAGACCGTATTTAAAAGAGGAAGAATTGAGTAAATCGATGCAATTCCTGTAAAAGATGTCATTATACTGACAATCACTATAAGCACAGCAGTGCTTGTCGATGGACGAAGATAGCGATACAGTCGGATAAATAAACTCATAATTTTTAACTTTCTTACTCAACATGTAATCAGCACCTACAATAGGTATTTGTCTCGTTTTTTCATAAAAATATCGACAACATATGTAATAGTAAAAATTAGCAAAAAAACTATATTAAGAGATATAAGTTAATAATATGCACTTATTATGACAAAGAGTCTCTCTGCAAGCTATTAGGTATTTAAAATTGAACTGTACAGATTAAAAGCCTGTTGGTGCAGATTTTTTATTCGAGGGATTGCTTTTTTAAGAGGTAATCTGACTCTCTAAATTAAACATTCTGAATTAAATATATTTTATTGTTTTTAAGTTTTTTTGTTTATCAAATTTATTTTGCATCATATAACAAGCATAAGTATTAATTAGATGCATTAGTTCAGGGTCAACCTCGTAAGTCAGTTCATTCAAAAAGATACATAATATTAATGATGATATAAAATGATGCCATTAACTGCGTGGATGATGTTTTCTGGTATAAAAAAATGTAAAAATTTTATGCTTATTATCAATCTACGTATGGCAGGTGAATCTTGAATGATTTTCGTTAAAATATACCGACTTTATGAACCTTGACAACGACTCCTAAAAATCGCTTGTTTTCACTTTATCTAATTCTAGTTTTAAAAAATATAATTCACAGAGGGGATTATTTAACTTTAATTATTATCTTAATAACTATGGATAAGTTTCAAGAAGCTTTACTTCTATAATAAATCGTTAATGAATAAAATATAAAATAATGTTTTTGTAAGATAAAGTATTGCAATGATTTAATCCCAATAATTCATAAATGTTTCTGCACAGATTATATCTGTTACTGCCCATTGGTATTCTGTTTGACCATTAATTATATTAAGTATGCCTGTATGTAATTTTTCTTTATTAACTAAACCTTCTTTGGCCATTTTGCCGTCTAAGCAAAGCTCTAAAATTCGTTTTTCATTTCTTTTTAAACCCCTCTGATCAATTCCGCTTGTTTCGCCTTTTTCTTGTCTCCAAACAGTGTTATTATGAAAGGTATCGCTGATTGCTTTTCTAAATAGATATCTGTTATAGCCATGACGATATGAGTCATATGTAGGAATTGATAAAACAAGTTCTAATAAAGGTTGTGAAAATAACGGAAAAAATATTGGATTATTACCATTATCTCTTATATCTGTTTTAATAGTCGATAAACCGCTATATATACCCTCAATAAGCCAAAACTTGCCTGGTAAGCTTTTTGTTGTATTTGTGTTATAAAAAAAAGGATGGTAGCGCATTTGCTTTTCCAGCTGATATAATTTATTATTAAACCATGGGGCGCTTTTAATTTTGTTTATAGCATACAGTGATTGACTATATTGCGAATAAAATGAATATGAGAATATCCCAGTAAGAATATCGCCTACCATTGAAAATATCGGTTCACGAAATATGGCATAAAGTTCCATTGCTTTCGTGTTAAATCCCTTTACTCCTTTTTCTATTATGTAATCACATAGAGATGTTACTGGTGGAGGGCACATAAATATATGATCTCCACCGTGCCCACTCATATAGGTAACATTACTATTTTCTTCAAAAATAGAACTTATCTCATTATTTACTTTCAAGTATGATAATATGGATGTTGGCCAATTTGGTTTGAATTGCCAGGTTTTATCGATAGGATCATACGGCAAACTTTTCGAATGATCAAATTCAATTAATGGAATATCTAATTCTTTCGCTAACGATCGAGCCCATTTTCTCTCATCAGATGATGAAACATCAGGATGAAACCTATTGATTAGTTTTATTTCTTTATTTTTTTTCCATATTCTATTTAATAACAAAAGAATGCTTGATGAGTCAGTGCCTCCTGAAAAATCTAATGATATTATATCGGTATTCTTGGTCCAGCATTTAATTACATTTGAAGTTATACTTATAATATTATCCATTGCTTTTTCTGGCCCCATATAACCCTCTAAATAATCTAGTGGGTTCCATGCTATAGCAGTATCAATCGCTCTGCTTTTTAAATTATAAGAGATTTGACACCCATGAGGTAACTCATAAATTTGATTAAACGCTGTTTGCTCACTCGTAATAAATGCATGCAAGGCATAAGAAGAAAAATATTTCCAATTAAATCCCGGATTGTCTTTTTTCATATCAATCAGAGTTTCTATTTCTGATGAGAATAAGCATTCTCCAGAATCTAACTTTGTATAGAACAAGGGTGTTTGACCTACAGGATCTCTAAGTATTGTGACATTATTATCCGTTACTCTTATATATATATAATTGCCCCAGAATTTATCAACAAATATTTGATTTGGTTTTTTTGTATATTCCTCTAAATCGTTTATTGTGATGGGATTAAAATTAGCTTTACTATATACTTTGCCAACCAACATGCAATTATTAATACTAAGTATATTCCCTTGATCTATAGCAGATGTTTTTTTTCCAACAACAATATTTGCCTGATTATTTTTTAAATAAATTCGATCACCACATACTTTATTGCCGACAATAGAATCCAGTTTATCGAATGTATGTTTATCAGAATGACTTAAAAGACCAGCAATAATCACTTTATTACTCCTTATCTGAAAACGGTTCTGAAAGAATAACTGATAATGTTTTTGGTAAACTTTCTATGTCAGCTATCACTTTATTATCTGCTTTTACCCATGCATGTGCTGCGAACGGGTAATTTTGTACACCTATCTCAAGATTACATTCCCATTTTCTTCTGAGCCCCATAAAAATTAAGGCTGAAGACCATTCTAAACATTTTGTCTTAACCGGAAAATAGAAGCATGCTCGATTTAATGCAGCAACAAGAATATTAAATTCTATTGCATCTTTTTTAATGCATCGTTTACGCTTATTTTTTATGGATTTAATTAATCCAATAAATCCATAAAAATTTATAATAAAATATACTTTTGCAAGCATAAGATATGCTTCAATTGTTGTTATAATAGGTATTTTATAATCAAACATATCAGCAGGCAGTCTCCAGTCAATATTAGGTGCTCCTGCTGAAAATATGTTTTTTTTAATTATTCTAACAGATGGATGGTTATAATCATAATTTGATAATACCCCTATTTCTCTCAAGTATTTTATTGCCGCATCAAAATTATTAGGTGTTGTTAAATGCTCATTACCGCATAAATGATATGTATCATTTATGCGGGTGAATTTATTGTTTAACGCAATATAGAGTGCTTCAGAAAGATCTGATAAAATCATATACTGATCTTTTTTTAAGTCAAGTGCTATGATTTCATTGTTAAAATAAGTTAGATATATATTGTCAATTGTATGAAAATACATGATAAGCCTATTTAGGTCATATTTATATTGCTGTATATTTATTGTAAGAAAATAGATGCTATAGCATTTTTATGAACAGTCAGAACTATTCCAAAAATAAATTGTAATAATTAAGTCAATTGTGCATAGCCTACTATTGATAGATGGCTTTGAAATAGGACTCAAAAGCCGGGTGTTAGAAATTAAAACAAAAATTAGATGATGAGAATCTCACGGGTTACAGCTATTTTCAGGGAACCTCAATAAAATTATTATGTAATCAAATATCTTCATTTGTCTGTGCGAGAAATCCTCATGTACTATATATACACTCCGGTTCTCTGCTTTGTCCACCAATAATTATGATCACTTTTCACACTTTTTTGAGGTTCCCAAGATTTTAGCCTAGCATCTGTTTTTTCGAATATTCATGGCTTAGGGTATATCCAATAGTAAGTTTCTTTTGGATGGTCCATGTGTTGCCCTTTTGTCTGTTCAGCAGCACCATTAATTATCATCAATGGCTTGTAACCAAAAGTATCACTTTTTGCATGATTCTGGCTTTCGGTCAATGTTCCAACGGTTACATTCTGCTTGTGTTCCTTTGAATTTATTTTTTTCATCTTGATGCGAATTAGTAGGTTATCATATCCGGGATATCCGGATAGTAAAAGATACGTCTAAGATCATTCAAAAAAAAATAATTACTTAATAACAATGTTAAATATATGTTACATATACTTCGATACTCCGTTATCACAAAAAAGACGAGTCAAGATAATGACTACCAATTAAGGCCTTAAGATGCTATTAATTAATAAATTAGCGATTTTAACTTGAATGGCGTTCTTCTGTCGATGGTAAAATAACCAATACGTTGGAGCTATTGTCGCTTGAATTATCTGTTGAGGTGAGAGGGCTACCTGATCAAGCACAAGGACAGAAAGACTGTATCGATAAGATAACCTTACACTCAGGGTAAAACGGCACAGTAAATGGCTACAGATACCCGCGTGACTTCACAAAAACATGAACGCTGGAACCAATGCTTGGCTGAGACTTATTAATACGCTAATAATAGCTCTCAGTTTATTCTATTGAGACTGTGAAAAAAAAGACCATAGAAAATTATCGGACCGTGAGTGTGAATTGTTACACAAACAGGTAATAAGCCTTCGAACGAAAGGAAATAAAAACAGCGAAGTTGCCGAATTGCTTGATTTGCCTGTCGAGACGACCAGCGCTTTATGTCGTCGGGTAACAGCGGTGCATTGCTACACCGCCGTCCCCTAAGAACCCAGCATGCAACTTTCGCCGCACTGGGCTCAAGCCTCGGCAAAGGCACCCTGTTCAGGTACCCGGAAACACTTTGGTGTTGATTTCATTAACCGTTCTTTTCGGGCTTCAAAGTAGGGTTTCCACACTGGATCGTGAGGATTGGCTTCCATTCTGATTTTTACGTGCCGTCTTATTGGGGTATCTCCTTCGAGAAAGAGAGTTACCATCTTCCTTTTATGGGAGTCTACCGTTGCAGCGAACATCCAGTCTCGGGATTTTCGGGTAGTATAGTATCGAGCTTTTACCCATCGAGCGCCCTTGTTCGGATGTCGTCGTTTAGCCCATTGCCACAACAAGAACCAGATCTGTGAGTCATTACGAGCAAAGCTTTTCTTGGCGACAGCGTGGCGATGGTAATTGGCCCATCCTCGTAATACCGGGTTAAGGAGTCCAATCAGGTACACCTGTTTTCTTGCCTTATTCGCCGTGATGATTTCTTTCACCTTTTTAAGATGTGTCTGGATGCTCTGTTTTGATGGCTTGATCAAGAGCTTGCCACCATATTTTCGTGTGTTCCAGCCAAGGAAATCAAATCCTTTAGTGATGTGCGTTATCCTGGTTTTTTCCTGTGACAATCGCAAGCCCCGTTTTGACAGGAACTCCGTGACGACAGGCATGACCTCATCTTCAAGCCACTCTTTGGAGTGACCGGTTATGATGAAGTCATCAGCATAACGAACCATGTTCATCTTTCGGCCTTCTTGTCTGGCTCGCGGGAATGCCGATGCGAGCGCATGTTCGAGGCCGTCCAATGTCATGTTTGCCAGAACCGGGCTGATAATACCGCCTTGCGGCGTGCCGGCTTCTGTAGGAAAGAGCTTATTTTGAAACACAAATCCTGCCTTGAGCCACTTTTGGAGGATCGCTTTGTCAACTGGAATGTTGTCGATCAACCACTCGTGACTGATAGCATCAAAACATCCGGCAATATCGGCCTCCAACACCCATTGGGCGCTCTCGCGCCTTGCAAGGCAGATGAAGCATTGTTCTCTTGCATCAGTCGTGGAGCGCATCGGCCTGAACCCATAGGAATTGCGGTCGGCAGTTGTTTCCGCAACTGGTTCCAGAGCGAGCAAGTCAAGAGCATGCATCGCCCGGTCTTTCATTGCAGGTATACCGAGAGGACGGGTTTTGCCGTTTTTCTTCGGGATGTGGATTCTCCGAAGAGGGAGTGGTTTGTTGCCTCTCCGCTTAAGTGATGCTATTGAATTGGTTTTAGCTCTTTGAGTATACCGGTGAATGTGTACCACTAATTCCGGGTGAAAGTGTGCCACCTATTCCGGGGCAAACTGTACCACCATTTACAGGCCAGATCTGCTGTTAGAACTTACACATTATTTTCCAGTTTCTTCCTTCTTAATGATTCACCTTTCAGCTCAAGCCGGTGAGCATTTCCGACCAGTCGATCCATGATTCCGTCAGCAATTGTCGGCTCGCCGATTACGTCATGGCATTGGGAGACGGGGAGCTGAGAAGTGATCATTATCGCCTGTTTTCCATACCGATCTTCAAGGATTTGCAACAGAGCAATACGGGTCGTTGCATCGAGAGGTTGCAGGCCAAAATCATCAAGAATAATCAGATGAGTTCGTTCAATTTGGTTCAGTACTTTGACAAAGGTGCCGTCGAGTTTTGTCTGGGCGATCCGTTCAAGAAATCGGTTCATGCCGAAGTAGAGTGTTCGATAACAGAGAGCACAGGCCTGCCGCCCCAATGCACAAGCGAGGTAGCTTTTGCCGCAACCGGTGGCCCCGGTAATAAGAATATTTTCTCCTCGCCGGATAAAACCACAGTCAGAGAGGCTGAGAAGTTGATCCCGCGTCAGGTTTCTGGCGGTGTTGCAGTGCACCTGTTCGAGTATGGCTGGATACCGGATTTTGCTTTGCAGCAGGTATCGTTTGGTGCTCTGTTCTTTTCGAAAAAGCTGTTCGGCATCAACCAGTTTGCCAAGCAGCATATCGGCTGCCGGCTGTTCGTGGACCGGTAGTGTCATGGCTGCTTCATAGGCTTTTGCCATGCCATACAGGTTCATAAAGCGAAGCTGATCGAGAGTAAGCTGGGTATTCATGATGATTGCTGTATTAGGGTTAATTGTAGACTTCTCTACCGCGGATATTGTCATGCAACGGAAGCATCGGGGCATGGTATTCTCCTGCGATTCTCGATACCTTGTCCCTGTTGTTTTCCAGAATATTCAGGATAAGTCGATAGTTGAGCCGGGGAACTTGCAGGGCCATACCGCAGGCGGCTTCGAGTCGGGGGGCTCCATACTTTTTCTGGAGCCGAAGGATGCCCAGGCAGCCATCAAAGCTCTGTTGGACAAATGCTTTTGAACTCAGAAGCCGGAGAACGGCTTCTTCGGTACAGGGCCCGACAGCAGCAGCTTTGCTGGTAAAGTCCTCCTCAGTCCACCCTTGTTGCTCGCGGTATCGGCGGTAAGATTCCGGCATGTGCTCCTCAAGGGTTCTGTAGATCCCACGGCGTCCGACAATGCGCTGATGCAAGGCAATGCGCTGGAAATCAAGAAATACCTCAACCACCGATTCATCATAGATCAGCTTGACGATCTTGCCGATATGCTCGTGCGGAACACTGTACTGGCAGCGGTCTTCGCCCAGAATGACATGATAATTTTTCTTGACCTTGGCGGTTGTTTCACGCTTGTACACAAAATCGGTTGCTGGCAGTGGATGTAACAGCTTTTGCTCAAGCTCCATAAACCGCTCTTTGCGGCTTTTACCATAATCGGTCATCAGCCGGTCATTGGCCGTATCGAGCAACTGCCGAACTGAACATGCTATATTTTGATAGACAGGTAAAGAAGCCATACCTTACCAACCAAAAGGAGGTATGAATCATGGCGAACCAACAATCACGCCGTCAATACGACAAACAGTTTAAAATCGATGCCGTCA
>Ga0209800_10003831_pt1 | contig 11587 bp, 7 predicted proteins | sample Higcelweek8metaG_FD_187174 | JGI IMG/M metagenome (GOLD analysis project Ga0209800, IMG submission 187174) | Freshwater pond sediment microbial communities from the University of Edinburgh, under environmental carbon perturbations - High... | ecosystem: Environmental > Aquatic > Freshwater >... | reverse complement strand
ATACCCGAGTAGTTGAAGGACTTAAGCTAATGCTTTGGGGTTTTTTCAAAAAACTGGTAATTGCCGACAGATTGGCTATTTATGTTGATTCAGTTTTTAATCATGTTGATAACCATAATGGTACAACATTAATACTGGCAACAATATTCTTCTCATTTCAGATTTATTGCGACTTCTCAGGTTATGCTGATATTGCAATTGGTTCGGCCAAGATTTTAGGTTTTGATCTGATGGCAAATTTCAGACGTCCGATTTTCGCTAGAACAACCGGAGACCATTGGAAAAGATGGCACATTTCTTTGTCCAGCTGGTTTAAAGATTATTTGTATTTTCCTATGGGAGGAAGCAGGGTTTCGACTCAACGACTATACTATAATTTGATGGTTGTTTTTGCTCTAAGTGGTTTATGGCATGGTGCCGACTGGACATTTATAATATGGGGTAGCCTCAATGGTTTTTACCTTGTTTTTGCACTAATGACTAAAAACTACCGTCAAAAATTTAATTCGTTTACAGGAATTGAAAAATCACCAAGGTTATTCCTGTTTCAACAGATTTTAGTAACGTTTTTGTTAATCAGTTTTTCGAGGATCTTCTTCAGGGCTAATAGTCTTTCAGATGCAATGCTGATAATAAAAAAGATTTTTACCGATAGTGGCAAAATATTTATCGAAAACCCCTCCATTATGATTTTCTCTTTTGCTGGTATTATCATACTATTGTTAGTAGAAATGAAACAAGAGTTTTTTGCTACAAAATTTTCATTTTTCAACCATCATAATTGGATTGTCAGGAACCTTTCTTATGCCGCAGTTGTATTACTGATTTTAATAATGGGAGTTTTTGACGGCGGACAATTTATTTATTTTCAATTCTAAATCTAAACAATCTCTTTAAGAACTTTGGAAAAAATAAAAAAGATTCCCCTTCTGTATTTTGCAGTAAAATTAGTGGTTTTTCTTGTGCTTGTGTATATTGCCGACTATACAATCGGTTACATGTTAAAGCTTTATTACTTTAAACAGGATAGTGGTTTTCAATACCGAACAACCTATGCTATTGAGGAAACAAAAGCAGAAATTTTAATTTTTGGCTCGTCGCGCGCAAAAAATCATTACCACCCAAATATTATCGAAGAGCGATTAAAAATGACCTATTATAACGTAGGAAGAGATGGGAACCATATATTTTACAATTATGCGCTTTTAAAACTGATATTAAAAAGATATTCACCAAAAATAGTTGTTCTCGATCTGGTTAAAGGGGAGTTTAAAGAAACTAGTGAAAGTTACGAAAAGATTTCAGCCCTTTTACCTTATTATGATTCATATCCCGAAATCAGCTCAATCATAGAATTGAGAGGTAAGTATGAGAGAATTAAATTGTTATCAAAAATTTATCCGTATAATTCATCAATTTTCTCCATAGCAGTTGGTAATACAGATTTTAATAAAAATAGATATGTTGACATGCAGGGGTTTGTGCCCTGGAGAAAAAAAATACAATGCCCGCCCAAAACTGATACTATTTATGCGGAGTATAAAATTGACAGCGTTAAGGTTAATCTGTTTGAAAGTTTTATAAAAAATTGTAACTCGCAGGGGGTAAAATTATATATAGTTGTTTCTCCTTATTATTTAATCTCAGATATTACTGATAGTTCAATTGAAAAAGGAATAGCGATTGCGGAAAAATATGGTGTTGAGTTATTAAACTATTCGCAGGATACTAATTTTAAACTGCATTGTGATTTTTTTGCTGATATTACTCATTTAAACGAAGATGGAGCAAAATTATTTACTACAAAATTTGTAGAAGAGTTAGTGCAAAAATGAAAATCATTTTCTTTAGCTTAATAAAGTTTTAGTCAATTTGTGTAAAAGGTATTTTTCTGAGCAAATACAAGAGTCCCATTTTGGAATAAGTTTTTCGTTGTGGAAAAGCTTAAGGGTAGTTTGTTTCTTATACAGTTGATGCACAGATGTATTGATTATTGGCACACTAATTGAAAATGTTAATTTGTGGTTCACGAATTAAAAATTAAAAAGGTATAAATTTTTCGTTCTGTTACATTTTTCTAATCATGAACCAATGTGCAATAATGCATTACATCTCTAAAAGTACTTAACTTTTAAATTATTATGTGCGGTTTCGTCGGAGTAATTAATAAGGACGGTCAGGATGCAGATTATAGCATTTTGAGTAAAATGGCTTCTTCCATCCACCATCGGGGACCTGATGAGGATGGTTTTTTTATAAAGGGGCATGTCGGTTTTTTTCATAAAAGGCTTTCAATCATTGATCTTTCAACAGGCAGCCAGCCGATGTCATTTGGAGAATTTACCATTGTTTATAATGGCGAGATTTACAATTATATTGAGCTTCGTAATGAGTTGATAGCTAAAGGACACAATTTTATTACCACTTCAGATACTGAAGTTATTCTTCACTTGTATGCTGAATATGGGCAGGATTTTGTGAATGACTTAAATGGAATGTTTGCCTTTATTATTTATGATAAAAGTAAAGAAAGCCTTTTTATAGCACGCGATCATTTTGGCATTAAACCATTATACTGGTATCAGGATAATAGAAAAATACTTTTCGGAAGTGAAATAAAAGCATTGCTGACGCATCCTGAAGTAACACCAAATTATGATATCGACAATCTCTATGAATATTTAACCTTCCAGTTCATTATGGGGGAGAGTACCATGTTTAGGAATATATACAAGGTGCTTCCCGGTCATTTTATGACTATTGATTTGCAAACCTGGGACACAAAAAGCAAGAAATACTGGGAACCAAATTTTAAACTGGATCAATACCATACCGAAGAATTCTTTATTGTTGAACTTCAGAAAATTCTGCAGGAAACCATTTCGCAACAACTCCGGAGTGATGTACCTGTGGGAACTTATCTGAGCGGAGGTCTTGACTCTTCACTTGTAACAATAATGGCTGGCAAAATACTGGGTAAACCTATAAAATCATTTACCGGAGGATTTAAAGAAGGTCCGGAATTTAATGAGTTTGAATATGCACGCATTGCAGCAAAAGCTGCAAATGCTGAATTGTTTGAAGTTTTGCCAACAGAACAGGAATTCATCGATTTGTTACCTAAATTAATCTATCACCTCGACGAACCCGTTGCCGGCCCCGGGTTATTCCCACAATACATCGTATCAAAATTTGCATCCAGTCATGTAAAAGTAATACTTGGCGGACAGGGCGGTGATGAAATATTCGGTGGCTATGCACGGTATCTGGTTGCATACCTCGAACAAGCTATTAAAGGAGCAATGTTCGAGTCTAACGAGGAAGGTGAACATATTGTTTCGCTAAAGTCAATTCTTCCAAACCTTCCATCGCTAAGGCAGTATATTCCTATGATGAAAAATTTCTGGAACGATGGTGCCTTTGAACCAATGGACCGAAGGTATTATAACCTTATTAACAGGATGGGAACTACCGATTGCTACTTTCATTCCGAATTTATAGATCAGAGAAATGACAAAGCAATTTTTGGTAAATATTCCGAATATTTTAATCATTCAGATACATCGAGTTATTTTAACAAAATGACTCACTTCGATATGTTTGGTAGTCTGCCAGGATTGTTGCAGGTAGAAGATAGAGTCAGTATGGCTGTATCAATTGAATCAAGGGTTCCATTGCTCGACCGGAGGATTGTAGATCTGATATCTCGAATGCCTGCTGGAATGAAATTCAAAGGTGGTGAGATGAAATACCTCCTGAAACGAAGTATTAAAGATATTATGCCCGAGCAGATCATGAACAGAAAAGATAAAATGGGTTTCCCTGTTCCTCTGCATATCTGGTCGCAAAATAAAGCCAAAGATTTTATTCTTGATACTTTACTTTCAAAAAAATCAAAAGAAAGGAATATCATAAACACTAAATATGTTGAGAGAATGATAAGTTCCGAGCAGCCTTTCGGACGCGGACTATGGGGAATTTTATCACTCGAATTATGGTTTAACCAATTTATTGACAAATAACATTTTTATGGAAAATCAAAATGCGCCTATTAATGCAGAATCATGGAAAATTGAAAAAATTGGTGTTATCGGGCCCGGTATTGTTGGAATGCCAATGGCAGGTATGCTCGCTAATGCACAAATCAAAATAGGAACCAATGTTCCTGCTAAAGTAATCGTAATTCAAAGAGACTCCAGAAATTCAGGTTGGAAAGTCGATTCAATCAACAAAGGAAAGTCGGTTATAGGTGGCATTGAGCCTGAGCTTGATGATATCACCCACAACGCGGTTAAAGCAGGTTTGCTTTCTGCATCATCTGATTTTTCGGTTTTATCAGATGCTGATGTTATATTAGTATCGGTGCAAACAGATAAAAAAGGATTTGAACCAGATTATGGGCCATTGTTTGGTGCTCTTGAAAAACTGGCTGAAGCATTAACTCATAAACCTGCCGGCAAAATACCATTAATTATATTTGAGTCTACACTGGCTCCAACAACAATGGATACTTTAATCAGAACACATTTCATGAAATATGGATTGGTCGAAGGTAAAGATATCCTATTAGGAAATAGTCCGAACAGGGTTATGCCTGGCAGGTTGGTTGAACGGATCAGGAAATCGGATAAACTTGCCGGAGGTCTTCATCCGGAAACTCCAAAGCTAATAGCTAAACTTTATAACCATATCGTTACAGAAGGGGAGGTGTATCAAACTAACAGTCTGACAGCAGAAATAGTAAAAACCCTGGAAAACGCGTACAGGGATGTTCGCATTGCCTTTTCGACCGAAATTGTAAGATACTGTGATAAAAACAATATAGATTTCTATAAAGTCCGCGATAAGGTAAACTCCATGCTATCGCAGGTTGATGCTGCTACAAACAACCCTAATGTTGTTCCCAGCGGTGGAATTCTTATCCCAATGCTTGGTGTTGGTGGCCATTGCCTTCCAAAAGACGGTATTCTGCTGTGGTGGAGAAATATTGAAGCAGGTACCGATACCTCCAAAAGTCTTATTTTAGGTTCCCGAATCATTAATGATGAATCTCCTGCATATACATTCAATCAGGCTGAAAAAACGTTTGGTAATCTCAAAGATAAAAGGATTGCATTACTTGGTGTAGCTTACCGTTTTAATTCAGAAGATACTCGGAATTCTCCTACTCTTACTCTTGCCAATTATTTAAGAGAGAATGGCGTATCCTACATTATGCATGATCCATATGTAAAAGCTGATGATCAAAACCTCGAAAAATATCATCAGGAAAACAATTATACTCTTGATTTAAATGAGGCTTTGAAGGAAGCTGATTATATTATAATGTGTAATTCACATAAAGAGTATATCGATAATCTGGAAACCATATTAAAAGCTCCTAAAGCACTAAAAGGTGTAATAGATGCATGCAATATCTATGATTCTGAATATTTTAGGAAACACGGTATTCCATATACCGGAATAGGCAGAGGAACTGATGAACCAACAAATGAGTTTATTTCTTTTGTTTTTGATAGTTTCCAGTCGATGGAAAATGGTTTAGCCGTTGAACTGAATAATCTGATAAAATTTTATAATTCAAATTATGCTTTTGATGAGTTCAATAAAGTGGATTTTAAAGATGTTCAGAAATTAGCAAAAACATGCTCAACAGGTTGTGAAATTGCGGATGCTATTCCCATAGAAGTTCTACAGTCCTATAAAGGCTTTTCGAGCAGACTGGTAGAGCTCGCTTATACAAATAAATAATAATTGTTAATCAGTTACCAGGTAAAGATAATTGCTGCCAGAGATTTTTTTTGTTTGTAATACTTTCACATCCTCTATTTTTAATCAGTTCGAAATAGAAAAAAGATGTGTTAAATTGAATTGAAATCATAGCAAAACAAATCTCTGGTAGCAACAATCACAAGAGACTAAACGAAGGATATTTGTTATGTTGTATTTAAAACAACAAAAACAAGACTTGTACTATTACAATAATCAGAAAATAACCAAATATGTCTGATCAGAAAAATTGGGGAATTATCGGAGGTGGAATACTTGGGATGACACTTGCATTAAGGTTATCTAAACAAGGTAATAAGGTTACGATATTTGAGTCAGCTGAAAAACCCGGAGGATTGACCAGTTCATGGGAAATGAATGGCGTAGTATGGGATCGCTATTACCATGTTATACTAATGTCGGACCTGAATACCCGAAAAGTACTTGAAGAAATTGGACTGGCAGATGAATTAAATTGGGTTGAAACAAAGACTGGTTTTTATTCGGAAAAGAAATTACATTCCATGTCGAACATCATTGAGTTTTTCAAGTTTCCGCCAATAAATCTTATCGACAAATTTCGGTTAGGATTAACAATATTTGTTGCTTCAAAAATAAAGAACTGGGAAAGACTCGAAACCATTCCTGTGGCTGACTGGCTCACAAGATGGTCGGGGAAAAGAGTGTTTGAAAAAATCTGGCTGCCATTGCTTAAGGCTAAACTCGGCGACAATTACACCGAAACATCGGCTGCATTCATCTGGACAACCATACAACGCATGTACGCAGCCAGAAAAAGTGGTCTTAAAAAAGAGATGTTCGGTTATGTAAAAGGAGGCTATGAAAAGATTAACTCACAATTTGCTTCTTATTTATCCAATTCAGGTGTCGATTTCAAACTAAATTCGGTTGTAAAGTCAATTAATACTCTTGAGGATGGTAAAATTCGTATTGTAACCGAAAGTGCTGAAGAACAAATATTTGATTCAGTAATCTCAACACTTTCATCTCAACAATCAGTTAAAATTGCACCTCAATTGTCTGATGTTGAAAAGCAACAACATAACGATATTAAATATCTGGGTGTAATTTGCCCATCGGTAATGCTCCGAAAACCAATTTCGCCTTACTACGTTACCAATATCACTGATTCCTGGCCGCCATTTACCGGTATCATAGAAATGACAGCTCTAATTGATAAATCGGAAATCAAGGGAAACAATCTAATTTATCTTCCTAAATATGTTAATCCGCAAGATTCGTTGTTCGAAAAATCCAGCGCAGAAATAAAGGATGTTTTCATGGATGCACTCTTTAAAATGTATCCACACATTAATGAAGATGATTTATTGTTTTGGGGGGTAACGAAATCGCGTGTAGTTTTTGCTCTTCCAACAATACAATATTCGAAGAAAGTACCGGGTGTATTTACTTCAATCGGAAATTATTATATTATTAATTCAGCACAAATACTTAATGGTACACTGAATGTGAATGAAACAATCCATGTTGCTCAATCGAAACTGAAACTAATACAAACTCAACATGACTAAGAAAAAACCTATTGCCAGTATTTCTCTTGACCTTGATAATCAGTGGTCGTATATGAAAATTCACGGTGATGAAGGCTGGGATAAATATCCTTCTTATTTTGATATTTTTATTCCACACATACTTGATGTTCTGGATGAGTTGGAATTAAAAATTACATTTTTTATAGTCGGAAAAGATACTGAAACAGAAGATAACCGAAAGTATCTCAGAATGATCACTGAAAAGGGACATGAAGTTGGAAACCACAGTTATTACCATGAATCATGGCTCCAAACCTATTCATATGATAAAATTGAAAAAGAAATAATTGATGCTGAAGATTCTATTTTTGAGGCTACAGGGCAAAGAACTCGTGGTTTTCGCGGTCCGGGATTTAGTTGGAGCAACGATTTGTTGGAAGTTTTAAAAAAGCGTAATTACTTGTTTGATGCTTCAACTTTACCAACCTGGTTAGGTCCTCTGGCACGCTATTATTATTTCATGAAATCGGATCTTCCGAAAGAAGAAAAACAAGCACGAAAAGAACTTTTTGGGAAATTCAGCGATGGACTTCGCCCTAATAAACCTTATTATCATCAACTAAAAGATGAAAGCAAGTTGTTAGAAATTCCAGTAACAACCATTCCAATTCTAAGAGTTCCTTTTCACCTTAGTTACCTGATTTATTTAAGCGGGATATCGCCTGTGTTAATGAAATTGTACCTATCCGTTGCAATTTTCCTTTGTAAAATTACCCGTACAAAACCTAGTTATCTGTTGCACCCTCTTGATTTAATAGGTGGCGACAAAATCAAGTCGCTTGCATTTTTTCCTGGAATGAATATTGCGACAGAACAAAAAGTGAAGGTTTTCAGATATACACTTAAAAAATTAAAGTATAATTATAAAGTTCTACCTATGCTTGCATTCTCTAATGAGATAGCTTCAGATCAGAGAACATAAATAGCTGAAAATAAACAAATATTAGTTAATTAACATAAATGAATTAAGTTTATAGACCCCTTTTTTAATAAAGATTATTCTGACTAATAACCAAATTTTTATTTCTTACAACTAACATCTTATGTGAACATAAATGTTGAAACATGAATCCAGTTTATAGTTTAATAGCCAAATATTATAAAGCTATTTGGATTGCTTTTGTTGTTTTTATCGCTTTCGGATTGTCTTTATTAATCTTGCGTAAAGATATTGAAGGGAAAACTTTCCATATGTTTATTTCCATGATATTCATATATTATGCGTATCATAAGTGGAGGAAACAAGGCTATAATCATTTGGTGGCAGGCATTATTCTTGGTTTAGCTTCTCTTTTTATCTCTACGATTTTTATTCAAACTTACGTTGCCATCCAATCAACCGAACAGTTTGATTTCATGTGTTTTTATATGCAAGGACAGTTAGGTTTGCATAACCTTCCCTTTTATGATCCTGAAAGTTTTAAAATACTGCTCAATACCGTTAAATATCCATTTACTTTTCAGAATGGTATAAAAGCAGAAATACTGGATGTTGGGATGCTCTCCCCTCCAATTACTATGCTCTTTTTTACGCCACTAACGTTTTTTGATTATACTACATCGAAAATTATTTTCAGTGTAAGCATACTTGTTTTTATTCTTATAAATGCTTTTGTAGCTAATACTATTTTTATTAAATCAGGAAGATCATTCATTTCTTACCTGTTCATTTTGGTAATTATTATTTTAGATCCTGCTACAAATAATACAATTGCATATCTGCAGACCAATTTCTTTATATTGTTTTTAATACTGCTTACTTTCAAATATATTGAGAGGCCCAGCGCAGGTATATTCCTGGCACTTTCGATAGTTTTTAAACCAATAACAGGTATTTTTATATTGTATTTCATTTTTAACGAAAAATGGAAATCAGTATTATATTTTTTGATTACATCAGTAATATTGCTTTTCCTGACTGCCTATTTCTGGGGCATCGAAAATATTATTGATTTTTTTGTTTCTCCTCCCAATGAAAGGTTGCCATATAACCTTTACACACAAGGTATTAATCAATCATTGATTGCGATTTTCAATCGGAATTTGACAGCGTATGGAATAGGATTTCGAACAATTACTATTCTTTACTTTTTCTTCGCCGGAATTATGACAATTATAACAATATTTGCTTCAAGAAAAATCGCAAAATATGATAACAAATTAGCATTTTTACCTTTTATTCCTTTAGCTCTTATTGTATATCCAAGTTCATTGAGTCATTATGCAGTTTATCTTTTGCTCATTATCATGTACTTTATGTTTATATCTAATGGCGAGAAGTATTTTTGGATAATACTTATTCCAGCCATAAGTTTTATAAACAATGAGGCATTTTACGCTTACCTGTCTATATGGATTATATTAGTCTATTTCGGTACTCGGAATAAAATATTTGAAAAATCCTTTGATCAATTTGGCGGATTTCGAGAAGCTAAATTATAAGTGGATAGATTTACCGGAAGACCTGCATTTGACGATTCATAAATAGTTTGATATTCATCGAAAAGAATTATGATTTTAATATAACAGATATTTTAATGAAGGAAAATATAAGATTCATAAATACATTTTGTCTGGTATATGTTATATATATATCAACGTTATTCAGAAGGCAACTCTTGAGTATAAGATTTTGTCCCGGTTTTAAACAATATGATATGGAATGTGAATCTCATTTGAAATGCAATGCAGCTGAAAAAACACTTTTCATTGTTAATGGATATACTATTAAAGAATGCAGCCAATGTGGGCATAGGTATACAAAAATTGATGATTTAAAGAATCATTTAATTGAGGTATATTCTGATGAATATTTTTTTGAAGGGAAAGCAGGATATCCTGATTATTTAGCAGAAAAAGAGCTTCTCATTAAAGCGGGCAACCGTTACGCTAAAATTATTTCAAATTATATGACTCCAGGTAAACTTTTGGATGTTGGATGCGCAGCAGGTTTTATTATGAAAGGATTTGAAGATAAGGGCTGGGAATGTGAAGGAATAGAACCTAACCTTACAATGGTTTCCTATGGACGTAATGTGATGAACATGAATATCTTTAGCGGAAGTCTCGAAGAATATAAATATACATCAAAATATGATTTGATTTGTCTGATTGAAGTAATCGGACATTTTTACGATTTAAAGAAAGCAACTCTCAATATTTTAAACCTACTTAATGATGACGGTTATGTATTAGTCGAATCCTGGAACATGAAAAGCTTTGCTGCAAAAGTTTTAGGTAAACGATGGCATGAATATAGTCCGCCAAGTGTTCTTAATTGGTTCTCTGATAATACCCTTACGCATCTTTTTGAGAACATAGGATTGAAAATGGTTGCTAAAGGGTATCCACAAAAAAAAATAAATATGGAACATGCCCTTTCACTCCTTGAAGAAAAACTTCCTGAATTCGGTTTTAAAAAGAAATTATTCAAAATTACTTCTGCCTTAGCTGGCAGGTTAACTGTAATTTATCCATTACATGATTTAAATTGGTATCTCTTTAAAAAAACACCTTCAGGTATTACTGCTTAATACAACTCTTTTAATTAACGCTATTCTTGTTACTATTTCAAATTAATTAATCAATCAATGGAAAAACCTTTTGTCAGCATTGTGCTCCCTTGTTACAATGAGGAAGCAATTTTACAGGAAAACCTTAATGCGGTTATTTCCTATCTAAATAGTAAAAACGAGAAGTACCGTTGGGAAATTCTAATTGTAAATGATGGTAGTAAGGATAAAACCGGTGAAATTGCTAATAACTTCGAAATCCATCATAGCAATATCCGGGTCATCCACCACCCAACTAACCTTAATCTGGGCCATGCTTTACAAACAGGGTTCTGCAATTCAAAAGGCGATATTATTGTTGTACTTGATATAGATCTCAGCTATTCGGTTGATCATATTGGCGTTATGGTTGATAAAATGTTGGAAACATCAAGTGATATTGTTGTTGCATCGCCTTACATGAAAGGAGGGCGAGTTACAGCCGTACCATTTACCAGAAAAATAATGAGTTTGTGGGTGAATAGATTTATGAGATTGGCAGCACAGGACAAGTATTACACTTTTACTGGTATGGTTAGAGCTTATCGCCGAGAATTTATCCGGCACGTTAATCTTAAAACAAAAGATTACGAAATAAATCCAGAAATTATGTATAAGGCAATGATTCTCAGAGCCAAAATAACAGAAATACCTGCACATCTTGATTGGACTGAACAAAATAAATTTGCCGGA
>Ga0209800_10003830_pt1 | contig 11588 bp, 6 predicted proteins | sample Higcelweek8metaG_FD_187174 | JGI IMG/M metagenome (GOLD analysis project Ga0209800, IMG submission 187174) | Freshwater pond sediment microbial communities from the University of Edinburgh, under environmental carbon perturbations - High... | ecosystem: Environmental > Aquatic > Freshwater >... | reverse complement strand
TCCTTGGTCTCCAGTTGGCTGCGGACGACCTGATGGGACATGCTGATGCTCAACCAGGTTACCAGGGCCAGCAGCAGTCCGGCAACGATTGAGATGATCAGGGCAAAACGGTAGCGGAGTGAATTGAGTTGCATCAGCGTTGCCTCAGGAGTTTCAGATCGTTGTTGGCATATCCTTGATCAGCTGCAGCAGTAGTCGATGGAACAAGACGTTGCTCGGCCAGCAAAAAACTGAAAACAAATATGAAATAACGTATAGGCAGCAGCATACGCTGTCCTTTCTGAGAGTTACTTAATGGTACAGATAGTACCAGTTTTTTTTCGTTTCACCAGATGAATCAAGACGGTTTTTTTGTCCCTGCCTTGCAAACCGGGCTGACTGAGCTATAGTTTGGGTGTCGATACGTATTCAGGGGGGAGCGCCATGCCATGCTATCGTGTCCAAAACAGGCTGTCACTTTTCAGCCTGCTGGTTGTCGGTGCAGTGCTGATGGGGGTTACATCCGGTCTGGCTGGTGAATCGTCTGTTGTCATCCCGCAACCGTCGTCTGATCCGTATGACGCTTTGCGGCGATCAGGGATCAGCTCGTTTAACAAGGGGGCGCTCTCCAATATTGTTATTCGAGGATATCAGCGTGAAAATCTGATGGTGACCTTTGATGGTGTGCCGTACTTCGGGGCTTCTCCGTCCAGAGGCGATGCAGCACCTTATATGCTCTACAACAGTGATGTCAGCAGGATTGTGGTGACCAAAGGCCCCTATAATCTGACCTGTCCCGGTGGAGTCGGGGGGAGTATTGAGGTGTTTTCGCCGGAAAATCCAAAGAAGTTTGCGGGTAGGACAGTGTTTTCCTACGGTTCATTTGACACCTTTGATGGCACTGCTGTTTTGGGAATCGGCAATCAACTGGCCGATTTCAGCGCCGGATATCGTGGCCGTAGTGGCGGCGTACCGGAGGCTGGCGACGGCGTTCCCCTGACCCATACCCCCTATCCAAATCCCAACAACAATTTCCGGCCCGGCAGTGAAGATCAGTCAATGTACCGGACTGACACCTTTTGGCTCAAAGGAGGTGTCAATCCAACCGGGCAGAGCCGGTTAGAGCTGACATACAATTTTTTGCAGGGGAGCGGAATCAAATATCCTACCCAGAATTTCGATATATCCAGCGAGCGATCTCACCGTCTGCATGGTCGCCTGCTCGTGCAGGATATCTCACCCCTGATTCGCAAAATCAGTTTGCAGGGCTGGTGGAACCGGGCAACAAATGATGTTGATGACTCACTTCGAGAGTCCTCTGATCCCGCCAATACGGCATTGCCGTATCGTACTTTCCTGACCAGGGATTATGCGATGAGCAACCAGTTTGTGGTAACCACTACCGGCGGCAGTCTGTCGGCACAACTGGCCTTGGGGCCAGGGGTGTTGAAATCGGGGATAGATTTCTATCAGCGGGACTGGAGTGGCAGCTACGGATCATTGCTGAAGCAGGGTACTGCTCCATGGCAGTATTATGACGATCAACCGCTGATACCTGATGTAACGACAGGTAACCTGGGGTTGTACATGATCCATGAAACACCAGTTGCCGCTACGGTACGGGCAGTTATTTCTGCACGGGGGGATTTCAGTCGGGTGGATGCTGATGGCCTGTCTGCTGACAGGGTGAAGGCGCTTTATCAACCCTATTATCCTGGTCAGTCCATACCTGCCGGTCGTGATTTTGCCGATTGGAGTGCCAATGCCCAGCTGTTCTGGAAGGTTATGCCAACGGTGGAGCTGTTTCTGAAAGGTGGCAGGGCAGTCAGACTGCCAGACTCCAACGAACTCTATGGAGGTCAGATCCGTCAGGGCAGTAACCTGGTGGGTAATCCGTTTTTAAACCAGACGGCAATCAGTCAGGTTGATCTTGGCGGAAGCTGGGCCGCCGACGGGCATCGTGCCGAGTTTACCTTTTTCTACGGCACGGCATCCGATTTTATACTGCCGGTAAAACGGTTGAGCAGCACGCTGGCTCAGGCGCGTAGTGCCACCAATCTGAATGCCGCTATCTGGGGTGTTGAATGTGAGGGGGCGTTAAAATTGCCTGAAGACCTGATGCTTACAGCGGTGCTATCCTACACGGAAGGTGAAAACCGGACCAATGGTCGTCCTCTGGCTGAGATTCCCCCGCTGCGGGGACAGCTGGGGATCAAGTATGACAACCGTCGTTTCTTTGCCGGTATCACCCAGATTATCATGGCTCGTCAGAATCGTTTTGATCCCACTCTGAATGAAACCTCCATGCCCGGTTATGGCGTCACCAACCTGCAGGCAGGGGGGCGCTTCAAGGGGGTTACCCTGACGGTTGCCATCAACAATCTTTTTGACGCACGCTATGTCATGCCGCTTTACTACCAGCGCGACCCCATCAGTATGGCCGCCCGGATTCCTGAAAATGGCCGTAATGTCAGCCTGACCGCCAGCTACCGTTTTTAGGGACTTGGAATTTGCTGATGTACCAAGTTTGACGCTCAGATTTAGGCTGGGTTTGTCGTCCCTGATTGAGCAAAACCGCAGGCGTAGTAGGGCTACGCTGAGGATTTTGTGATTGAAGGGGCGGCAAAGACGGCCTGAAGATGGGATGTAAAACGGTATATTAGCAAGTTCCGAGTCCCTTAGCCGGTTTTTTCTCTCAAGCGTTCCAGCAAGGCTTCTGCCTGCTCTTCAACCAGGGCCGTCAGTTTCTGGATCAGGGGGCGGTCTGTGCTGTTCAGCTGTTTTTCAAGCTGCCCTGCCACCTGTTGCAGACGACATCCTCCCAGATTGGCTGCGATCCCTTTAATGGTATGAGCAGTCTGTTTAGCCCCGCCAAGGTCATCAGCTGCAAGATTCTTCTGCAATTGCCCCAGCCGCAGCGGCAGGTCTGTGCAGGCCATGCCGATGACCTCTACCAGCAACTGCTGATTATTCCCCAGCCGTTCAAACAGATCCGCTTCATCAAAGAGCGGCAGCAGTGCCTGATCAGGTTGCCATGCAAGGAGTGTATCCTCTTTGGAAGCCTGTTTGCACTGGTTCTCATCCCCTGCCAGCCATTTGTCCAACGTCTGTTCAAGCTGTTTCGGTTTAACCGGTTTGCTCAGGTAATCATCCATCCCGGCCCTGATACAACGTTCCCGATCACCTGACATGGCGTTGGCAGTCATGGCGATCACCGGGACGTTGTGGTTGAGTACCGCTGAAGCAGGACGACGAATCAGTGCTGTGGCCTCAAATCCATCCAGTTCCGGCATCTGGCAGTCCATCAATACCAGATCGTAGGAGATACGGGATAACGCCTCCACCGCCTCCTGGCCATTGGCAACCACATCGGCGCGGTACCCAAGTTTTTTCAGCATGGCCAGGGCAACGGTCTGGTTAACCGGATTGTCTTCAGCCAACAGAATCCGGTAGATATGCCGTTGTGCCTCCCGCGTGACCTGGTCGGCGACAACCGTTTCATCGGGCAATGGGGGGGCGGGCATGCGACCGGTCAGAACTGAAAGGCAGGTATGCAGCTGCTGTTGCCGGACAGGTTTCGTTAACCATGCTGAAAAACCGGCCTGCTTCAGTGCTGCAGAATTTTCTGTGGCTCCCAGGGCGGTCAGCATCACCAGTCTGGTTGCTGCATGATCAGGGTTTTCAAGGATCAGCCCTGCCAGTTCAAGACCATCCATCACCGGCATGCTTGAATCAATCAGAGCGATCTGAAACGGATCACCGGCCTGGTGATACTCCTGGAGCATCCCCAGTGCAGTGGGGCCATCGCTGGCTGTATCGTACCTGCAGCCCCAGTCTGAAAGAAGTGTAATCAGCAATTGTCGGCTGGTATCATTGTCATCAACAACCAGCAGATTCAGTTCGTTAAACGGCGGAAAGCGGGGCAGATCTTCCTGTGGCTCCGTAACCTTCCTGAAGCAGATGGTAAACCAGAATGTTGAACCTTTTCCCTCCTGGCTGGTTACGCCGATCTCGCCCCCCATCAGCTCAACCAGCTGTTTGCAGATGGCAAGCCCCAGGCCGGTGCCACCATACTTGCGGGTGGTAGAGCCATCCACCTGGGTAAAGGGATCAAAGACCGCATCCAGTCGGTGGGCCGGGATGCCGATACCGGTGTCCATCACAGAAAAACGGATCAGCACCTGTTGCTCTGTTTGAGATTCAAGTTCGGCCCGGACGCTTACTTCCCCCTGTGAGGTGAATTTAATGGCGTTACCAGCCAGATTTAAAATAATCTGCCGCAAACGTCCCGGATCGCCGTACAGCTCCCAGGGGATCTCCGGCGCCACCAGACAAACCAGTTCCAGCCCTTTGTCAAAGCAGCGGTGAGACAGCAGCTCGGTTGTGTCTTCCAGAGTCAACTGCAGATCAAAGCGCATCTCCTCCAGCTCAAGCCGACCAGCTTCTATTTTTGAAAAATCGAGGATATCGTTGATAATATCCAACAGGTTTTCACCACTTCTGCGGACAATTTGAGCATATTTGCGTTGTTCTTCTGATAATTCAGTATCCAGCAACAGGCCGGTCATACCGATCACACCGTTCATCGGCGTCCGAATTTCATGGCTCATGGTGGCCAGGAATTCGCTTTTGGCACGGGTGGCCTCCTCCGCCATTGCCAGCGCCAGGCCCAGTTCCACGTTTTTCTGCTCCATGGATACCGAGAAATCCAGCAGCTTCAGCTCACGCTTTTCCACCCCTTCCAGCAGTTTATTAAAGGAGTCTGCCAGCAACTTCAGTTCATCATCGCCGCTGATGTCGATCCGCGAGGTGGAACCGGCCTGCATATTCAGGTCAGACACCTGTTGTGCCAGGCTGGTTATGCTGCGGGTGATGGTCCGTCCCAGCAGCCAGGCTGCCGCGATACCAAGCAGCACCACCACCGCCATGCCCCAGAGATAGATGGTTCTGAAACGGGTAATCGGCGTATAGGCTTCATCAATCGGGAAGTTGGAGGCCAGAATCCAGTTGGTGGATTCCAGCCGTTTAAAGGCTGCCAGAAACTGTTTGCCTTTGCTATTGACGGTTTCCCCTGCTCCTTCAAAACCTTCCAGAGCCTTGTCGAACAGCAGGTTAGCTCCTTTGGTCACATCCCGCTTCATGATGCGGTTGGGATCAGGATGCAGAATCATGGTCCGGTCCGGCCCAAACAGGTAGAGATAGCCGGAACTGCCCACCTTGACCTTTCCCAACTCACTAAAAAAACCGGTGCTGCTGCGAAGATCAATCAACCCGGCCATTACTGCAACGATATCTCCTTCGCTGTTCTTGATCGGCGCAGTCATGGCAATGACAGGTGAGTTATTGATTGAGGAGATGAATGGCTGGGAGATGGCTGGCTTACCGGTACGAAGGGTGTCTTGAAAATAGGGCCGGAAGGCGTATGAGGTGCTGACCTGCTGTGGCGCCCTGGGATTTGCCGCACGCATGGTACCCGAGACATCAAACAGGTACAGACCGTGGTTGAAGATGGAGCGGATACCGGTGCGGTTATCCAGCCAGGCCTGCATCTGCAGGGAGTTGTTGATCTCTTTGACCGGTGCCACATGGGCCACGGCAATCAGGGCATTATGGGCTGAATGGATTTTGTCATCCAGACTGCGGGCCAGTGAGGACACCATGGAAAACTGCTCACGGAAGATCATCTGCTGGGTCTGATGTTTGAACCAGTTATAGGTGCCCCAGGCGATTCCGCCTAACAACAGGGTTATGAAAAGGCTGAAGGAAAGAACCAGCTTATGTCTGAAACTGGTGAAGATCACAGCCGGATCAACTCATAAACCCTGCTGCCCAGTCCCACCTTTTCAGCATGTTCAAGCTGCACCTGCCAGGGGATCTCCGGCCAGCAACCACGGAACTTGTCACCACCCGGTTCATGTCCTGTCTTTAAGGCTGAGTCCTGGTTGCCCTTGGCATTGTTAACCAGATCGGCACAGGCCTGATCCAGTGCCACTGGATCGGTTGAGGCACAGATGCCGATATCGTTCACAATCGGCGCATCGCAGTGACCATAGCAGTCGCAGGCGGGTGAGACCTGGGTGATAAAATTGAGGTAAACAGTCTTGTCCTGCTTGTTGGCCACCGCACCGGTGGCATACTCGGCCATCTTTTTCATCACCAGATCCGCTGCCTCGTTCCACTGGATCGCCACCGCCTTGGTGGGGCAAACCGTGATACAACGGGAGCAGCCGACACATTTCAGGGCATCAATCACCGCCACCTTGTTGGTAATCTGAATCGCGTCATGGGCGCAGGCCTTGCGACAGATCCCGCAACCGGTGCAATGCTTGGCCGTCACCACCGGGGCCACGGTGGAATGCTGCACCAGCTTGCCTTTACGGGAGGCGCAGCCCATCCCCAGATTCTTGATGGCACCGCCAAAACCGGTCAGCTCATGGCATTTGAAGTGGGATAGGGCAACCAGGGCATCAGCCTCCACAATCTCGGTGCCGATGTAGACCTCTTTCAGCAGATCGCCGTTAATCGGAACGGTGGTTTCAGTGACCCCGCGCAGGCCGTCACTGATGATCAACGGGGCGTTGACTACGGCATAGGCAAAACCGTTTTCAATGCCGCAGGCCAGGGCGGAAATCGCCTCTTTGCGTTCGCCAGGGTAGAGGGTTGATGAATCGGTCAGAAACGGCTTGGCCCCCAGTTTTTTTAGCTCATCCACCACCCGGCGGGCAAAGATCGGCCTGATAAAGGCGCTGTTGCCTTTCTCTCCAAAATGGATCTTGATCGCCGTCAGATCCCCCTCCTGCACCCGTTCTCCCAGGCCGCACCGGGCCAGCAGTTTGCTGATCTTGTCAAACAGATTCTCTTTGTGGCTGGCCCGCATATCGGCGAAAAAAACTTTGGACATAATTCCCTCCTGCAAACTGTATGTTTTTTGACCAAGGTCATGCTTTCCGCAAGAAGAGTACTATACTCTCCATATCACACAAACAACGAAAACGCATCTGCTGAGGATGCACCTAACCAAGGAGGATACAACAATGAGTATGTTCTGTAACCAATGTGAGCAGGCAGCAAATGGAACCGGCTGTAACATCTCAGGCGTCTGCGGCAAGAAGCCTGATGTGGCAGCCCTGCAGGATCACCTGTTGTACGGCCTGAAGTCCCTGGCCCTGTATGCCGATAAAATGGGACGTGATGCAGAGATCGACCGCTTTACCATTGAGGCGCTGTTCAGTACCGTTACCAACGTGGATTTTGATCCGGAAGATATCGGCACGCTGATCCAGAAATGTTATGGCTTGAAGGAGAAGGCCAAGGCCGCCTCCGGCGCTGCAATCGACTGCCCGGTTGCTGACTGGAAGCCTGCTGCAGATCTGGCCGACATGGTGGCTCAGGGTGAGCAGCACGGTATCAACACCCAGCATATTAACGAAGATATCCGTTCCGTGATCGAGATCCTGATGTACGGCCTGAAAGGGATGTCCGCCTATATGGATCATGCCATGATCCTGGGCCGCAGCGATGACGCAGTGATGGCCTTTTTCCAGAAGGCGCTGGCAGCCACCACAGATCCGGCACTTGGCCTGATGGATTTCGTGGGCCTCTGCATGGAATGCGGCAAGCAGAACCTGACCGTAATGGCCCTGTTGGATACCGCCCACAACGAGACCTACGGTGCGCCGACCCCGACATCAGTCAACCTGGGCACCAAGGCAGGCAAAGGGATTCTGGTTACCGGTCACGACCTGAAGATGCTGGAAGAGCTGCTGAAGCAGACCGAAGGCAAGGGGATCAACATCTACACCCATGGCGAGATGCTGCCCGCCCATGGCTACCCAGGCCTGAAGAAGTACCCACATCTGGTGGCAAACTATGGCGGCGCATGGCAGGATCAGGCCAAGGAGTTCCCCAACTTCCCCGGTGCCATCATCTTTAATACCAACTGCATCCAGCGCCCGGCTGATTCCTACACCAGTCGTCTCTATACCTGGGGCATGGTGCAGTGGCCCGGCGTGAAGCATATCGAAGGTTGGGACTTCTCCGAGGTGATCAACAAGGCGCTGGAATGCCCGAGTCTGCCTGAAAATCCGGGCCAGGAGATCCTGACCGGTTTTGGTCACAAGGCGGTTCTGGGTGTGGCGGACAAGGTTATTGCTGCAGTCAAGGCCGGCCAGATCAAGCATTTCTTCTTGGTTGGCGGCTGCGACGGCGCAAAATCAGGCCGTAACTACTACACCGAGTTTGCTGAAAAGGCGCCCAAAGATACCGTTATCCTGACCCTGGCCTGCGGCAAGTATCGCTTTAACAAGCTGGAGTTTGGTGATATCGGCGGTATCCCCCGCCTGCTGGATATCGGTCAGTGTAATGATGCCTACTCTGCCATCCAGATCGCAGTAGCACTGGCCGGTGCCTTTGAATGCGGTGTAAACGACCTGCCGCTGTCCATGATCCTCTCCTGGTACGAGCAAAAGGCAGTGGTAATCCTGCTGACCCTCTTGTCCCTGGGTATCAAGGATATCCGCCTCGGACCTTCACTGCCGGCCTTTATTACGCCCAACGTACTGGCCTTCCTGGTGGAGAACTTCAACATCATGCCGATTACCACGGCTGAGGAAGACCTGAAGGCGATTCTGGGGTAGGAAACGTTTTTAAATACTACCTGGACAACAACGGGCAGTCTCCTTTGGGGGCTGCCTTTTTTTATTAAAATAACATGCTGGTTACTTGTGCAGTAAGAAGAGAGTGATATAGTCCAGATCAGAAACTGGCAACTGACAAGGTTGTGGATACATAATCTACTGGAGCGTTGTATATGTTACTCGCATACACCCATACAGCTGCCGTTCGTGCCGTTCTGTTTTTTGCGCTCTTGCTGATTTTTTTTGCCGCACCGGCTTGGTCAGTCGAGCCTCTCAGGCTTTCAGTGTCAAAAACGCCCTTGTCACTCCCTGTGTATGTTGCCGATAGTCTGGGCTATTTTGCTGCAGAAGGTGTGGCGCTTGATATCCATGAGGTTATTGGTGGACACCGTACGTTACAGGAGCTCCTGGCAGGAACAGCTGATCTTGCAACCTCATCTGAAGCAGTGGTGATGTTTAACAGTTTTCAGCAGAGTAATTATGCGGTAATCGCCACCTTTGTCAGCAGCGATGACGATGTAAAGATCATTACGCGGGCTGATACAGGAATCAGCAATCCCCGGCAGCTTGCGGGAAAGCGGGTTGGAACCGTAGTTGGCGCCGCCAGCCACTACTATCTGGATACCGTACTCCTGCTGCATGGTGTTGACCCGAAGACGGTTCGGCTGAGTAACCTGCAGCCAGAGGTCATGGCCGAGGCGCTCAAAAAGGGGGTAGTCGATGCCATTGCAATCTGGGAACCCTATCCGTTCAAGGCCCTCAAGACAGTACCAGGTGCCAAAGTGCTGCCTAAATCAGACGCTTACCGGTTAACCTTCAATCTTGTTGTACATAAAAAGCATCTGGGAATCCGGGATGAAGATCTGGTCAGGCTTTTGAGAGCCCTGGACCGCGCGGAACAGTTTATTCGTGGCCAGCCATTAAAAGCCATGGCCATACTGCGTGAACGGCTCCAGCTTGACCAGTCGTTTATTGACTGGATCTGGCCACGTTATATCTACCGCCTCACTCTTGATCAGTCTCTGCTGATGACTCTGGAAGGTGAGGCGCGCTGGGCACGCCAGGAAGGGTATGTCAAGGGGAGGCAGTCCCCTAACTATCTCAATTTTATCTATACGGCTCCGTTAAGCAGGGTCCGACCGTCTGCGATCAGCATCGTGCAATAACCAATGTATATCAAGACGCTACTCACGTTATGTATAACGTTCGCCCTTCTGATGGTGATGGGGTTGACTGTAGCTAACTGGCTGATTGGTATTAGAATAAATGGTTTTTCTCAGGTTGAGGAACGGGCACAGGCCGCATCACTCAAGGTCTCTACACTACTGGTGCTGACCCACGAATATGTCTTGTATTCTGAAGTGAGAGCGGCACAGCAATGGAAGTCTCAACAAGCTGCTCTCGTTGGTATACTTGAGGCAGGGACAGTGGATGTCGTGCCGCTGTCGCCGGTGACGCTCGCTGAAGCCAAGTCACTGACTGAACTGTTTCAGACACTTACCACTGTTAGTTCCGGCACAACAGCGTTGCAAATTCGTCAAAAGAACCTGGTAATTGATCAATTGCTGGCAAATACCCAGCGTATCAGTGATTCGGTACATAGCTGGAGTACAACAGCACATAGTCAACGTAAAGAGACCGATAGCCTCCACAATATCTTGGCCATAATTATTCCGATCCTGACGCTTCTTATTCTGGTTGTCCTGTCTCTCATTCTGGTTCGCCGGGTACTGCGTCCTCTTTCAACACTTCACCGGGCAGTGCAGGCGGTTGCAAAGGGTGATTTAACCGTTCGCAGCGCAACCACGGCATCTGATGAGTTTGGCGAATTGTCACGGACCTTTGATGCCATGGCCGTGGATCTGGTCACTGAGTTGCGCCTGGAAATCAGTGAGCGGAAACAGGTTGAAGAGGAGCTGAAGCAGGCAAAAATCAACTCGGAAGCAGCAAATACTGCCAAGAGCCAGTTTCTTGCTAACATGAGCCACGAGATCCGTACTCCAATGAGCGGAGTGATCGGTATGACCCAGCTGCTACGCTTTACGGAGCTGACAGAAGAGCAGCTGGATTACCTGCAAAATATCGAAATGGCTGCAGACAGCCTGCTTTCCATCATTAATGATATTCTCGATCTGTCCAAGATAGAGGCCGGCAAGGTTGAGCTTGAGTATATTAATTTTTCACTGCAACGATGTCTTCAGGATGTTGTTATGCTGCAACAAGCAAAAGCCTTTGAAAAAAGATTGCGGATTAACACGGTATACGCCTCTGACCTGCCGGAACAGCTCTGTGGTGATCAACTGCGGGTCAAACAGATTCTCCTCAATCTGTTAAATAATGCTCTCAAATTTACAGAACAGGGGCAGGTACAGATTGAAGCCACCCTGCTTGAACAGCAGCAGGATAGCGTTATCATACGGATAACCGTTAGTGACAGCGGCATTGGCCTGTCTCCAGAGGCGTTGGAACGCGTATTTGAACCATTTACGCAGGCTGACTCAAGCACCACCCGCAGATTCGGCGGCACCGGGCTTGGTCTGGCTATCTGTCGTCAGCTTGCCGAGTTAATGGGAGGAAGGATCTGGGCAGAAAGCGTGGAGGGACAAGGCAGTCAGTTTCATCTTGAGCTCCCTTTTAAGCTCGCAAGCAAACCTGTTATCAGCTCGGCAGCTGATCTGTACATAAAACCAAAAGCTGCTGACAAGGTTCTGAACGTGCTGGTTGCCGATGACAATCAACTCAACCTGCGGACAACAGTGCTGCTACTTGAAAAAATAGGGCACCATGCCATAGGTGCTGATAACGGTAAAAAAGCTGTCGAATTATGGCAGGCAGGCGGCATTGATCTGATCCTGATGGATCTGCAGATGCCGGTACTGGACGGTGCAGCGGCATTGCGAGCGATCCGGTCAATGGAGCCTTCAGAAACCTATACGCCGGTTATTGCACTCACGGCAGAGGCACTGAAAGGCA
>Ga0209800_10003829_pt1 | contig 11593 bp, 10 predicted proteins | sample Higcelweek8metaG_FD_187174 | JGI IMG/M metagenome (GOLD analysis project Ga0209800, IMG submission 187174) | Freshwater pond sediment microbial communities from the University of Edinburgh, under environmental carbon perturbations - High... | ecosystem: Environmental > Aquatic > Freshwater >... | reverse complement strand
CGGTGGGGTACCGGTTGATGTAACTGCTCCGGCCCCGACTGTTGTGGTGGTTGAATCAGCGCCAATCGTACAATATGTATATTCACCTGTTTACGTCCCCTATTATCCTCCCCCTATGCCTCCGCCGTATTTCACTGCGTTTGCGGTAGTGGCAATTGGTGTTTACCATCATAATAATTATTATTACCATGGAGGTTATCATGGAGGTTATAATAATAATACAGTAGTAATTCACAATACGAATAACTACAATAATTACAATAATACCCGCAACACATCAAATACTGTTAACCACAATAATGCTAGCGGCAATTATAACTCGAGTAACAGAAATAACGCTAATAAAGCGTCAACAAATCAAGCAAAAGGATCATCCGTTTCAAAAAGTCCAACCACAACGCCATCAACCAATAAATCAAAAGGAACACCGTCATCAGCAAAACCATCCGCAACACCTGCAGCCACTCAGCAAAAAGGGACTTCACCCTCAACAAAACCAGCTACATCCAAAACAAAGTCAAAGGGTACATCCCGCTCCGGTGGTGGGGGACGGAGAAGATAAAACGGTATTTTCGGGAGCAGGGAAAAGCTAATTCATTTGCGGCGGATAGCATAGTCTCAATTTCAAATAAGTGGTGTCAGTTTTCAAGCGAAATTCTTGTTCTTAAAGATTTCCCATTAATAATTAGCCAATTCGCGGAATATGCTCCTGCACCGTCAGAGAAAAATCCTGTTAAACTATAACCGACTTCTGTCTTTTCAAATTCAAACTGGTCTTTCCGTATTTCATTTTTCCGGTTCGGATTGTACATTCCTGTGACATCAAGCTCAAGTTTGTTACCATTGACGTATAAAGTCAGGCTAATCAATTGATTCTTTGGCAATTCCATTCCATCGTCAGATCCGAAACAGACTTTACCATCAATCAAACATATTGATTTCCATCCAAGTCCTGTATCGCAAGTATCGTAGATGTGTTTTGATGAATCAAAATTTTCAATTTTCGCAGTAAGTGAAACCTGCTTTTCCAATTCCACAGTCGAAATATTCTTTTGAGCAAGAATCTGTCCTGCAGCCAGAACTAAAAATAAGGAGAATGTTACAGTTTTCAAATATTTAAAATTGGTTACAACGGCAGAGGTAAAGGCTCTTCACTGCCACCCAGGCACCAGGTTAATTTAAGGACATTAGTTTGATGTAACCACTGAGCCGTCAATTTCTTGTAAGTGCCATTAAAGGGCTTTGTTTATTCGTTTGTCTTTTATATATTTCGTTAATTCTTCCAGATTTAAAACTTTATCGTATTGACTTTTTATTTTTCCAAGTTTACAATCCTCTGTTATAAATTTAAGAAAGTCAGAAAAGTCAGAGTTTTCATTTGCAAGTCGATTAACCGTGTCCCAGTCAATTGATTGCTTAATACTTGCAGGAAATAATATTTCGCTTTCAAAAACATTTTCGGTGTTGAGTTTTATTATACCGATTCCAAAAGCATTATTAAGTCGTCTTAGTTCATCCCTAAAAGCTGGGTCTTCGTTTATATTTACCGCTACCAAATAGCCTTCATTAGCCCAACTTGAATTAGATACAGCCTGAAAGAAATACTCTCTCAGATTTACGAAACTGAGCGATATTTTCAATTCAAATGAGAATAACTTAATAGAGCTAATTGTTAGATGGCTTTGGATTTCCAAAGTTTCTTTTTTGTAATCTTTAAATGGAAAATAAACCCCTACAAGGTCAGGATGTATCCACTCGTTTTGTCCTTTGGTTCCTTTATTAGAAGTTTCGTGAAAAATAGTTTTCAAATTTGCTTTGAAATGGGTATCACCTAAAGCATATGCTACAAGCAAAGAATGAAGGTCACGTTCATTAAATTTTTTCGTTTCAACTTTTTCTTTCTTAGCTACTTCATTGTCCTTTTGTTTTTGAACTTTCTGAACATCTATCTTATCACCAAGTTTTCTTAAGAAAAATTGTGCTGGACGTTCACTCGTTTGAATAATCATTGAAGCATCACCATTGTTATTAATATCGGTATAACAATATGCGGCAATTGTTGCCCATGGAGTTTTCCCTGTTGTAACATAGTCACCAATAGTTCCTAACTCATTAGCTTTATCCCAAATTTCTTTTGCGGAAAGCGGTGTTGCTACTTTTTCAATAGTTCGTTCGATAATATCCCAAAAAGTTGTCTTTGCCATAGCGGGTTCTTTTCTTTGTTATTAACTAATATACTTTGATGTTAAATTTAAGTAGTTTTTTGGGTAGATGATCGTCAAGATTTGAAATATCGCTGTCGTTAAGTTCAATTAATTTGAAGTCGTATTTTTTATAGATTTCAAGTTTTACTTTTTTCCTTTCAGCATATTTAGGGTCACCTTCCATTCCCCAGAATTCAATGTAAACATTTTCGGTCGGGATGAAAAAGTCAGAATACAAATCTTCCTCGATTGGTAATTTTCTTTCGTATGCGTGTGCTAATTTGTAATCATATAAAGCATTGTCAATAATTACTTCAGCTCTTGAACGAACCATATGACCGTCTTTAGTCCTTAGTGTCGCAGGGAATTTTTCTCTGAAATTGTCATTTGCTGTTTTCGGTGCTTCCTTAGTCGTCTGCGGTGTTGATTGTTCAATTAAGGTAACTTCTTTAAAAACAGAAGTCAGGTTTTTATTTGTCAAAATGTTGTCAGGCCACAAAACATAAGTTCCACCCGAAGTTTCGTGTTCAAACTGTTTACCGCCTAGACCTTTGCCTAGTTTGGTTATTTGCCAGCCAGCAATATCTTTTTCTATCCAACCAAGTTCGGAAAAAACCAAATTAAGTCGCTGCGATGAAATTTCAAAGTGTTTACCGATAGCTGTCGCATTGAGAAGTTTTGATTTCTCTTTTTGTTGTCCGTTGCTGATTGAAATATTCTCTGGCCAAACTATGTATTCTCCATATTTTGGGTTCGTTCTTGTCTGCCCACCTTTTTGTTTTCCAAGGTCTGTTAATATCCACTTATCATTTTTTCTTTCTATCCAACCAAGTGTTTTCAGTTTGTCGAAAAGGTCGCTTGCTTTGAAGTCGAGTTCGTTTGAAAGAGCTGATGTTGAAATATATTCCATATGTTAATCTTTTTCTGTTTGTTGTCGTCTTACAATGACCTATAACGATTCAATACTCCACTACAGGAATTCTATTTATTTGTTGAACCTTCTGTTTGATTTACTTATCATGTTACATTTCAATGCATTAAAATATACTCCTTCAATATCTTCTTTCACATATCGTTCCGAAATCTTTTACCCATCTGATTACCGCATAAACATTGAACAAATATAGTTTTTTTCAAACCTACAAACGGGGATTTGCACTATGTAAAATATAAGTGCAGGATTAAATTGTTGCTCAACTTTCAACAAGCACTATATGTCCCGATGAAATCGGGAACCTGTCCCGATTTCATCGGTAAATGTATATAAAGATTTTTAATATTTCAACGAACACATACACAAGTATTTGCTATAGTGTTTGTTATGCGCATGGTTTATTTTCAGATTTGTCATTTTATGATTATTTCAATCTCGCTGCATTCTTTGTCAGGTTCTGTCAAGTCATAAATTCTCAGAAGTAGTTTGCCGATTTTTTCAGGAACGAACATGAAATCATAGTCATTAAGTTCGCTTTTAAAAACCCTTCCATTATTACTGGTTATGGCAAAATTCTCTTTCTTTTTGTCTCCTATCTTCAGAGATATCCAGTATTTTTCATGAATGCGAAAGTCAGAAGGATTGTCTTTAATTTCAAATGTAAGTTTTTCTCCTGTCAGTTCCTTGAATGAGATATTTTCATTCGTCATACTGCTGTCCGGTGAACAGCCTGAAAAGAATAAGAGAGCAATAATTATAACTGTATTTTTCATGTTTGTTGCCTTCTAATATGGATGGTAGCGTTTTGCAGCTGGAAAAAGTTGGCGATTTCGGAGACGAAAACTATCTGCCAACACTGACCATGATACGAAGTACAAAACTTCATTAACCACTGAACCGCCAATTTCTTGGAGGTGCTGTTACCTGCTGGCATTCTCTGTTCTGCTGTCGTTATCTTCCAAATAGTTTTGATAAAATTCCTTTTCTAATTGGTTTTTCAATTCCCCAAATTAATTCCGTTTCGTGCCGTTTTCCTTTATTAATGTTCAGTCCAAATTTGCCCCACGCAAATCCACTTTTAATTTGTTTGTTTCTCAAGTCGGCTATTACAAAATTGTCAGGAAGTGATAATGCAAAGTTTTTCAAGGTCGTATCGTTAGATTGTCTTGCGTTTTCAAGTTCAATAAATCCATTGTCGTTGCTCCAAATGTCCATAACCACTTTTTCGTGAATTACGTCAAGGTTTGATTTATTTCCGTTTTTACCAAAGTCGTTAATGTGTTCAATAAATTGAGTTAAGTTGTCCGAATGTTTTACAATTACAGCTGGGTCGTGGCACACATAAAACACGCTTCCCCAATTTCCATTTTTGTCAATGTCTAAAATCCAAAAATTTCCAAATCCGTCTCCTGCAAGTTGAACTGAATATGGAAAAAACTCTTCGAACCCAAACAGTCCAACACCATCAAATGTAACTTCTTCAAGTCCGAAAAATTCAAAGCCACTTGCGAATTTTAACAACTCTCTAATTTCGTATGGAACTTGTCCTGTTGGCAGTCCTTTAGCTAAATCGTCAATTTGTTGGTCAGTCAAACCTTCTTTTAGTTCAACTTTATATTCGTCACCGTCTTCCGAAACATATTGTTCTGTAAGAATGGATTTTAGTTTTTCTATTGGTGTCATATTTCCTGTTTTGTCGTTGGTCTTTTAGTTGCAACCAATCAAAATTGTCAAGATTAAAATTGTCAATATTTAAAAACGGTATGTTTCATCTGTTATTAATTTGATTTTTAAAGGTCAGATGGAATACGCCATAATATCATTCTCGGTTGGTGAGAATACTTTCGCATGGCTATTTCATGCTTGCAGTTTACGTTCCGCAGCTATGCCCAGTAGCCGTTTTGCGGGCTTCGTCACTGTTCACAGGTACAATGTTTCTGCGGGGTATGCTGTTTCAATTATTTTTCCAGACTGGTAATTTGTTAAGGCCTTCGGCCGTGTCGGTGGATTATTCAGTAAGCTTGTCCGTTTTAGAATTAAAAATCACAGATTCAATTTGTTCAATAAGATTCTCCAAATCATTTTCGATTATTGTCCAAACAATTTCATAATCTATCCCAAAATAGTCATGCACAATTCTGTTTCTGAAACCCCTGATTCTGTTCCATTCAATTTCTGAATTTGTTATTCGAAAGTCAGGATCAATTCTATTGGCGGCTTCACCTATTATTTCAAAATTTCTAACAACAGCATCAATAGTTTTATCGTCGTTTAAGAATGAATCATAGTCCAAATTTGTCGTGTAACGCTTAATTTTCAGTGCAGATTCATGCATATCTTCAAGAAGTAATGTAAGATCCCTATTAGACATAAGTTAAATCTGATTGAATTTTCTGGTAGTATTTATCTTTTATTCCTTTTCGTGAAACCAGATCAACTTTAAATCCGATTAGCTGTTCAAGTTCTTCAGCTAAGTCAACAAAGCGCAAGCCAATTTTATCGTTAAATTCCACTAATAAATCAAGATCACTTTCTTCTTTCTGCTCTCTTCTGGCATATGAACCGAAGATTGCTAATGATTTAATCGGATATTCCGAAAACAGGCGCTGTTTATGCTTCCCTAATGTGAGTTCTATATCGCGAAGTGTTTTCATAAGTCAAAAGTACAATTTATTCGTCAAAAAAAAGCAAAAGTGTATTATCCTGTTTTCGGTGTTTTGTTAACCATTGGCACAAAAGGTTCAATAACCATTACTTTGTGACTATAGTTATATCATAGACTATCTGTTAAATTTGCCTTTCATGTTACTCTCCAAAGCATTTCATTCTATTTCGTACAAAATCTGCGTCCACACATCCTTACAAAATCTTAAACCTATTCGAGTAATGCTTAAACATTGAACAAATATAGTTTTTTATCCAAAAAAATCACCAGGAAATGTTTGTGGTGCAGGGATTAAATCTATCGTTACCAAAATCCTTCTTTTGAATGCAGCAGATACTGCCATTATACAGATAAATCAATAAAAACAGTTCTTACAGCAGGCGTCTTAAAACCTGCGGTATAAATGCAAGGATCACAATTATTTTTTTCAATTCGGGGTTTGGATATTCTAAAATCTATTTTATCTTTGGTTTAGATTTAAAACGCAAATTGCCGCATTCAGTTTTAAATCTCATTTTTATTCCCAAACAGAGAAACACAGGTTCAAAAATATAGAACTAAGGTACTATTGATAATCATTTAACCAGCTAATACTTTTGTCCTAAATACCTAAAATCTGGTTTGTTTAATTCAACACATTAAATAATTAAATGCCCTTACTACAATTGTTTTAAAAAACATGCTTATGAAAAAGACAATTACAATTTTACTGGTGTTGCCGGTAATGCTCCTGATTTACTCATGTGGTAAGAAAACCGCCCCGGTGGCTGCTCCGCTTGAAGTTCCTGTAACTAATGTCTTTCAACAGGATGTCCGGCTGGAATCGGAATACACAGGACAAACTTATGGGCAATCGGATATCCAGATTAATCCGCGTGTGGATGGAGTGATCCTGAGCCTTAATTTCAAAGAAGGCAACCTGGTTAGCAAGGGAGAAGTGTTGTACACCATTGATCCGCTGCCTTACCAGGCAAAAGTTAACGAAGCCGCAGGTTCGTTGGCAGAGGCAAAGGCCACAATGGCAAAAGCTAAATCAGACCTGGATATGATTGAACCCCTGGCTAAAATAAATGCGGTAAGCCAACGGGAACTGGTAGCAGCCAAAGCAACCTATGAATCAGCACAGGCAAAAATACAGGCTGCCGAAGCATCACTTGATAATGCAAAAATTGAGTTGGGATATTGCAGGATTACAGCACCTATTTCTGGTTTGATAGGTATATCGAAAGTCAGGGTCGGGGATTATGTCCGACCAGGACCTGGTTCTGTTTTAAATACCATCTCCGATTTAGGTGATATGAGGGTACGGTTTACTTTTAGTGAGCAGGAATTCCTTCGTATAATGAGGGAAGTAAATAAGGAAGATTCACAATTGAAAGGGGCGGGTCAATCCATTTCCCTGAAATTATCTGACGGCTCTCTTTATCAGCATACGGGGAAATTGAGTTTTGCCGACAGGCAAATTGATCCAACCACCGGTGCAATCACATTAGAAGCTGCATTTCCGAATCCCGAAAAACTACTTCGGCCAGGGCAATATGTAAAAGTATTATTGGTAACGGATGTCCGGAAGAATGCATTGCTGGTCCCACAGCGCGCTGTTATTGAAATGCAGGGGATAAGCCAGGTTTATGTATTGGGCGACAGCAGTAAAGTGCAGATGACAATAATCACAACAGGACCTACTTTCAAAGATGCTTATATTGTTGAAGATGGCCTGGCTGTTGGCGATAAAATCGCTTTCGGCGGTACCCAATTATTACGAAATGGTACTATGATTACCCCCAAACCGACGGATTGGCAACCCGGAATGCCCGGCAATAAAGCAGCACCTGTTAAATAACTTTTAGACAGAAAATATTATGGGAGAATTTTTCGTTCGAAGACCAATAGTTGCCATGGTAATAAGTATCATTATCTGTATACTTGGTTACCTTGCCCTGCAAAAGACACCTATAGCCCAATATCCAGATATTGTTCCGCCACTGGTAAAAATCACTACCAGTTTCACAGGTGCCAATGCATTGAATGTAGAACAGGCCGTTGCCACACCTATCGAACAGAAGGTGAACGGGGTTGAAAACATGTTGTACATGAAATCAATCAACACTTCCGATGGCGCGCTTACCATTGAAGTAACCTTTGATGTGGGTACCAATCTTGATAATGCCAATATGCTTACCCAAAACAAGGAAAAGCAGGCAGAACCTTTTTTACCTCAAAGTGTAAAACAACAGGGGGTTTCGATCAAGAAATCCTTGTCGTTCCCGATGTTGCTTTTTACTATTGCATCAGATAATCCAAAATATGATGCCAAGTTCCTGAACAATTATGCCAGCATTAATATAGTTGATGCCTTGGCCCGTATCAGGGGAGTTGGTGAAGTTACTCTTTTCGGAAGTGATTATTCCATGCGAATCTGGCTGAAAGCCAGCCAGATGAGTAAACTAGGGGTTACGGTTGCCGAAGTAAAAAGTGCCCTCAACGCTCAGAATATGATCAGCCCGGGTGGAAAATTTGGTGCCGAGCCAGCCCCTGCCGGAACTGAATTTACTTACAGCGCAACTTTGCAGGATCGACTTGTTACCGAAAACCAATTTGCCGGAATCATTGTCCGGAGCAAAGAAGATGGATCGCAGGTATTGCTTGGCGATATTGCCCGTATTGAACTGGGAACTGAAAACTATAGTTCTATAGTACGTAGAAACGGGCAGGCAGCCGCTGCAATAGCCATCTACCAGATGCCGGGAAGTAATGCCCTTGAAGTTGCAGCCCAGGCAAAAGCAGCAATGAAAGAAATGTCGGAACGTTTTCCTAAAGATATTGAATACAAGGAATCGCTCGACACTACACTTGCCATTACCGAAGGGATTACAGATATAGTACATACCCTGTTTGAAGCTATATTGTTGGTAATACTTGTTGTATTTATCTTCCTGCAAAACTGGAGGGCTACACTTATCCCATTAATTACAGTGCCGGTTTCATTGCTTGGTGCTGTGGCAGTTTTTCCTTTACTGGGATTTTCCATCAATACATTATCATTGTTAGGCTTGGTGCTCGCCATCGGGATTGTGGTCGATGATGCCATTGTGGTGGTGGAGGCTGTAATGCATCATATTGAGCATGGCAAAACTCCTAAAGAAGCCACCATACAGGCTATGAAAGAGGTTTCCGGACCTGTTATTGCCATTGCCCTTATTCTGATTGCCGTGTTTGTTCCAGTTGCTATGACACCGGGTATTACAGGCAGGTTTTACCAGCAGTTCGCCTTAACCATTGCTGTTTCGGTTGCTTTCTCGGCTTTCAGCGCTTTGTCGCTCAGCCCGGCCTTATGTGCTATGTTGCTTAAGCCAACAAAACCACTCGATCAGCAAAAAGGAATACTGGCGAAATTTTACCGCGGATTCAATAAAGTTTTCGGACGCGTTACCACAGGGTATTTAGGAGGTGCAGGATTCTTTGCACGTAAATCTTTCCGCGTTGTCGGATTACTTATTGTAGTAATAATTATTGCAGGTTTTCTGGGAGTAAAGGTTCCCCCGGGCTTTATTCCTGAGGAAGATATGGGTTATGTCCTTGTTAACATTAGCACTCCTCCTGCATCTTCCTTGCAACGAACCGATGAGGTCACACATAAAGTTGAGGCTATCCTTGCAAAAGAAGAAATCATTTTGGACTATACAACGATTAATGGATTTAGCTTGCTCACAGGTTCTTATCTGCCAGCCAATGGATTTATTTTTGTCTCACTCAAAGAATGGGGCGAAAGGCCGGAGATGACTGCCAAGCAACTGGCTAATAAGTTAAACAGGATTTTTGGAGCCGAAATTACCAATGCCTCAGTAATGGCTTTCGGACCACCGGCTATACAGGGTCTGGGTGCATCGGCAGGTTTTAGTGTTATGTTGCAGGACAGAGGTGGAAATACTCCGAAATACCTTGAAGATCAAACAAAAATGTTTATTGCCGCTGCTCAAAAACGACCTGAAATCAAGAGGATTTATTCTACATTTAATGCAGGATCTCCCCAGTTTAAACTTGAGATTGACAACGAAAAAGCAATGAAACTCGGTGTGTCTGTTTCAACAGTTACCGAGGCTCTCGGAGCTTTTCTGGGTGCCAACTATGTGAACGATTTTAACCGCTTCGGGCGACAGTACAAGGTATTTCTGCAGGCTGAAGGCCAGGACCGTTTAAATCCGGATGCGTTGCAACAGATGGCTGTTAAAAACGGAAACGGGGATATGGTTCCTTTGTCAACACTTGTTACGGTAAGTAAGGTAACTGGTCCCGATTTTACAAACCGGCTCAACCTTTTCCGTGCTGCCGAAATTGGCGGTGAACAGGCAGAAGGCTTCAGCAGTTCACAGGCACTTAACGCACTCGAGGAAGTCGGAAAAGAAGTTCTTCCATCCAACATGAGTTTAGACTACATAAATCTTTCCTACCAGGAAAAACACTCGCCTGGCGGAGCTGCCGTATTCGTAATGGCACTGGTTTTTGTTTTCCTAATCCTTGCGGCACAGTACGAAAGCTGGAAGCTTCCGTTCAGCGTGCTTCTGGGAACTCCTTTTGCTGTCTTCGGAGCATTCCTCGGATTGTTTCTCGCCCGCTTTGCCAATGATGCATATGTAATTAATGTGTTTGCGCAAATCGGATTGGTAATGCTCATCGGGCTTGCAGCTAAAAATGCAATTCTTATCGTTGAATTCGCCAAAGCTGAGCAGGAAAAAGGAGTTCCGCTTCTTGAAGCTGCAATGACTTCTGCCAAATTACGCTTCCGTCCTATCCTGATGACGGCATTTGCTTTTATCCTGGGAGTTACACCTTTACTTACAGCAACAGGTGCTGGTTCACAGGCACGTATTGTGATGGGAATGGCTGTATTCGCCGGAATGCTTGTTGCAACTATCCTTGGTGTATTGATCGTACCCGGGTTGTTTGTAATGATTGAGGGAATGGGTAAGAAGAAAAAAGCAGAACCCGAAGTAATTAAAATTGAGGAGGGCAAGTAATATGAAAAAGATACTAAGTGTTATTCTACTGACAACCATACTTACATCCTGCCTGGTAGGGCCAAAGTATGAGCGTCCCGAAATGAAAGCTAACACTGCCTATACCGGCGGCGACGCAACAATTGCTGTTTCAACGATTGTTATTGATTCTTCGGCCTATAAAGATTCAGTTGCCTTGATTGCCTGGACTGAAGTGTATAAAGATCCTGAGCTTACAAAACTTATTCAGACTGTTTTAAAAAACAACCTCGACCTGCTCACTGCTATTTCACGTGTTGAAGAGGCACGCGCAACCTATGGTGTTTCAAAAGCTGGATTGTATCCTTCATTTGGGTACAGGGCAAATGCCGGCATCAGTGAAATTGGCGATAATGCACGAAGTGTTGGGGCAGGTGTTGATGGACAATCTTATGGCGCTTTTGCTACCATGAACTGGGAAATCGATTTGTTCGGCAAACTTCGTCATCAGAAGCGTTCAGCATGGGCGCAGTTTTTAGCGACTGAAAACAATGCCCAGGCTGTTAGAGTGAGCCTGATTGCCGAAACTGCAACCCTGTATTTCCTTCTTCGCGATGCGGATAACAGGATGGCGATTGCCAATAAAACGGTTGAATCACGCACCGAATCGTTGAAAACAATTTCCGAAAGGTTTAGCAAAGGGTATGTTTCGGAATTGGATAAACTTCAGGCCCAACAGCAGCTGGCAGTAGCAATGGCGGCTGTTCCGAATGCTGAAAGCGAAGTTATTACAACTCAGAATGCGTTGAGGGTT
>Ga0209800_10003827_pt1 | contig 11597 bp, 20 predicted proteins | sample Higcelweek8metaG_FD_187174 | JGI IMG/M metagenome (GOLD analysis project Ga0209800, IMG submission 187174) | Freshwater pond sediment microbial communities from the University of Edinburgh, under environmental carbon perturbations - High... | ecosystem: Environmental > Aquatic > Freshwater >... | reverse complement strand
GAGCGCAGTTGTAGTGCGCCCAGACCGCGAACAGGTCGCGGTTAATCGTATCCTCGATCTGCCGCGCGTCGGCCTCCAGGATATCCTGCCGGACCTCGCTTTGCGCGTTGTCTTTGGAGAGGCCGCCGCCGTCGCTCGAGCTCGCCGTCTGGCCCAGGATCACCTTGGTAATCGCTGCTCCGGCGTAATCGAGCAATCTAAAATAAACGTCGCCGGTATTGTTCGCCGCCTGCAAAAGTTCGAGCTCGGTGCCCTTGGAAAACACCCCGCCGCCGTTCGGCCCGAAATCGCTGATTAAGGCGTTGAGCTTCTCGCCCTCGGTTTCCCACGTGTTGGCGTCCACCTTGGCGACGACGAACGGCATACCGTAGCGCTCGATAAACGATAACAAATCCTTAAAATTAAGGTTGGAAAAGCAGTGGAGCCAGGCGAGCGGGCGGATCAGCCCGCCGCGCACCGGGTCCGGCCCGTTTTCGCCGGTCTCGTGGTAAATAATTTTACCGCGCGGCAACTCGATGCCGTCGGTCAAATTGCCGGTCACCCGGAGGCGCGGCGTGTAGCTGTGCGAAAAACTGAAAAACTTCTGCTCGACCGGGCGGAAGCCGTAAAAACCGCTACCGCCCGGTTTCCAGACGATTTCGCTCGCGGCAAATCCCGGCATGGTCGCGTCGCAAAGGTCGCGCAAAAGCTGCCGAAAACTGCCGATCTTGCCGAGCTCCGGGATCAGCCCGCCCGCGGCGAGCAGCTCTTTTTTGAGCGCCTCGGCGGCGGCGGCGGCGGCCGGGCTTTTGTCGCCCGGCTCCACCTCCCACCGGCAGCCGACGAGCGCGTTGCGCCGGGTGCGCAAGGCGTGGGCGATGTCGTGGTTTTTCTCCGGCAATTCGCGGCAGAGCTTGCACTGCGCCTCGATGTCGCCGGAGTTGGCCTGGATCATAATCATATCGAGCCGCGCCGGGATCAGCCCGCGCGAGGCGTCGAGCGCGTCGCGGTCGGTCCGCGCCGACGAAATGATCTGCACGCCGCTCACCGGAGGGGTGGGCGAGGCCTCCGGAATCGGGCGGCCGAATTGGTCGAATAGCATAAAATCACCCCTTAAAGTTGCCTTCCTTCGCCCGCGGGGCTCGGAACTTTTGCCAGGGCAAAAGCTTCGGGTACTTTCGGGGGCCCCGCTCTACGGCATTCCGTGCGGCTGCGCCGTACTCGTGCCTGCGAGAATTGTTGATGAGAGAGCCGTTGCCCGGCGGCGGCACCTTGCCGCTACCAGTTGCCCTGGCGGCGGTTTTGCCGGACGCCGAGGCCGCCCCATTCGTCGGTGGCGAACGCCGACAGCATCGGCGGCGGCTCCGGAGCCCTGGCCGCCGCCATGAAGCAGGGGCCGAAATCGTCGAGCGTCGCCACCGCATAATGTGCGAGGGCGCAACTGATGGCGATATCGCAGTGGCTTTTCTCCAGCAGCTCGTTTTTCGTTGCCAGGAACGTCAGCTTCCCGCCGGCGGTCTTGCCCGCCTTGAGCGCGAAAATGTCCAGCGGAAGTTCGGGATATTTCAGCGGCAGCATCTGTTTGTGCTGCTCAAAAACGCCCTGCATCGTGGTAAGGACCACCAGTTTGCTGGTCGCGCCAAGGACGACGCCCTCGAAACGGTCCGGGTACTTAACCTCCAGCTTGACGCAGTCGGAGTAACCGAGGCCGGTTTTGTCTCCGCAGCCGACCAGCCGGGGAGACGCCTCATACATCGCCTCGATCACCTGGCGCTGCGTCTCAAGTTTGCAGTGCTCAAACGTGATGACCGCCAGCAGCCGCTTCCGGTCCGGCTCCTCGCGGTTGACCCAGATCGACGCGAGGTCACCGGTAACCGCGACGTCCCAGCCGAGGGCCAAGCGCGGGGAACCGGCGAACATATCCCGCCAGAAAGCCGGGTCGGTATAAGGCGCGGCGCAGGGGTCGGTTACGTCGAGCGGGCCGCCGTTCCCGGTCAGTTGCAGACGCAAAATATTGAACTCGCTCTTGCTCGCCGCCAGGTCCGGTTTGGACACGATCGACTCGCCCGACGCCTGGTTCGGGATGCACATGAATTGACTGTCAAACGCCGCCTGATTGCGGCATTTGCGCCGGAGCGAGGCGCGAAATTCCTCCCGCGTCTGGGTCGGCACGCCGCGCGAAACCTTGATCGTATTGATCATCTCGACATAACCGTCCGCGATCGCATCGTCGAGCGTGGTGCGGTGGAAACTGATGTCCGGATCCTCGCCGTCGCGGCAGCGCTTGCATCTACGCGCAAACTCGGTTTCTTCGCTGCCGTCCGGGTCGTAGGCGGAGACCAGCTCCAACTGGTTGCCCATGATCGTACAGGGGAGCGCCATATCGTAGAGCATCCCCTGATCGTCGTGGAGATCCCACTCGTCAATCAGCACGTCGCCGCCTTTGCCCGCGAAGGCCAAGGGGTTTGACGACAGGCTGTTGATCCGCGATCCGTTTTTGAAGCGGACGACGTAGGCGGTGATGCCGCGTTTTTCGTCCACCACCTCGACGTTGGTGCCGTCAAGACCGACGGCGTCGGCAAACCCTGCCGCCATTTCGCGGGAGATTTTATTGGCCTCCCGCGCCCACATCGCAACGTAGTCTGTGACAAATTGTTTCGCGGTCAGGTCGTCACGCGAGCTGACCCACTGGATGAAGGTTGAGCCTTCTTTTTCTCTCAGACATTTGGTGACGCTGCGGTAGCTGGTGGCAAAGGTTATGCCGACGCGCCGGGATTTTTCGTAGAGTTTGATCAGCGAGTTGTCTCGAATCCACCGTTTTTGATATTCGAGAAACTCGATCATGATCACACCCCCACACGTTTATCCATCTCATCCGCCACCGCGGCGGAATCGACTTGCCCGGCGAGCTCGCGCAGCCGGGAATTATCTTCTTGCAGCCGGGCGATCCGGTCGTTGAGCCGGGCGATTTCGGCGTCGCGCTCTTCGACCAGTCGCGCCATTTTTGCCGCTTCGTCGCGGGAGACGGTGGCCAGGCTCCGGGTCAGCCGCTCGACGCGATCGGCCGGGGTTTCGCCCTCATCGAGCACGCCTCCGATCAAGGCGCGAATCTCCTTGGCCAGCTCGTAGCGGGCGACGTCGGTGACGCTGGCCAGCGCCCCGGCCTCGCCGAGCACCGCCTGGGTGATCCGGTCCGCCTCGGTGGCCGCATAGGTCTGTTCGCGGCTGGCCAGGTAGCGGCGGCACTCGTCGGAGCGGTACGCCGCCTTTAAGGTGTTGCCGTGCAGCCGGTAGCCGGTCTTGGCGACACTCGCCGCGACCTCCGGATCGGCGTTGATCTGCGCGGCCGAGTACCCCTCGTAGTGCAGCGCATAAACGCGGTACCGGACGGCCGCCGGATGCCACGAGAGATTGTTGCGCGGGCCGCCCATCAGAGGACCTCGTGGCCCCAGAGACGCGCGTCTCGCGGGGCATTGCCTGTCTCGTCCATCGTCTGCCGTGTCGCGGCGGAGAGGCGGCAGACCGCGCCCTGATAACCCGGCAGCGGCTCAATGATTCCCCAGGCTGTCAGGTTTTCCCACTCGACGCGGAGCTCTTCCGGAGACGAGTTTTCGCGGATAACCGCCGGATGCATTGCCACAGTATCCAAATCCTGATGACTGGAGTAATCGCAGAGCGCCGCCAGGATTGCGCGACGCAGACGAAACATTCGTTTATTTGCCACTGTGCTTTCCTCCGTCTTGGATATGGTTTTGTACTGTGTCGTTCATGTTCTTCAGCCACACGTTTATCCCGTTAAGTGTGCCGTCGATTTTTCCCAACGTGTGCTCAACCAGGCGGGACTCACGAGCAGCCGATTCCTGGCTGCGATCGATTTTATCGCGGAGCAACGTCACCTCTCCGGAGAGCTTCTTCAACTGCTCCTCGGTTTTCTGGGGATTGTCCGCCACCAGATGGTCGTCGATTTTTTTCTCGAGCTGGTTGATGTGTCGTTGCTTTTCCTCTTCCAGCTTTGTTTCCAGCGCATCGCGCTTAGCGAGATGCCGCTTGAGTAAGAAAAACAAAAACGCACCGATCCCACCGCCGCCAGCCGCGCCGCCGACCCCGCCTGCCAGTAAATACCGGATGAATTCGTCCACAATAGCCTCGCTTGCGCAAACAGAGTGATAAAAAAAAGCCGGGCGAACCCGGCAGTACGACATAAAAAAAGCCGGGCAACCCCGGCGAATTGATCCTCCTTCGCCAAGGCTACGGAGGACAAGCAAACAAAAAATGTGCCAGGGGTCGGGAGTCGAACCCGCATCCGCATGCCCGCCATTACGCGCAAGGCCGACTGATCAGATCGGCGGCGAGTGCTCTAACCGTTGAGCTACCCTGACATAAAAAAAGCCGCGAATCCGCGCGGAGGACCGGAGAGCGGGGCCCCCGAAAGTACCCGTAGCCCGCCATCGGCGGGACCCGAGGCCCGTGGCCGAAGGGAGCACGCCCGGCAGGGCGGGCACCCGCAAAAAAAGCGAAGGGTGACAACTTTTTGGGGATTCGAGCCGCCACCACGGTCTAACCGGGAGACTCCTCAAAAAAACATCTCTCTATAATAAGGCCTCAACCCCCGTTTTTCTGACATGATTCACTTTTTTTGAGCTGCAAGTTGTTTGTTATAAGAGTTTTAGGGTGTATCGATTTGGTGTTTCCGCCGTTGGAAATCAACGGGTTATGACTTTTTTTGTAATTGTTTTATTCGGGATGCCAAATTGAATTCTTAAAAAAACTTGTTGGGGGGAATTGCCGCCGCGCCGCAACGCCCATCCCCCCGGTCGGGGAGTTGAATCTTCACCCGTTTTTTATTAAGAAAACCGAGCAATATCATACATAAATGATATTTTGTCATTTATATATGATATATCGCTTGCTTTTCACTGTAACGTGTGGTATAATATACGTATTGACAGGACGAGACCCCCAAATAAACGAGGAGATGGGAAGACGAGGCGGGATGCAAGATGTGCGCCGAAGAGGCCGCGCCGCAGGCGCTTGAACGAGAAATTGGAGAGTAAAAACAAAGAAGCCGGGGAGCAATCCCCGGCGAAAGGAGAATATCATGACCCACTTGCAAGAAAGATTTGCGCTTATCCAGACGCGGTTCACCCGCATTCAGGAGCTCATGGGCAGTCGGCATCATCGAAGACTGATGATGGAGGCGGGTATAAAAGGTGTTTCAGCACCTCCAGAGATGGAGGCGGAGGGGGAACCGGTGGAGCTGCTTCCGGCGATCGCAGCCTTTAACTCGGCGTCTTCGTCCGAGGAGCGCATCAAGGCAATGGGGATGCTGGAAAACCTCTATATCGCCGCCAAAAAGCGGATGCGCGACAGCGAGGAGCCCGGCTGTCACATGGTGGCGGATCCTTACTCTTCCGCTTATGGCGAGATCGTCGAGGACGAACAAAAAGAGCGCCATGCCGACTTCTCCGAGCTGGCCGGTCGCTTTGGCTTGTCTACCAAGTCGATGGCAAAGATCCTTGGCTATCGCGCGGAGACGATCAGTCGCTTTCTATCAGGAAAATCGCCTATCCCCGCGGCGGCGTTATCCACGCTCCGGCGGGTGGTGACTGCGATCGAGGGCGCGAGATGATCGTGACGTGCAGCATCTGCGGGTGCGAATTCGAGCGGCGGAAGCCGACGCAGACTTGCTCCGCCGCATGCCTGGCGGAGCTCCGAAGCCGGAACCGGGCGGCGGCATGGAATCGACACGAAGACCCGCGAGGGCCCCGCTACTGCCCGGTCTGCGGGGAAAGGATCAAGCACCCCAGATACTACCTTCTGCGCCAGTCATGCGGAAAGTCAGCGTGCCGCGCCGCCGTGCGGGGGATGCACAACACCCCCGCAACGGTTGAGCACATGGTCGAGCTTCGCAGCGATCTTCCCTCGCATGCCAAAGGGGAAGAGAACCTCGCCTCGAAAGAGTGGCACTTGCGAGCGCCGGACGGCACGGGGTACGACGTCAAAAATCTGGCGCACTTTATCCGGACGCACGAAGCGCTTTTTACCGCGCGCGAGTTGGCGCACTTTTCCGGAAGTCCAGACCCGATAGCCTATCAGATGCTATCGGCGCTCCGCCCCGGCCGCTCCCGCCGCGCCGAATCCTGGCACGGCTGGACGTGGGCGGAGGGTTGACGGCCCGCGGCTCCGGCAGCCTCCCCGCATTACCCGGCAAATTGCCGGTTTTTTTGTGCCTTTTTCATGTAGCATTTGTAATCTTTCTAATTTGCTACATAACTCGGGTTGATATTTTGGCCCCGGAGACGTATGGTATATTTATGTAGCAAACACAATAAAAATGGATTTGCCATCTGTAAAAAATCGCCAGCCGGGGCAGCAAAAAAACGGCCGAAGGTGGCACCTTTAAGGGGAATTATGAAACTGCGAATTGGGCCGGAGCTGGCCGCGGGGCTGGCGATCGTCAAGCGTTTGGGGTTCAGCGTCGACGAGGCGGTGGAGCGCGCCGCGCGACGCTGGGAACGCCTGGGGAGGCCGGACCTGTCCGAGGAAAAGCCGGGCAGCACCTACAAGGGCACCGTCGCCACCGTCGAGCTGCCCGAGGGGATGGACGCGGAGACGGTGCGCCGACTGCTCGCCTGGTACTTCCGCCGCTGGCCGCCGACGCCGCCGCGACCCGCGTTCCAGACGACGCTCAAAGAGGGCCGCGACTACATCGTCGAGCCGCTCAAAGACGAGGAGGAAGACGAGGAGGAAGACGAGGAATAATCGGTTTACGCAGTGTCACAGTGACACTCATTTGAGGCGAAACGGCGTATAATCGGTTTATGCAGTGTCTCAGAGACATCGAACAAGAAGAAAAAACGCCGCTTATTCGCTCAATTTTTGGGCGGCCTTGCGCCCTTGGTCGGATATTTTAAAACCCTTATCTGAAGTTTCTTTGAGAAACCCATATCCGGTCAAAGACTGGAATATTGCTACGTCAATTTTTTCTGTGGCGGAAACACCATAGATGACGGCATCTGTTGGCCCATTAAGGCTGTCGCATACTGAAATGGTTGCACCCTTTGCCAGCATGAGCAAAATTCGCTTTTCCTCTTCGCTCAGATTGGGCCGCTTGTGCTCTTCCTCGTACTGTGCTTTCTGGAACGCCGCTACCGACTCCTGAAGTTCAAGCTGCCGTCTTTGAAGCTCGTTCATCTCCCGGCTGGCGGTGAGCTGTTCCTTGCTCACTTTTAAGCTCTTGTAAAGGGCGATGATTGCGACAACCAGAGACGCGATAGAAATGATCCATTCCATGTTGTATTCCTCCGATTACTGTTGCAGGGCGGTGAGTTCCTCAAGCGCTTTGACTTTCCCCTCAAGGGCGGCGATTGAAACGGCCTTTTTTTGTGAAAGAAATTTCCGGTAGGAATCCTCAAGGCCGGTCAGATAGTTGTCTTTGATCGATATCCCCTGAGGGCCAAGAAGGGCGTTCAGCTTCCCTATCAGCTCCTGCGCATCGGCCAGGGCGTCTCCGGACAGCAGCATCAGATCGAAGCGCCTCAACTGCGAAAACAGGTCCTCCGCTTCGGCGAACTTTTCCTCGTTATTGGAAATCTGCTTTTCCGCGACGGCGACCCGCTGCTCCGCCGCGGACAGCTCCGGGCTGGGGAGTGCAAGCGCCCGGCTGCCGAGGGCATACCAGAGCAGGGCGGCAAGCCCGCCCCCCAGAATCACCAGAGAGACGATCAGCAAGACGATACGCCTGCGTTTCCCATCAAGTTGTGGATACATCTTTTTTCCCTCCCGATTGGTCGATTAGCTGATATATTTTTTCGCGGAAACGCTGCAACTCTTTAAGGTTAGACTGGGCAAAAACCGCCTCGAGCACCCGGCGCATTTCCGGTTCCGACATTCTGGCAAAATAACCGTTGAGAACGGTCCGCAACTCGAATTCCTGCCGCCTCGTGCGGTCCGTCCAGGCGGCAAGAAAATCGCGGCGATCCTCCAGATCCCGCCGCTCCTCGGCGGGCAGGTCTCCGCCCTCCGCTTGCAGCAGGTCGGAGAGGTTTTTGCATGTCGCGTCCACCTGGTCGGTCGGCGGATTTGCGTGGTTGAGCGTCTCGTCCAGATAGTCGCGGGGCAAAAACTCGACCAGGTGCGGGAAAAGCTGCTGCCAGGTGCTGTTGTTGATTGACGTCACCTGGCGGCTGAGATATCGGCTGAGATTTTGATGTTTTACCCCGGAAATGCGGGCAAAACAAAGTTGACTGCCGTGCTTTTCAACCGCAGCTTCCAGCGCGCCAAGGATGGTTTTGTCAATCTCCATGCGCATAAGATATCACTCAAAAGCAAAAAAACAAGAATTTTTGCACATTTTCCCCGTTGCACATTTGAATTGCACATTATCCCGATATATAATATGTGCAAACGAGCTGCACATATTGAATGGAAATAAAATGAGCAAATCAAAACTGCAAGAAATGCGCAAAGAGCGGGGGCTCAAACAGCGCCAGCTGGCTGCGATGCTGGGCAAAACCCAACAGTACGTCGCCCACGCCGAACGCACCGGCATAAAGACCGCGCGCCTCGCACGCATCTACGCACGCGCGCTCAATTGTGACCCGCTCGAAATCATCGAGCTTTGAGAACCCAACCAAGGAGGACCGCATGACCACCAAGACCGCCAAGACCGTCAAAACCGCCATCCAGAAAGACAAGCTCGCGCTGGCCAAAGAGATCGCCCGGATCTTTGCCGGGGAGGTGCATCGCCCACGGCTGCTGCGCGCGCTCGGGAAAATCGAGGACGCCGAGTTCGTCCGCGACCTCGCCGCCTACATCCGCGTCGCCGAAACAAAACAGACGCCGAAGATCCAGATCCAGTTTAACATCGCCCACGACCTGACCGGGTTCGGCGGCAAGTGCTTTGTCCCGCGCACCAGGGGCTGCGCCGCCCGCGAACAGGAGAGCCGGTAACATGGAAAAGCGGACCTACAGCAACATCGAGTTATCCGCAATGATCCGGGCTTTCACCGGGGCCAATGTCGGCACCGGCTACGCGCTGGCGGTCAGTCGCGTACTCTGGCCGATGCGCCCGCCGACGGTGGAACAGATCCCGATCAGCATGTCCGAGGCCGCGTCGATCGCCGCGATCATGATCGCCCAGGTCGAAAACGAATAACCAATAGGAGGACGAATCATGGACTATCTGGTCACCGCTCATTGGACCGCGTTCTCCGGAGAGTTCCCGGTTCGGGAGGTCGCCGGGACCGGAAGCATCGAGTTTACCCTGACCGGCGATGTGTGCAACCTCAAGGGCGCGGAACGTATCGCGGCGAAGAATGTCGCGGACAAGGAGGGCTACGACTATCGCAACGTCGCCGCGACGATCGACGCCATCGTTATCCGCCCGAGTGTCACTGTGACACTGTGCAAACCGGTTGCGACGGTCGCCGAACCGTTCCGGCTCTCGGCCGTGGACGGGTTCGCGGCGGGCCACGTGGCGACGCTGGCCGTTATCGTGCTCTGCCTGAGTGCCTATAAACTAATTTTCAGGAGAAAAAGACCATGAGGATTGCCAACAACGGAATTGAGATCTGCTGCCAGAAGTGCGGAGAGAATGATGTCGCGGTTGAGCCGCTTGGCTTCGGTGGCAGTTTTATGGCCGTTTGCCAGCGGTGCGGCCACGGCGGAGAAGTACGTTCCTTCCGCGGCGAAGCGCTCGCCGCCTGGGCCAGCGAGAACCGCGCCGCCGAGCGCAAGCTGATCGTGCGGATCGGCGAACTCGACGCCGCGCTCGCCGCGGAGAAAGCCGCGCACCAGAAGCTCCGCGCCGACGCGCAGACGGCCCGCGCCATCCTCGCCGACATCGACACCGGGGCCGCCGCCGACCCGGTCCACACCGTTGTAAGCGTCGGCAATGCGTTCCAGTTGCTTGACCTCGCGCTTGAAGCCGGGGCGGAGCAGGCGGACGGAGAGGAGGCCCCCAAATGCTGATCGGTTTTTTGATCGGAATCGTCGTCGGGCTGGTCGCCGGGGTATGCTTGGGCAAGGAAGCATGGCGAAACGTTGAGAACCTGGTCCTCGCCGCGCGGGTCGCGCTCCAGGCGCTGGAACACCCCAACGACAGACAGGCGACCGGGGCGGCGATCGACGCCCTGGCCGAAGCCATCGAACGCATCGAGAACCCGAAACAGGAAGAGAAGGGAGACCGAACATGCTGAAAAAGCGACTTAAAGAGGCAATCCGGGCGTTGGCCACAACGGCCGGAGAGATCGGAGCATTGTCCGCAAAAAAGAACTGCGACATCATGCATTATACGCAGCAGGATCACGTCAAACTCTCGCGCGCGATCGAAAAAGCAGACGACCTCGAATTGGAGATCGGCCGGACGCTGTGCGGGTTGATCATCCTGGAACGCCTCAAGGCCGCGTTATGGCTGGTCTCGGGTGCGCTGGTTGTCGTGTGCATTTACATCACCGTCACAGGAGGGCGCTGATTATGGGACTCGCAGCAATCTGGTACATTTCCGCCATCATCGCCAATGGGGCAATGATCCTGCTCCTGGTCTACATCGCGATCCTCGCCACCGTCTGCTGGCTGGAGCGGCATGCCGCCATCCGCCGTCAGGAACGGGCTGAAATAGAACGGTTCCGCAACAAGGTGGGACGATGAGCAAACTGACCGCGGCCCAGATGACGCAAGATCTTCCGCTCGCGGTCGAACCGAACCGCCCGCGGCGGCTCGCCCGCCGGGAGCGGCAGCTGCTCTGCCGGCTAATCGACGTCGCGCTCTGCGTCGATGAGCTGCCGCTCGACACCTCCGAGTGTGCGCGGATCGCCGCGATCCGCGAAAAACTGCGCCCGATCCGGCGGAGGAGGTTGCCGAGGTGATCAGTCAGTTTGACATCATGGCCGAGCTGGCCGCCGACCGGTCGAGCTGGTACGACGTCCGCCACTATCCGGCGACGGTCACCTGCCGCCGGATGCTGCGGCTGGCCGATTTCGCGGCCGCCGAGCCGGGGCGGTGGGACACCTGCCGGATGAGTTGGGAATGCCCCGAGCTCTCCTACCGTGAGATCGCCGCGCTGACCGGGCGCGGCATGAGCGTGGTCCAGCGGCACGTCGCGCCGGTGGACCTTTCCGACCCCGGCGATTTTACGCCTGGTGAGCTGGGCGTTTACCCCGGCGACCCGCTGCCCGGCTGGCTCCGCCCCCGGACGGCGCGGCCGGCCGCGGAGGGCGAGCCCTCGCTGACGTACCGGCGCGGCCGCAGCCTGGCGGACTTCGCCGCGGCCGCGCCGGTACAGTGGCGGGTGATGCGCTACGCGGCGATGTACCCCGACGCCACCGCGCCGGAGATCGCCGCCGCGCTGGGCGTCGGCGAGCGCGCCGCCCGCGAATGGATGCAGCCGGTCCGGCTCACCGACGACGAGATTGACGACGAGATTTTATAACCGCCCCCCAGGGGGCAGAAAGGCATCATATGAGCAACCCAAAACATGACCCGTTTACCCGCATCCGCGTTGCAACGGATATCCTGGGCAGCATGGGACCGGCTTATCCCGGCCTCGCCAAAATCGCCGCGATCATCGCCGACGCGGTCGGTGAACTTGAGGACGACAAAACCGCACCCGCCGCACC
>Ga0209800_10003825_pt1 | contig 11599 bp, 17 predicted proteins | sample Higcelweek8metaG_FD_187174 | JGI IMG/M metagenome (GOLD analysis project Ga0209800, IMG submission 187174) | Freshwater pond sediment microbial communities from the University of Edinburgh, under environmental carbon perturbations - High... | ecosystem: Environmental > Aquatic > Freshwater >... | reverse complement strand
TTGAATTTGTAGAGCAGGAAGAATCATATACAAGTAAATCAAGCTTCTTTGATAATGATATTCTACCTGTGTATCAAAAAGAAAATACCACCAAATATCAATTTAGTGGTAAACGAATTAGTCGAGGGCGATATAAGTGCAGTAACGGTAAAATCATTAATGCAGATGTTAACGGAGCATTAAATATATTAAGAAAAAGTAAGCTGGTGGATGTAAAAATCCTACAGTCTAGAGGCAATGTGGATATGCCTTTAAGGATTAGGATCGCTTAAGATTCTGATTGCTTAAGAAGCTCCCATCTTCTATAAGTGGGAGTGATTCACTTGTTATTTTTTGCTTTACGAATTTAAATTATTATGTCATAAAGTTTTATAATTTAACAAATATTTAAAAATCATTTATATGGTTATGAAAGGATGAATACTATGAAATTAAAGTTATTGTATGTCTGTTTATTAGTGATCGTTATTAACCCATTAACAGTAAGTGCGTTAACTAATGAAGCGGTTGAAAAGCCTGAAACCAATATTAATACAACCCTTAATGTTATCGTTTCAGGTAACATTAGTTCTTGGAGTAAGATTGACAGCAAATATGTTAATCATCTTAAAAATACTACATCGGCATCATCATTAATTGCAACACTAATCAATGAATGTGGTATTCTTGAAAAGGCTTCCGATGAACTAAACAAAACAGCATATGTTACAAAATCAAACACCATAGTATACCATCCAATTACGTCAGTTAAGATATCATTAGTAAGAAATGGTGTATATCAAAGACAAAAGTTACTAAATTTAATCAACAAAGGAGAGACGAGTAAATTTACTTATGATACAGAGCAACTTGTAGACATTACCGACGTAACAAAATATCACATTTATGAAGACTTAGGGTATTCGACTGAATATATGACTGAATATTTTAACAACGTGATAACGGTTTTAGAATCTAAAATACTTCCTAGTACTGCAATTTCTGGCGTAAAGATCTATCTTTTACCTTATATATTATCAGAAAGAAAGCAAGTGTCTGATACTTATTGTGATAATCGCGTTGGCGGTTATACAAGTAGCATATTTATAAAAGGAAGAGAAGAAATTATAGTTTGTAGTATGTACAAAATCACATATCTTATCCATGAAATAGGTCATGTGTATTTTGACGAAGTATTAGGTACGAGTTTCACACCAAATTTAAGTTTCTTAAATCACGACGCTGAACTCTGGGGAAAATATGTATCAATATATCCAGAAGTGAAATTTGCATTAGAAAACAAGAAACAAAATTGGAGCAATTCGACATATGAAAATTCTTCTGAAGATTTTAAATGTTATTTTAGTTACAAATTAGCAAATATCAAAGGTTTGAATTCTGAATTGAATAAACAACTAATGTACGCTTACAAATACACAAAAAGCGAATACAAGGAAAGTGATTTCGCAAACTTTATAAACTCAATACCTGAAAATTTTAATTCAAATACATCATTTCCAGGGATAAGTATGAGTTTGTATAATATGAGCACAGTTAATATTTATGCTATTAATAATGGTTATGAAAGGATTACAACAGATAGAAAAGTAAGGATTGAATTATCAGATAATGATAAAGTGATTATGAAAGTTGCTTATATAATTGTTATTAATCCTGATTCAGAAAAACAAACATTTAATTTTGCAGACAGCGGATTAGGAGAAGATGTTCTTAAAAGCCTTCCTGATGAAAAAAGAAAAGAAATGGTTAAAGAATATTTACCCAAGGTATGTGATATCGACATAGAAAAATCTGGCACATATAAAATAGACTTTGTAATTCAGGCACCAACGGGAGAATTATGTGTGATCAATACTCAAGTAATAACAAAAATTTAAAACAAAGGAAGCTAGTAATAGCTTCCTTTTTTAATCTTATTATTTGTTTCTATTCTTCTTCTAAACCATACAATACACTTTCGGTAGCTTCGCTATCACCATCTTCTATTCCGTCTTTGTCATCATTGATTTCAAAATATGAGACTTTTGATACAGAATATGATATAGACTCATCAGATTGTGCATCTGGCGTTTGCTCAATAAGATAATTGAAATACTAAAATCAAAAGGAAGTCTTAATATATGAATAAACTTAAAGAAAACTACGAATGGGAAGAGAAATAAGAATTAAATTAACAGATAAAAAGGAAGCTGTTTAATGATCAGCTTCCTTTCTGTATTGGTTGTATTATTATATTTCTTGATATAATTTTAACTAATAGTATTTACTCAAATCTCCTAATTCAATAAGAAATTGTTCATTGTTTGGCAAACATTCAAAAGAATCTCTATAATTCTTTCCACACAATGATTCTCTTGAATCATATAGGTCAATCTGAATAATTTCATATTCATTTTCTTCATCTACAATCGGGATATGAACTATCTTTTTCCACTGTTCGTCCGAAAGAACCGTTTGTTTTAAAATGTGTTGATATTGTTTTTTAACATCTTTGATTCCATAATATGTTTCAAGTAGTTGAAGCAGATGAATATCATCAATACAATCCTCTTTATCTTGTAATTCTTCAAACTTTAATTGTATTGCACCAACTATTTTAGCCAATTTTTCCGATTCAATATCAGATTCTACAATAATAGCATATTTACATTCATTTCTCCTAATGTTGTAATAATGATCAATTTTATATATCATAATTTATCCTTTCTTTATATTAATTTTAAAATCTGCTCTATACTTCAACTTCAGTATCAGTATCAGTATCAGTATCAACACTTTCTTCTTCTTTTTCTTCATTATTACCCTCATCATCTTCCTCTTTAGTTGTCTGGCAAAGCCCTGATTTTTTAATTGTTTGGATTTGCTCTTCAAGTGCCTTGATCTTCTTCTGAGTATTTTCTATTTGCTTGATCTCTTTGCTTGTTAGATAATCCATTTGATATTCGGTTACTTCACCATTTTGAACAGTGGGCTCAAATGTTAGGGTAGAGTTGTTTTTAAAAACCAGCTTCACCTTGCCATCAATTATTTCAGTTCTTGCTAAACCAGTTCCATTAATAATACTTGTGTCAGTAATAATCTTTTAAATTTCCTCCTTAGAAATTTTGTTTATTTTCATTCTATATGACACAAAAAAATCATTTCGTAAATCAAAAATTAGGTTTTTTGCTTCACTTGGGTTTACATTTTTTGATTTAGATGTCATATAAAAATGTACGAATTTGTTGGATGTCAACGATAATTATATTGTTTGCGAGTTATGTATAAGAGTTAAATTTATTGGAGCAGTAAAGACTGAAATTTTTAATAATTACGGAGATACATATGGAACAAATAGAGAAGTATCGTTTGAAAATTTTATCGAAGAACTCTAAAGGGGATTACGTTTTAATTGATTATGGATGTACGGGCACAGTTTTTCGTGAGCATTATTCATATGAGGCAAGAAGAAGAAAAGAGATGAAAAAAAGGCAATATTGTTTTGCGTGATAAGAATGATAACAAGGAAGCTGAATAATTAAACAGTTTCCTTTTTGTTGAGCATTGGTGACTACAAAGGTTCTTTTCTTTTACAAATTAAATTTTACGTGTCATATGTGTCATGTATTTGTGAAATTAAAAAAACAGATTTTATTGAACGGAGTGAAAATGTGATTACGCATTTTGTTATCAATATAGTTTATGTGATTATAACTTTATATGTCAGTATATTAACACACGAAGCTGGTCATGCAATTATGGCGATAAGTATAACTAAAGCTCCGTCAGTTATAGTACTTGGTAGCGACACAGATAAACCCATGTTGAAAATAAGGGTCGGAAAGATTTTTCTATTCTTAAACAACTTCATGCCAGCAGGATTTCATATTAATAGGGATTGCGAAATATTATCCGAAAGAAATCGCATAGCCACTTCACTTGCGGGACCGTTTTCAAATTTATTACAATCGATTATTTTAATTCCTTTTTTAATTAACACTATGCTGCAAAAGGGTTTATACTATGTGATGTTTATATCTTATGGGTGGAGCTTCGTTCTAATCTTTGTAATGTTTAACTTTCTTGTGTTTGTAATAAATATATATCCAAGTAGAAATAATGGTCATTTTTCGGACGGTTTTGTTGCTTTTAACCAAAATGAAGTGAATGAGGTGAATAGATCAATAAATAAATTATTGATTGAAAAATACGTAAAATGAGACTAAGAGGGAGCTTCTTAGGCTTCCTTTTTCATATCTACCTCTTTACAAAACAAAAAATATGTGTCATATATCATCAATATATTATAAATGGAGTGATAAAAATATAAATAAAGACATTTGATGAAATTATTGAAGATATTAAGAAAAAAGGTTTCAAGCTATTGGCTAAAGACGCAGTCTCGGGCACTGACTTCGAGGAATGGCTGAGTATTAATAAGAAAAAAAGAGCAGTTAAAGAACAGAATTCAATGAAAAAAGTATTGTATGGAGATGGCATATATGTGGATCTAGATACATTAAGTGATGATGAAAATATTATAAAGTAAACCTAATCAAAAACCAAAGCGGTGCAAATAAATTATGGATAACTATAGAGGGAAACAATGTATATACTATGAGGTTTTTCTACTTTGCTGCTGAAAGAATAAATTCAAAGACGCTTGAATACATTGAAGAAAAAATAATAGAAAAAGAAATATACCACGGGGTCAATAAAGAGCAGATTCAAGAAATATTCACCAGCGTAACGGGTCTTTCTTGCTTGTTTGAAGATGAAAAAGAAAAAGGAATTCTTAAAAAACTGATAGAAGGATGGTGGAAGTAATGAATATAAATTCTGAAATCAAAATACATTATATTGACTTTCAAAAAAATGACAATAGATTAATTGTTAAATGCTCAATTGTCGGTTATATTTCCAACAAAGCTGTAATACTGTATTTCTTGCATAGTTTCAGATATATGTCTATTTCACTAGTTCTTTCACTGTCTAACAAATTATCCAAAAATACTCTTGTCTTGTGATTTACATCTACAAACTTTGCTCCGTATTCGAATTTGTGATCATAGATTCTTTTGCCTCTAACAATAAATCCAGTTACTTCAGATAAAGTTGTACTTGAACCATAGAATTTAAGTTTCACATTACTCCCTACTCTGATATTCTCCTTGCATACAATACCTGAACCTGAATTACTTAAATTAATGAGGCAACATGAAAATTCTTCGCCAAGTTCATCGATACCTTTACATATAAAGTTGGCATTTTGTCTGATTGCTGCTCTTTTGTTTTTCCATATATCCACTTTTACTATTTCAAGAATTTTGATCGGATTAGGTCTTATTGCTATGTTTTTTACGATGCATGTTACATTGATATCAAAATCTTCTATTGTGTATCTGAATCTTATTGTATCATTTGCAAGTACTGGTATCAATCCATCATCGTCAATATAAGGTATTGCTAGATAGCCGTTGTTATTATTAAGAATAACATTTACGCTCCATTTTTCGATTCCATAAAACTGTGTCTTTATGAAGGTTCCTGGTTTCAAGATAGATAAAATTTTGTTTTTATCAACTGGGACTTCTCCAGTTAAATTAAACATTTCCTCAATCTCTTTGTATATCATTTTTTTAGTCATAAAAAGAGCCCCCTTAATTTTCTTATTAATATTATGCAATGTGAATCTCTCCCACTTATAGAAGATGGAGTTTCTTAAGCAATCAGAATCCTAAGCGATCTTAATCCTTAAAGGCACATCCACGTTGCCTTTAGACTGTAGGATTTTTACATCCATCAGTTTACTTTTAGCAATATAAAATTGTAGATACATATGACACAAAAATTATAGTTTGTCAAAGTAAAGTGATAAAAAATTAAAATAAAAAATTAAATCATAGACTATCTTTTGTTAAATTTCCATTTTAAAAATAATGTGTCATTAAGTCTTGAATATTAAATTTAATTTTAAAGCTGAAGAAGCTGTGAGAGGAGAATATATGAAAGCTATAAGTATTGAAATATCAAAATTATTAAACAAAGAGGAATTGACATTTGAATTATATGTCAAAGATAATAAGGGTATCGGTTATGCCGAATTAGAATTACGTTATGACGGCAATTGGACTATTGATTTGTTTCAAGACAGATTAAATACTGAAATATCATATGAAGAAAGAATGGAGCTTTTGAGGGATAATTCAAAATGTTATACAGAGTCAAGAGGGAAGTTGAAAGATGCTTTTGATGATTTTTTTAATTTTTGGCTTTTAAATGAACGAGTCAGTTTTTTGGATAGTCCAGAACAGAAAATCTTTATATGTCAAAATCAAGATTCAGTTATTGAAAAATTCAAGAAAAGTGATCTTCGGTATATAATTGTTTTGAATGAAGACTTTAATTCCGAAATTATAGCAAAAATTGAAGATAGAGATAAAAGGATAGTGTCATCACTGTCGTGTCCTTCTTGTATGGCTGCATTAGCAAAAAAGAATAATATCTGTAAAATGTGCGGTTATGATTTTGACCTTGATGAGTATGAAACAACTGAAATTAGGTAATCAAAAAGGAAGCTAGTTTAATTAGCTTCCTTTTTAATTAATTTTTTAATAATTATTTGTGTATATATGACATACAGAGGTCATTTTGTAAAGAAAGAATCAAAAAAGGAAGCTAGTTTTTAAGCTTCCTTTGATTGTATGTTTTGCTGTTACTTTATCGTTTTCTTTTCTATTCCTTTCTATGCTGGCAATCCACAACCATCTGTAAATTCCTGAGCGTCAATCTCAAACCAGCTCGACATATTATCCAGGTGTCCTTCAAGCCAATACTTGTAAGTTTTTTGTTCATTTTCTGTTCCTTCATTCATTCTATTCTTTAATACCTCTAACATATCTTCATTTGAGGCTATTTCTTTGTCGATCTTGATATAGAACGTAAATTCTTTATTGAAATCTGTTCTTTTATCTGTTTCGCCATAATAATAGAACCAAATTTCATAATAACGGAATAAGCCATTATTTGCCTTTTTTAAATTAATATTCATAATTTCATGTTCCTTTCATCTCTTTTTGGTCACTTCGTATTAATACGCCCAGCTCAAATCTTCAGAGATTGCTTTTTTAAGGTCGGTGTAAGTGAATCACTCCCACTTATAGAAGATGGGAGCTTCTTAAGCAATCAGAATCTTAAGCGATCCTAATCCTTAAAGGCACATCCACATTGCCTCTAGACTGTAGGATTTTTACGTCCACCAGCTTACTTTTTCTTAATATGTTTAATGCTCCGTTAACATCTGCATTAATAATTTTACCGTTACTGCACTTATATCGCCCTCGACTAATTCGTTTACCGCTAAATTGATATTTGGTGGTATTTTCTTTTTGATACACAGGTAGAATATCATTATCAAAGAAGCTTGATTTGCTTGTATATGATTCTTCCTGCTCTACAAATTCAATTCCACGAAGTTCACAGTAATATTGGATCTTATCTTTAAATTGCCCGATAGGAATATTTACAAAGTTTTGATTATTCACCCTACCTATATTTACACTACGTTGAAACTCTGGATTATAACCCATACGATATTAAAGACTTACGATTATTTTATAAATTCTCTGAGTATACATATAAAGAAAGATACAAACCTCTATTAAAGGGCTTGTATCTTTTTGAGTTCAGATAATGATTATATCTAGCTTCCTTTGATCCTAAATCAATCTTTTTCACTCTAATCAATATCTGCTGTTTTCATGATCGTAACAAGTGTTACACAATCCGTACATACAATCCCAAGGAAGTTCCTTGCCACAGCGTTTACATTTATGATGCATGTATTTCATTTTTTCTAACAGCAGCTTATTGATTTTGTCTGCAACAATTATTTTTTCTTCAGTAACCCAATCTATATCAATTGCGATCTTAAATGTTTTCCCAAAAGAATAATAGAGATCTAATTGTTTATAATATGTTTCGAGTGTGTTTAAGTCTTCGTATGATGGAGCAGTCGGTTTATCTGGTTTCTTTCCTTCCATATGCAGCTTTATATACTTCAGCCATAGATATTTTACGTAATCATTTTTTGAATCAAAAGGTATAAATATTAACTTATATCTATCCTCAACTGACAAACTGTTGTATTCTGGCATATCTAAACTGTGTAGAAGTTTTAATTCTTCATTTAAATCTGATTTAACAATGTATGGTTGTGAGTATTCCGAATTACTCCATGCATCTAATCTGTCATATAATGTGCCAAGAGGGAATGATAAAATGAAACTTTCTAACGGGCTAACTCGTATGAATGGAATATCTTCCAGGGTTCCTTCTAAGTATTCTTTTAACATTGTCTTTGATGATAATGTATTAACATAACCAACATCGTAAATACCTATCCTGCCAGCTCTACCACCAATCTGTTTTGCTTCGGTCATTTCTATGTCTCGTGTTTTTACTCCATCAAATTTAGTTGTTTCGATGAAGACTATTCTTTTGATAGGAAGATTTACACCCATACCGATTACATCTGTAGATACTACTACATCTGATTCGCCGTTAGAAAAAATTTCCATTTGCTTCCTGCGTGTATGTGGGGGCAAATTGCCATAAAGGACGCTGACTTTAAATCCACTTTTAACCAATACAGCTGCAACTCTTAAGACTGATCTTTTTGAAAATACTATTAAAGCATCGCCTTTTTTAACGCTTTCAGGAAATTGATAATGTGAGTCTTCCATAACTAGAGGAACGATTCGCTTATATTCTCTGACTTCAACGGTATCATTACAATCAGCTATTATCTGTTTTAAGATATTAACAGCATCAGGAGAGCAACATACATGTACTTCTTTTGCTAGAACTCCTAGTATAGCCCTAGACCAAGCAGCTCCTCTTTGTCTATCTGCAACCATTTGTGCTTCATCAATTACAGCTAAATCATATGTATTTTCAAGATTAAGCTTTTCGATTGTGCAGGAGTAATGTTTTGCGTTTGGTTCTATAATTTCTTCTTCGCCAGTCAGCAATGTGCAAGGAACACCTTCTTTATTCATTTTATAGTAATTTTCGAGTGCGAGTAATCTTAGAGGGGAGAGATATATGCCAGACGAAGCTTCCTTTAAAGCTTTGATAGCATTGTAGGTTTTTCCTGTATTGGTAAAGCCGTAATGTATGACAAAATGACGAGTTATCTTACGTGCGGCGACATATTCATCTTTAGGATGAGTGGGAAGAAGCTCTTTGGTTAATTGAGTGAGATATTTTTTGATATATTGACCTTCGGTCAGAATTTGCATGATTGGTTGGGTGCACAGATTGTAGTGCCCATGCCTTTCCATCAGAAAATCGTATGATAAGCCCATTGGACTTTGTGTTTGTATTTTTTCAAGAATTCGAGTCTTGATTTCTTTGATAGTGGAGCTGATGTTGTTGAGTAAATGATAGGTTTCCTTGGGGGAATGTGTCTTAGTTTTAATTCCAAACACAAACTCATAGTCTGTAGCAAAAATTTCTTCATAATAAGTCAGTTCCGATATACTTGTTATGCTTGATTTGTCGTTTTGATAAATTTCCATATTTATTCGAACCGCTTCAATCTCTTTTATGAAACGATTTTTTCTTTTGTCTTTATTTTTTTCAGTCTTGTCTGATCTGTCAAATACGTCTTTTCTTTTGTGTTTGCTTTTGTTTTTAAAATTAGTTATACTAGCCATATAAATCAAATCCTTTGCAAAATTTTAATTAGACTTATATGGTTATGACACATAAATTTTATTTTGGAAAGTGACATACAACGGTAGGAATCATTAGGTTTCAGTGGTTACAATTTGAATTACTGATAGATCCGTAGTTCCGAAGAAAAAGAAGATAATCAAAGGCAACGGCGACTATTAATAAAACAAAAGAAACAATAGTAAAGGAAGCTGAACATTCAGCTTCCTTTTATCATTTATCAAGCATATTATTTAAGTTATTAACTGTCCGTGTAATTGTTACTTTGACATTAAGAATTATACTCCCTTATGTTAGGATTTTCTTTTGGGCTCATAATTTTCTCTCCGCATTCACAGTCAAAAGCATAACCACCAATATCTTCAGTTGTTTTATCGTATACATAAGATGCCTCTTTACCACATTTAAAACATTTTAAAGTCTTCATACAAATCATCCTTTCGTTTTATGACATTCAAAATCTTTTCATGGTTAATTCCTTCTTACTATTATGACATATAATTCATGAATTGTATACAGAGTAAAACAAAAGGCAGAGATGAAGCATGAAAATAATTATATAATGAATTTTTAAGGAATTAGGATTTCTATACACTGTTATATAGCTTTACATTTTCATGTATAGAATCTATTAGTAAAACGAGTTTGTGATTTTTAACTTTTATTTATATTTAGGTATGATTTAGCTGTTATTGACGAAGCACAAATGGTTGCAGACAGACAAAGAGGTATCTTAGTGAATTTCAAAAGCTATAGGTATATGAAAATATATCATCAGCTTTGTTTTCTATATGTATTTTCAAGATTGAGTTTTTTCTATTGTACAGGAGTAATGTTTTGCATTTGGCTCTACAATTTCTTCTTCGCCAGTCAGCAATGTACAAGGAACACTGTCATTATTCATTTTATAATAATTTTCGAGTGCAAGTAATCGTAAAGGGGAGAGGTATATGCCAGACGAAGCTTGCTTTAAGGTTTTGATAGCATTGTAGTTTGCCCGTATTTGTAAAACCGTAATGTATGATTCATCTTTAGGATGAGTGGGGAGAAGCTCTTTTGTTAATTGTGTGAGATATTTTTTAATATATTTACCTTCGGTAAGAATTTGCATGATTGGTTGGGTGCATAGGTTATAGTGCCAACGAAAAAATATCGACTGGAGATGTTGTGTCTTCACCCAACTCTTTACGTAAACTTAATGCTTTTGTGCAAAGATCTAATTCATCTATCAATACCACTGCCTCCTAACAATCGTGTCATAAAATTTAAATTCATAGCAATTCTATTTATGGCACTAATTGTCTCTAAATCATCTTCGTTTATCTCACTAGCTCTAAGAGCAAATAAAATTCGATTCGCAGGAACTGTTTCTCCATTAAAGCTCTCTGTTGTAACTCCAAATAACGTAGATAATTTTTCAAGCATATCTGAAGTTATAGGTCGTTCATTCTTCTCTATTTTTGATATTAAGCTTTGATCAACTTGTAAATATTTAGCAAGATTACTTTGCGTAAAACCGCTTTGCTCTCTTAAAGTCTTTATATTATCACCAATTCTATTTATTGTGCTGTTCATATCAATACCTCCTTCTTCAAGTTCTTTAATGAACCGATTTTTTCTTTTGTCTTTATTTTTTTCAGCTTTGTCTGAGCGATCAAACGCATCTTTTTTTTGTTTTTGCCCTTGTTTTTGCTTTTAAAATTAGTAATATTAGCCATACAAATCAAATCCTTTCTTAAAATTTTAATTAGATTTATAGATGGGAAAAAATTCAATCTCCATAGTTGCACTATCACCGAAATTGTTCAGTTTTATGCCAATGACATTAATAAAATTAAATAAAACCCTTAAAAAAATTTAACTGGTGTACCAAGAATTCTCC
>Ga0209800_10003820_pt1 | contig 11611 bp, 9 predicted proteins | sample Higcelweek8metaG_FD_187174 | JGI IMG/M metagenome (GOLD analysis project Ga0209800, IMG submission 187174) | Freshwater pond sediment microbial communities from the University of Edinburgh, under environmental carbon perturbations - High... | ecosystem: Environmental > Aquatic > Freshwater >... | reverse complement strand
TCCGATACGATTCGCCGGGGTTCCCCCTGGCGCCGTTCGGATTCCTGAGCATCCTGCCGGAGGGCGCGGCCAATCCGGTCCGCTGGAGCCAGACGCTCGACACCGACCGCGCATTGGTCTCCTCGACCGTGGAATATCCGGACGGAAGCACGCTGCAAACAGAGAGTTTCTGCTGCCTGACGCGCAATATCGTGGTGTTCCGGCGCCGGTTCTCCGGCCCCGGCCGCCTCCGGCTGGAGTACCGCTGGCAGCCACGGCGCACCCGGCTGGAGGGGTCGCCGGAACATGGCCTGCATTACCGGATCGACGGACTCGGCGGCGATCATGGTTCGATTCACCTGTTCGCCGACCGTCCGGTCCGCCGCTCGGAAACGCCGGGTGCATGGCAACTGACGGCGGAAACGGACGAACTCTGCTTCTTTCTTGCGTTCGGCGACGGGGAAGCGGCATACGCCCGGCAGCATGGATTCGACGGCCTCCTCGCGGAACATTGCGCGGCCTGGCGGGAATTTCACAGCGAAGGATTCGCGGAACTGCCGCCGTCACGCATCCGGGAAGTCTATGAAACGGCGATCTACCACCTGCGGATCAGTTCAACCCGCTGGTCGATCCCGGTCGGGCTTTTCCAGGGCCACTGGGAGGGCCGGTATTTCGGATTCGATGAATTTTTCGCGGTCGGCGGGCTGCTGACCGCCGGCCGCCTGAACACGGCGCGCCGGGTGCCGGAGTTCCGGCGCGCCCACCTTGACGCGGCGCGGCAACGAACGTCCGGTTATTTCGGGAAGGACAACGGCTCGGCCCGATTCCCCTGGGAAACGGTGGAGCAGCCCGGCTTGGATGGCGCATGTTCCGGCCTCTGGTGCGACCACATTTTCCATATGGCGACAATCGCGCAGACGGCCTGGGAGTATTACCAATACACCGGAGACCGGGAATATCTTGCCGCCACCGGCTACCCGATCATCCGCGGCTGCGCTGAATTCTTCCGGATCCAGGCGGTCACCCGGGCGGGAGGCCGCGCCATGATCACGAAATGCTGCGACCTGGAACGGCTCGGAGCCGCCCGCGAGAACCCGTTCCTGACCACATGCGGCGCGATCGCCGCCTTCGAAGCGGCGGCGCTGTCGGCCGGGCTGCTGGAGCAGGACACCGAACTTGCCGCTGAATGGCGCCGACTGGCGGCGGAACTGCGCCGCGGACTGCCGCAGAGCGCCGACGGCGTCTACCTGCCCTACCCGGGCTGCACCGAAACGAGCATCGCCGTGCTCGGCGGCCTCTTCCCGTTCCCGGTCCTGCCCCCGGATGACCCGGTACTGCGGCGTACCGTGGAGAAATACTTCAGCGCGGGACCGGCGGCGGGCAATATGTATCCGCTCGGCCACTCGGTATGCACATGGTATGCGGCGTGGCAGGCGATGGCCCGCATCCGGCTCGGCCAACCGGAAGAAGCGCTCAAACTCCTGGAGCAGGCGGCGGAGAGCACCGGCTGTTTTTCGGAGATCTTCGAGATCTACGAAACCGGAAACCATCCGTGGTTCACCACGGCGGAGGGGCTCTTCGTGCGCGCCGTCAACGAGCTGCTGACCTCGTCGCCCCCGGCGGCATGGCGAAATGCCCAATTTCGCCTGCCGCGAAAGCGGGAGGTCGATTCCTGTGCGATGAGCCTGCAACCGTCTCTGTAAACAAATGCTTCACCGGGAACCCGGCCCGCCGGGGCCGGATCCGCCCCGGCGGCTTAGAGCTTATCCCTAAATAAAGAAATGGCATGATGCCGCGCCGAAATGCCAGTCGCGAAGTCTGATTAAATTGACGATACTGGAGGTATCGCCAATTTCAGCGGACGAGCGAATGGCGTTTCGCCGCAAATCAGGGCATTTAGGCTTATTTAGGGATAAGCTCTTATTTCAGAACCAGCTCGATCACCGGGACTTCACACCCCTGCTCGGGCAGGAGGATCGGGAGGTCGAGCGTCACCGCGCCGCTCGGCGTCGAACTGTTCAGGTTTTCGCACTTCGATTCGCGGATGCGGATCTCGCTGCCGTCGGCCAGAAGCTGGGCGTAGCGGAGTTTGCCCGACATCCCTTCGAGATGAATGTGCTTGAACGGCCACACCAGGCAATGCAGATAGAGCCGGTTGGTCTCGGAATTCCAGGTGCAGCGGCAGTCTTCCGGAACTTTGAACCACTCCGGCGGCGCCCCGCAGCCGTAGATCGCGCGCGAATTGTACTTCATCCACGCGCCGTAGGCGGCGAGACGGTCAAGCGCGCGTTTATCCAGGTAGCCGCGCGACGTCGGGCCGACGTTCATCAGCAGGTTTCCGCCCCTTGAAACATGGTTGATCAGCATCTCGATGCACATCCGCGGCGACTTCCAGGTGGCCTCGTCGCGGTGGTATCCCCATGACCCCGAGAAGGTCTGGCAGCCCTCCCAGACCGCCGGGTTGCCGTCCTCGCCGGTCATCGCCTTGTCCGGCGTGTACTGTTCGGGGGTAACGATGTCGCCCGAACCGGGCAGGTCGAGGCGGTTGTCCACAATGACTCCGGGCTGGAGGCGGCGGACCAGCTCGATCATCTTCTCCGACTCCCAGTCCGCGCGGCCTTTGCCGTTTTCTTCGGGATAGGAGAAGTCAAACCAGAGAATGTCGATCTTCCCGTAATTGGTCAAAAGCTCGGTCACCTGGTCGCGCATGTACTGCGCGTAACGCCTCACGTCACGCGGGGCGTTGAGTTTGGCGATCTCCTCCGGCGGCAGCTCGCGCAGCGGATGGAGCCGGTCGATGGGGAAATCGGGGTGGTGCCAGTCGAGCAGCGAATAATAGAACCCCACCTTGAGCCCCTCCGCCCGGAACGCATCCACCACCTCGCGCAGCAGGTCGCGCCCCGCCGCAGTGTTGGTCGCCTTGTAATCGGTGTATTTCGTGTCCCACAGACAGAAGCCCTCGTGGTGTTTCGCGGTGATGACGAAGTACTTCATCCCCGCCTCGCGCGCCGCCTTCGCCCACGCCTTCGGGTCGAAGAGGTCGGGGTTGAACATCTCGAAGTAAATCTCGTAAGCCTCGTTCGGAATCCGTTCCATATTCCGGATCCACTCGTGTCGCGCCGGAAGCGCGTAGAGGCCCCAATGAATGAACATTCCGAAGCGGTCATGCACGAACCAGCGGGTATCGCCTTTTCCCATTTTCACTGCCTTTCCGATTTGCAAAGTTTCCGCGAACTGCTTATATTGTACCGGAGAGTATGAATTTTTGCAACCGGATTCCTATGCAAAAAGGGAACCAGAATATGACGAAAACAAACATCACCCCGATTTCGGACCGGCAGCTCCGGATCGACGGAATCTGGCAGACCCGGCTGGATCCCTTCTGGCACCGCTTCCACCTCACCGGCGGCTTCTGGCGGCTCTACCACCACGACATCCCCGGGGCCGGAGTCTGGATCGACGGCCGCAGGATCGAACTCTCGCCCGACGCGGTCTACCTCCTGCCCCCCTACCCCGAACTTGTCGCCTGGCGCGAACAGCCGGTCAACCAGTTTTACATCCATTTCGAGGCGGCCTCGCTTTTCGGCAACCCCGAACACCCGCTCAACCGGCTGGAACTCACCCCGGAACTCGCCACGCTCGTCGCCGAAGCCAGGCGGCTCATCGCCGCCGAACCTTCTTCCACCCGCCTCGACCTGCTCGGCTTCGCCATCGTCGGAATCTGCCTCGCCCGCCTCCCCGCCGACGCCCTCCGCGAACTCGACCGCGACCGCCGCATCACCCGCATCTGCGACTGGATGCGCAACCACCCGGCGCGCGAACTCGACATCCCCGACCTCGCCTCCCGCGCCGGATTCGCCCCGAATTCCTTCATCCGGCGCTTCCGCGAAGTCACCGGCAACACCCCTCACCAATACCTGATGAACCTGCGCTATACCTTCGCCGCACGGCTATTGGTGTCTACCGAACTCGAAATCGACGCCATCGTCGCCGAAATCGGCGTCAAAGACCGCTTCCACTTCTCCCGCACCTTCAAACGCCTCTACGGCTCGCCCCCCGCCGCCTATCGCGCTTCCGCGCGCAAGCGGTAAGGGAACTCAGGGGCGGGAAAGGGGGACTTTTTTTCGCGTGAAAAAAAGTCCCCCTTTCCCCCCAAAAAAAGCGGAGTATGCGGGCGGATGTGAGCAGCCGCGTCGCCCGATCATTCTACGGCGGCGCGGCAGGAACGAAGGGAAAACTTCAGCAAGCGCACCAAAGCCTTGTAACACTAGATCTTGCGGCGCATGGCGCGGAAGCGGGTGGGGGAAACGCCCTTCAGCCGCCGGAAGAAGGTGGAGAAGTAGAATTCGCTGCTGAACTTGAGTTCGGCGGCGATTTCGCGCACCGGCAGGCCGCTGTGCAGCAGATACCGCTCCGAGGTCGTCACCAGCTCGTTCATGATGAACGTCTTGAGCGGAATCCCGAAGTCGCCGGAGAAATGCCGGGAGAAGGTGTCGCGCTTGGCCCCCGCCACGGCGGCCACCTCTTCGACCCCCATGTCGGCGTTGATGTTGTCGCGGATATAACCGAGCGCGCGACCGTATTCGCCGAACAGCCCGGCGAACCGCTCCATCCGCTCCCGGTCCGGGCAGCCGAGCACGGAAAAAAGCTGCCAGTTGAGCGACTGGAAGCGGCAGAACGCATCCCATTCCCCCGGGCGGTCCATGATCTCCGCCAACTGCTCCATCCGGCCGGAGACGTCGAGCTCCCGGCAGGAAAGCTCGCCGTCGAACACATCGACGCAGGGCAGGATATGAAGCTGAAAATGCAGGCTCGCCAGCGAAGTGTCCGGCGTGAAATCATAGGAGAGCGTCACCCGCGGCGGAACGAAATAGGTCATTCCCGGCTTGAGCTCGTAACTGCGATCCCCGCTGTGGTTGAGCATGGTTCCGCCGCCCTTGAGCACGGTGAAGATCCGGTTGAACGACAGCGAGTGCTTCCCCTTCCAGACGAAGCGGGTGGTGCAGAATTCCAGCAGCCGCAGATCCAGCAGGGAGTGCGCCTCAGGCAGCATGGAGTAGAAGAACTTGTCCCTTTTCCGGTATATGGACCCCATCGCCGGTTTTCCTCCATCTTTTTTTCAGTTGTATAAGTCGCCGTAATAAATCTGATGCAGCGCCGGCCCCAGCAGCAGGATCGCCGCGGAGAGCAGCATCACCACCGAGAGCGTCCGGATCAGCAGCGAAAGCCAGAGCATCCGGTGCTTCTCGTCCGCGAGCCAGAGCCGCAGCGCGTCGTAAATCAGCAGCGCCAGCATGACGCAGGGCAGGCCGTAAAACAGCCCGAGCATCCAGCCGCGCAGCTCCGGGTTGAGCTTTTGCAGCGGCAGGAACCCGCTCAGGCAGATCGCCAGCCAGAGCACCCAGAAAACGAAGTGCATGACATCGGCCAGAATCGCCGTCGCTTTGAACAGTTTGATCAGTCCGCCCATGTTACTTTCAATAGATGAAAAGCATTTCCCGATATTTCGGCAACGGCCAGAGCTCGTCGTCGATCAGTTTCTCCAGACGGTCCGCGACCCGGCGCAACGCGGACTGCGCTTCGCGGATCTTCTCGGAATCTCCGTCCGCAAGCGCCTGTTCGAGCCGGGCTTCGCAGCCGGTCATTTCAGAAAGCAGCTCCCCGATCCGCACGGTTTCGGCGGTGAGCTCGGCAAGCCCGGCCTGTATGCCGGTCTCCTGCAGGAGCCGGAGATCGGCGGTGAGATGCCGCCGGTATTTGGCGACGGCGGGGCGGATCAGCGTCCGCGCCATGGTCAGCGCCAGCTCCCCTTCGATCCGGGTGCGGGCGCAATACTCCTCGAAATAGACCTCGTGGCGCGACAGCAGTTCCGCCCGGGTGAAGACGCCGTAGCGTTCGAACATCCGCAGATTGCCCTCGGCGACCACCGCGGCAAGCGCCTCGGGAACCGTGCGCAGGATGGGCAGGCCGCGCTTCTCCGCCTCGACCGCCCATTCCGCCGAATAGTTGTCGCCGTTGAAGATGATCCGCCGGTGCTCCCGCACGATGCCGCGCAGCAGGGACTGAAGCTCCTCTTTGAACTTCTCAGGCGGAACCTTCTCCAGCTTCGAAAGGATGTAATCCAGCGATTCGGCCACGATCGTGTTCAAAACCACGTTCGGACCGGCGCAGGACTGGCCGGAGCCGGGCGAGCGGAATTCAAACTTGTTCCCCGTGTACGCGAACGGGCTGGTCCGGTTGCGGTCGGTCGCGTCCATCGGCAGCGGCGGCAGCGTATCGACGAAAAGCTGCATCACGCCGCCCTTGCGGGCCTTGCCCGGCGTGCCGGACTCCAGCTCTTCAACCAGCCGGGTGAGCTCGTCGCCGAGGTAGATCGAGATGATCGGCGGCGGCGCTTCGTTTGCGCCGAGGCGGTAGCTGTTCCCGCTCGAAGCGGTCGCCATGCGCAGCAGTTCGCCGTGGAGGTCCACCGCCCGGATCACCGCGCAGAGGGCGGTGAGGAACACCGCGTTCTCCTCGGCGCTCTTCCCCGGCGACAGGAAATTCCTCATCGTCGTGCCGAACGACCAGTTGTTGTGCTTGCCCGAGCCGTTGATTCCGTCGAACGGCTTTTCGTGCATCAGGCAGACGAAGCCGTGGCGGTCCGCGGTCTGGCGGAGAACGTCCATCACCAGCATGTTGTGGTCGCAGGAGAGGTTGAGCTCCTCGAAGACCGCCGCGATTTCGAACTGGGCGGGGGCGACTTCGTTATGCCGGGTCTTGGCCGGGATCCCGAGCCGCCAGAGCGTCTGGTCCACCTCGGTCATGAAGGCGAGCACGCGCGCCTTGATCGACCCGTAGTAATGGTCGTCGAGCTGCTGGTGCTTCGGCGGCGGCGCGCCGAACAGGGTGCGCCCGGTCTGGATGAGGTCCGGCCGCGCGAGGTAGAAGCTGCGGTCGATCAAAAAATACTCCTGCTCCACCCCGAGCGTGATTTCCGGCGTGCCGGCGTCCTCGATTTCGAACAGGGCGAGCATCCGCCGGATTTGCGAGGAAAGCGCCCGGATCGAGCGCAGGAGCGGCGTCTTCTTGTCCAGCGCCTCCCCGGTATAGCTGCAAAACGCGGTGGGGATGCACAGCGTCGCCCCGGCCGGAGAACGGCGGAGAAACGCCGGGCTGGTCGGATCCCACGCGGTGTAGCCGCGCGCCTCGAAGGTCGAGCGCAGTCCGCCGGAGGGGAAACTTGAAGCGTCGGATTCCCCCACCACCAGGTTTTTGCCCGAGAACTTCATGGTCACGCCACCCGCCCGGTCCGGCTCCAGGAACGCGTCGTGCTTCTCGGCGGTGCTCCCGGTCAGCGGCAGGAACCAGTGCGTATAATGGCTCGCCCCCCTGCCCAGCGCCCACGACTTCATCGCGCCTGCCACATCCTCGGCGATATCCGGATCAAGCGGCGCCCGGTCGCGGATCGTCTCCAGCAGCTTATTGTAAGTGTACGGCGGCAGAAACTCCTTCATCGAAGGCAAATTGAACACATCTTCGCCGAACAGTTCATCGGCACGCTTCGCTTCGATGCCGGCGGTGATGCACGCGGCGGTGGACTCCGTCGCGTTCCGGATCGCCTGCCGTCTGGCCTTGTCGCTCATAAATCAGCTCACTCCCCCTTAAAGAAAATCAATCGGGAGCCGTTTGCAGAGCCGTTTCCCGCCTTAATTCCGGCAGGGGAAACCGTTTTGCGACCGACTCTCGGGACGATGCCGCAAATATATCATCGAATCCGTTGAAAATCAAGGCGGCGAAACGCACCAGAACCAAAGATATGCGCCGAGCAGGAGCAAAAGCAGCGCAATGTGGACCAGCAGGTCGCCGCGCATCCACTTCCGGGTGGCGGCGCGGCGGCGGCAAAGCAGGAAAATCCGCCAGCACAATTCCGCGACCAGAAACGCGGCGAGAAACGGCGTCACCGGGTTTTGCAGCGCAAAATCCCCGCGCCACAGTCGCGCCAGGTCGCCGGTGGTGCCGCAGAACGGACACGGCCGCCCGGTCATGCTCCGGTAGACGCAATGCCAAAGCTGCGGAAGCAAAAACCGCATCACCCGTCCGACAACGGGCAATGCGGCCATGTAGCAGATCAAGCCGAGAACGGTCCAGTTGAAAATCCGATACCGTCCGGGTTCCGGCGACAAAGTCACTTCTGCGGCGTCTGCGGCGGAGCGGGAACCGTGACCCGGACCTCTCCGGTCTCAACGACGACTTCGCCCTGATTTTCCTGCGCCTTCGCCTGCGCCTCTTCGATCGCCTTCTGCACATTTTCCCGGAAGGTCGGGTCGGACGCGACTTCGGCAGCAAAGAACACGCTCAAGGCAATCATGATGACCAGAGCCGCGCCGTTCAGCACCGTGCCCACGATTCCCATGGCTTTCGGCTGGCCGCGCTTGCTTTTGACCGCGATGTCGGCGATGCCGAGCCCCAGGCCGACCAGGCACGGCACGAACGCAATGATGCCGCAGAGCGGAATGAAAGAAATGATCAGACCGATAATTCCGAGAACCAACGCTGCAATTCCCATGGACACCCTCCTTTTTTCTGGATTCCACCCGGACCCCATTCCGGAACGTCGTTAATGAAAATATATCACCGCGCGGGGATTGTGCAAGCCGCCGGGCGGCAAAGCAAGAGAAAAAAAGTGTTTTCTTCTGAAATCACCGGGGAATCAGCGTCGCCGGGAGCGAGGTCACATTGGCCGGTTTCATTTCCGCCGGGAGCGAATATGTGTTGGCCGGCTTCATTTCCGCCGGGAGCGACGTCGCGTTGGCGGGCAGCATTTCCGCCGGGAGCGAATATGTGTTGACCGGGCGCTCTTTCCTTGCCGGCGGAGAGGCGGCGGTCGACGGCGGAGCAAAAACCTGCGGCGGCAGCGAAGGCGACGACTCGGACGAGGAAGACGGCAACGCGGGAGCGATTCCGGGTTCGGGCAGGGAGACCGGAATATCGGCCACCACCGCGGGAACGGGAACATCCATCTCCTCCGCCGGAATCTCCGGCAAAGGCGGCTCCGCAACGGCATCCGGAGCAACCGGAGCCGCCGGAGCAACCGGCATCGCCGGAACAATCGGGGTCGTTGGTTGCAGCGGAGACGGCCAGGCGGGAAGCCAGCCCCCGATTCCGGGAACCGGAGCCGCCGGGCCGGGCAAACCGCGTCGAGGCGCGGGAGCGGTTTGCGGAACTTCGGCCGGAACCGCGCCTCCCTTTTCCGACGGCGGCGGAGGGACCGGTTCGTTGTCCTCAGGCGGGGTCCAGTAAAAGAAGGCCAGAAGCAGCAGCGCGAGCAGCCCGAGAACGATTCCGGCGGCGACCGGCAAAGCAAGGCTCTTGCTGCGAAAGGCTTCCGCGCCCCCGAATCCAAGCGCCAGGAGAGGCAAAACCAGAGACAGCAGCCCCGATTCCGGAAACCAGACGAGCGCCATCCCGGCGACGCCGAACAGAAGCGAGGCAATTCCCATCATTCGCATGTCTCCCGCCCTGCCAATTTTCGGCCGGGACGCTTTTCTTATAAAATAGCACGGTTCCGGTCTCTTTTCCACCGCGAAGGGGAGATATCGCAAGGCCTCTTCGCAATCAATGCACAATCCCGGTTGTAAAAAGATTGTCAAAAGAGAGCTTCGCCGCTTGCATCGATCCGCTTTCCGGGCGATATTGAAGCGAACCATTTGGAAACACCAAAGGAAGGAGGGCTGAAGATGAAATTCGCCGCATTCGCAATTGTGCTTGCCGTTCTGGCGCTGGCGCTGACGCCGCTGTTCGTCTGGTTCTGCTGCCGCATCGAGCCGGGGAACGGGGAAATCGCGGTGCTGATCCGCAAAACCGGCAAGCCGCTGCCGCAGGAACGGCTGATCGCCACGTCTCCGGACGAACAGGGGATCCAGCTCGAAGTGCTCGGCGAAGGCCGTTACTTCCGCAATCCCTACACCTGGGACTGGCAGATCCTGCCGATCACCGACGTCCCGGCGGGGAAATTCGCCGTGCTCGTCCGCAAGTTCGGCAAGGATCCCGGCGGCGGCCGGATCATCGCCCCCGACGACCAGAGCAACGGCGTCCTCCGCGACGTGCTCGGCACCGGCAAGCACCGCATCAACCCCTACGCCTACGAAGTGCGGATTTACGACGACGTCAAAATCATGCCCGGATTCGTCGGCGTGGTCACCTCGCTCTCCGGCGAAGACGCCTTCTCGGGAACCCGCAACGATTACGCCAAAGAGCACGGCTTCCTGGTCGAACCTGGCCGCAAAGGCGTTTTGTCCGAAGTGCTCAAAGAAGGGACGCACCGCATCAACCCCTTCATCTACAGCGTGGCGCTGGTCAACACCCAGAGCCAGCGGCATGAGTTCTCCGGGAACGACGCGATCACCTTCCTGACCGTGGACGGCTTCCAGGTTTCGCTGGAGGGCACCGTGGAGTTCAACGTCGATGAAACGCTCGCCCCCCGCCTCTCCCACGAGGTCGGCGATATGGAAGACATCCTCAAAAAGCTCATCCTCCCCTCGGTGCACGGCTTCGCCCGCATCGAAGGCAGCAAGCAGGGAGCCACCGAATTCATCATCGGCGAAAGCCGCCAGGTCTTCCAGACCCAACTTGACAAATACCTGCGCGAAAACTGCAAAAAGTGGGGAGTCAAAATCAACTCGGTGCTGATCCGCGACATCATCGTGCCGCAGGAAATCGCCGAAATCATCCGCAACCGCGAACTCGCCCGGCAGGAGGCCCGCAAATATTCCGAACAGATCGAGCAGGCCCGGTCCGAGGCGGAACTCGCCAAGCAGAAGATGCTTGCCGAGCAAAGCAGCAAAAAGACCGCCGCCGAAACCGCCCGCATCACCGCCACCATCGAGGCGCAGCAGAAGCAGATCGAACAGGTTATCGCCGCCGAAACCCGGCTCAAAGTCGCCGAAATCGACTTCAGGACCGCGCAGGCCGACGCGCAGGCCCAGCTCAACGCGGCCGAGGCCGAACGCCGGGTGATCGCCGAACGCAACCAGCGCGAAGCGGAGGTGCTCAAACGCCAGATCCTGGCCTACGGCGGCGGCGAGAACTTCGTCCGCGCCATGCTTTACGCCAAGCTGATGCCCGGCATCGGGTCGATCGTCAGCAACAGCGCCGGAGGAGGCTTGTTCGGACTGCCCTTCGGCATCCCCGCAAACACGAAAGGAGGCGCGCAATGAGCGAACTTCACGATACCGCCCCGCAAACCGTCCGCAGCAACAGAGCCCCCCGCACCCTGGGCGCGGCCGTCGTCGTCCTCCTGCTGGCGGGCGTGCTGCTCTACCTGGCGTTCCAGTGGTGTTTCTGCCGCTTCTACGTCCCGGCGGGCCACATGGCCGTGGTCACCGCCAAAACGGGCAAAGACCCCGCGCCCGGCGCCATCCTGGTCGAAAAGGGCGAAAAAGGCATCTGGCGCGACGTGCTGGCCGAAGGCCGCCACTTCCTCAATCCGGTCGAATACGAGGTGAAGATCGTCCCCGCCGTCACTATCCCGCTCGGCAAGGTGGGCATCGTCACCGCGATGGTGGGCAGCGAGCTCCCGCCCGGCGAAATCATCGCCCCCGACGACCGCGCCAAAGGCGTCCGGCGCGACGTGCTCGGCCCCGGCGTCTAC
>Ga0209800_10003819_pt1 | contig 11612 bp, 6 predicted proteins | sample Higcelweek8metaG_FD_187174 | JGI IMG/M metagenome (GOLD analysis project Ga0209800, IMG submission 187174) | Freshwater pond sediment microbial communities from the University of Edinburgh, under environmental carbon perturbations - High... | ecosystem: Environmental > Aquatic > Freshwater >... | reverse complement strand
TGGGGTTAAACTGAGACATCAGCTCTGCCCAGAGGAAACGGGCCGCCCGTAGCTTGGCAACCTCCATAAAGAAGTTCATACCGATGGCAAAAAAGAAGGAAAGGCGCGGAGCAAACTGGTCCACCTCCAGCCCTTTGGCCAAGGCCGCCTTCACATATTCGATCCCGTCAGCCAGAGTAAAAGCCAGCTCCTGAACATTGTTGGCCCCAGCCTCCTGAATATGGTAGCCACTAATGGAGATGGAGTTAAACTTGGGCATATACTTGCTGGTATACTCGATAATATCGGCTATTATACGCATTGAGGGGGCGGGCGGGTAGATATAGGTGTTACGGACCATAAACTCTTTAAGGATGTCGTTCTGGATCGTACCGGCCAGCTTGTCCTGCGAGACCCCCTGCTCTTCAGCAGCAACAATGTAGAGTGCAAGTATAGGAAGTACCGCCCCGTTCATGGTCATGGAGACGGAGACATCTGCCAGCGGAATATCCTTGAAAAGCACCTCCATATCCAAAATGGAATCAATGGCTACGCCAGCCTTGCCAACATCACCAACCACACGGGGATGGTCTGAATCGTAACCACGGTGAGTTGCCAGGTCAAAGGCTACTGACAGACCTTGTTGTCCGGCTGCCAGATTACGGCGATAAAAGGCGTTGGATTCTTCTGCTGTGGAAAAACCGGCATACTGCCGCACCGTCCAGGGACGTCCGGCATACATGCTGGCCTTGGGACCACGCAGAAAAGGGGCAAAGCCGGGCATGGTATCGACAGTTTCCAGATTTTCCAGATCAGCCTGTGTGTAGAGCGGCTTAACCGGAATTCCCTCTGCAGTATCCCACACAAGCGGTGCCGTCGTTTCCTTCTTGATCTCTTTACTGGCCAGTTTTTCCCAATCTTGCAGTGTTTTTTTCTCAAATGCAGACATGATGATTACCTTTCCTTGTAAGCTATAAAGGCTCCAGATTAAAAACCTGGAGCCTTTTGTTAGCACATTTGCAAGGGCGGATTATACGATACCCCTACAGCAATCTACAGCACCGCCTTCAGGTAGGTGGTGGTGCGCTCACGTTTCTCTTTTTCTATCAGGGCCGGATCTACCTCAACAAACTTCTCATCAGGGGTTATCTTGAATAGTGGCTGCCCCTTCTGAACGATGGTACCATCACCACCTTCCATGATGATTTTATCCAGAGTACCGGCAAACGGCGCCCGGATGGTATTGAACATCTTCATTACTTCAATGATGTACAGCGGTTGGTCCTTTTCAAAGTGCATCCCCTCGGTCACAAAGGGTGGCAGTCCCGGCGCTTCCTGACCATAGTACATACCGCCGCAGACCGCAACAATCTCATCAGCCTTTGTTGTTGGGGGTGGTACCAGAATCTTCTTCATCCGGGCCTGCAGATCCAGGTCGGTCAGATAATCAGGAATCACTACTTCCAGATCGTCCAGCACCTTCATATCCCAGAATCTGGTATTCTCGCCAATCAGGAACAGCATACCCAACATCTCAAGGCCAACCTCAAAACCATAGTGGGCTGAACGGATCTGGTCCCACATCTCCTGGTCAAAACCACCTTGCGGCTTGTCTTTGTGCAGGATCTCGTTCAGCTTGTCATACTCATCCTTATGCAGACCGAAGTGTTCACGAATCTTGCGTGAAAAATCTAGTCCCTGCTTCAACAGTTCCTGGTCATGATCCCAGATGATCTCAGCGGCTGGTTTGTGGGGACGGAAGTCCATATGGAGGTACTCGTAGGTATCCCGGAGGACTCCCAGCGGATTGCGCAGCCAGATTACCTTGCCTTTTTCAATCTTGAAGTTCTTAGTATTGATGGACAGCCAGCCGGACAACAGATGGGGATCATCCAGAAGTCTTTCCATCGGGCGGGTGATCAGCGTGCCTTTGCGATCCAAAAGAGCTGACATATTCTTCAACTCTTTTGCCAATACATCCGGCTGATCACCAAACTGCTCAGTCACCAGCTTGGCGTAATGCTTCTTCATCTGAAAGAAGGCGTAAACGACATCCAGTTTGTTAGCCTCTTCCTTGAGGGTTCCCACCAAAGTCAGGTACGGCACCACAAAACGGGTGGTTGGCTTGGCCATAACATTGCGGCCCAGGAACCAGTTGACCAAACCATAGTGAAACTCAAGGTTGGTTGCCAGAGAACTACCCCGCAGGGTGGTGCTGCGTAACACTTCGGACAGACGCTCATAGCTGCAGAGACGATCCTCACCCTTGGTCAGCAGCAGGGCGATGTTGGAATCGTAGGCACCTGCCACCTTGTACTTCATGAACTGGTTGGTGTCAGGGTTCAACATGCTGATCCCCTGATCATCCCGCACCTCACCCTTAATCGGCTTGGACCAGTAACGGATCATACCGCCGGCATGGGGTGAAAGTGAGGCATCGGTTGCATTCAGTCGTGCCTCTACCGAGGCGTTGAAGCGGACAAATCGTTCAGGCCTGGGCAGATTTTTCTTATGCTGTGCCAACAACGCCATCGCCTCAACCAACGACTCGACAATAAAAAAGTCATTGCTATCGTTAGGGTTGGTAAACTTCAGGGAGTAGCAGAGCTCGGTTACCCGGTGTTCCACCTGAATCCGGGTGTTAACCTCCATAAAGTAGTGACGGTCGCGATCAACAATACATTCAAAGGTTGAGGCAGAATCCAGCCCAACAGCCTGTCCAAAACGGGCAGATTCCTCTTCCATCCGCTGCAACACCTTCAGATCAGACTCAAGTGCAGTTACCTCTTCAGTTCTATCATCTGCTTTTGCTCTGGCAATGGCAGCCATCAGACCTTCCTGAGTTACCGACACCTCCAGCAATTTCTGCTCATGCATCTGCAGAGAGCAGTCGCGCCCCCCAAGGGAGATACACCAGTCTCCATTACCCAGCAGCTGAATCTCGTTATGGCGGGTCTGTTCGATATTCAGTTCGATCAGGACGTTCTTGTTATCACCAACACCGTTGGCCTTAACCTCCTGCAGCACCTCCCGCACCATGGCAGGGGCCTCGGCAGCTGCCTTGGCAATCGCTTTTTCATCAGCATTTTTGGTACCCAGGAGTGAAGCCCCCAGAATCCGCTGCCCCTTACCACCACCGCCACCAATCGCTTTAAGACGGAAACGGCTTTGGGGATACTTGCGGAACAGCTCGGCCACCTCTTCCTGTACCTGGGCGCAGAGTTCTTCGATGCTGTACAGGTCAATCCCCTTGGCATAGGAGGCCATCAAAATATGATCAGCCAAGGTTTCAAGCGGTAACTTGGTGTCTTTCAGGATAGTGGCATCACATTCCAGATCTTCAGCCTTGACCAATGCCAGTAGCTTCTCGCGGCTGTCATGCTTCTTGACCAGGGTACGGGCGGTAACGTTATCCACACCAGGAGTAACAGAGACGTTCACCAGCAGAGCAGTCCGCTTGGCTTCATCTTTTTTTCCGGCCCGAGCCTGGGTTGCTGCACAGGGACCGATAAACTTGAGACCGGCCTTTTCAATGGCCGCCACAAACTCTTCATCTTCAGCCATAAAGCCATAACCGGCAAAGATGGAGTCATACCCGTTATCCTTGGCAATACCAATAATCTGATTGATCCTCTCAACCCGCTCTTCCTTACTGGCGCCGGAGTAGTCAGGCACCCGATGGACCCGGTTGGAGTCGGTCAACTGGCGCAGTTCAGGAGCCAAGGCATTGGGGTAGACAATGGAGTCTTTTTCAGAAAGCAGGATACCGTAATGGCTGATCCCCATCTCCTGATAGACATCCATGGCCTCTTTACGGATAGGGCCACGGCAGACAATCAGCGGCTTCAAATCTTCGCAGGAAAAAGAACGGACCCACTCGGATGAAGACTTGCTCAATCGGCGATCCCGGTGGATCAGGGGGTTGTGCTTATAGTAGTCGGTATGAGGCATGGGCTTATATCTCCAATTAGAATCAATGAGTTAAGTAATGACAGGTTAATGGAACTCGCGCTGGATCGCCTGCATCGGGCCGGGCTTATAGTGCCGCAGCAGGAAGTTCATGTTCTCGCCCAGTACCTTACGCAGATCGGTGGGCATTACCAGCGATGATATAGAGCCCAGAGCCAGCCCTTCCTTCGGATTCATCAACTCTTTTTCATAGCGGAGATTCAGGGCAGCCTCTTCAATCTTTAACCAGTCAGCCACATCCTTCTCGGCATCCTTGGTAGCCTCACCAGCATCCATACCGGCGGCAACCCGCTCCTGAACCCCGGACTTGATCTTTTCCTTGACTGCACCACGCAGCTTGCGCAGCTCATCCTTATAGACAAACTCTTTACCAGCCGGCCCCATAACCGCCAGACGGGTGGTGGGCAGGGCCAGAACCAGATCGGCACCGGTGGGATAGTTGTTGTAGGAGGCGTAGGCCCCGCCGTAGGCGTTCCGAATGATCAGCAGGATACGGGGGGTACGGATATCAACGATGGAATCCAGCATGGCCCGACCTGCCTGGACAATACCACGGGACTCCTGCTCACGACCAGGCAGGAAGCCGGTGGTATCTTCCATGAAGATCATCGGGATGTTGTAGATATTACAGAAACGGTTAAAACGGGCGATCTTGTAGGCGGAATCCACCGAGATCTGGCCTGAAGCCACTGCAGAGTTGTTGGCCACAAAGCCGACCACATTACCACCCAGACGCCCAAAGGCGGTGACTGCCTCACGGGCACGACCAGGCTGCATTTCAAAGTAATCACCATGATCACAGATCTGCTGGATCATAATAGAGACATCAAACGGAGTGTTGAAACCGGTGGGGGAGTTGAATGCCTTTTTCAGCAAGGTATTGATTTCCCAGGTTTTACGATCAAGAGGATCACTGGTTTTCTGGAAACGGGCCAGCACACTATTGTTATCAGGCAGGTATGAAAGCAACTGCAGCGAACTCCTGAGTGCGCCAACTTCGTCCTCAACGGTCAGATCAGCCACACCGGAAGCGCCATGTACCTTTGGTCCGCCCAGATCCTCAGGGGTAACATCCTCACCCAGCACCGACTTGACCACGCCTGGACCGGTCAGACCGAAAAAGGTGTCATTGGGCTGAATCACGAAGCTGCCCTGACGTGGCAGGTAGGAACCACCACCGGCGTTGAAGCCAAACATGCACATAATGGAAGGAACCACACCGCTAATCTTGCGAAGAGCGGTAAAGGCCTCGGCATAACCGTCAAGACCACCCACACCGGCAGGCACAAAAGCACCGGCAGAATCGTTCATACCGATGACTGGAATCCCTTTTTCACCAGCCATCTGGAACAGCAGGGCCAATTTACGACCGTTGGTGGCATCAATGGAACCGGCCCGTACCGTAAAGTCATGACCATACAGTGCCACATCACGGCCATTCACATTCAGAATACCGGTAACCAATGAAGCACCGTCTAGGTTTTTACCCCAGTTCTGGAACAGAACATTGGGCTCCTTTTCAGTCAGCACCTTGATCCGTTCCCAGACAGTCATCCGCTTCTTGAAATGCTGTTTTTCAATCTGAGCAATACTGACCGATTTGATCGGACGCTGAATCAGGTCATGACCTTCCTTCATCGCCTCTTCATAGCCGCCCTTCTTGCCGGGAATCTCGCCGGGAATGGTAAATTCAACGGTTTCCGGTGGGGCAAACGGGTTCTTCAGTGAGGGCTTGATCGCTTTCTTGGACATCTGAACCATCCTTCCTCTGCAGTGTAATATACCTACATGATCTTCGGAAAAAAACTAACTATTCAGCTATCTGGCAACCACCGCCAACACCTGTACTTCGTTGCCATCCTTTGACAACAGTCGGTGCCGCAGAGATGAGTCAAAGTAGACACAATCTCCCTCGGTCAATTCGTGACGTTGGTCATCCAACACCAGTTCGGCGGTTCCTTTCATGATAAACAGGAACTCTTCGCCATCATGGCTGTACGTATTTTCTTCAGAGACTTTTCCCATTACCGACAACAGAAACGGCTCCATCTTTTTGTTCTGCTTACGCCAGGACAGCGACTCGTAGGAGTAGCCCTGGCTGGTACCGGCACGGGAGATAACCCGTGGCATCAGTTTGCGCTCATCGGCACGCACGATTTCGTAACGGCACTCCTCCTCTTCTTCAGCAAAGAAGTGACCGATCTTGACATCAAAAAAACGTGCGATTTTGGAAAGCGTTGCTATGGGGGGAGAGACGTTATTATTTTCAATCTGGGAGATAAGAGCAGGTGAAAAGCCGGTCTCACGGGCAACAGCCTGGAGAGTCAGCTTCTTGGTCAATCGGAGTTTTTTGATTTTTGCACCAATGTTGAATTCGTTGCTCATCACTTAATCCACCGAAATATAAACCTGTTTTGGTGCGGCGTTTGTATACAAAACCGATTATATTGTCAATAAAATAGTTTTACTCGCAACAAAGACGACATTAGCCTAACTATATCGCTTTTAGCAATACTTAAATAACGGCTTTACACTCCCAGCAACTGACGGGCCAGCAGTTCCAACGTGTGGACCACCTCAACAGTAGAACCATGTTGTTTCAAACCGTCATCCAACTGCATCATGCAGCCGGGACAGCCGGTGGCTACGGCATCTGCGCCGGTGGCGATAATCGCCTCGCTTTTAAGGTCATTAATCTCCATGGAGGAACCGTAGTGATAGACATTGAAGGTGCCACCCAGACCACAACAACGGTCAGCTCCTTCCATTTCCACCAGCTCGAGTCCGGGAGTGGCCTTGATCAGATCACGGGGTTGGGCGGTCAGTTTACGGGTACGCAGATGACAGGGATCATGATAGGTGATCCTGCCGGTTGCACCGGCACCGGTTTCAGCAGGCTTCAGTCCCAGCTTGAACAGCAGCTGTGCAGCATCCACAGTCTTTGCGGCTAACCGGTCAAGGCGTCCGCGCAGCTCAGGGTTACGCTTACCCACCACCAGCGGATAGAGCCGATGCAAGGCGCCTCCACAGGTGGCGCAGGCGCTCATCACATAATCTGCCTCATATCGCTCAAGGGCGGCCAGGTTTCGCTCGGCCAGATCGCGCACCGTCTCGATGTCTCCGCCGGACATGCCGGGCAGACCACAGCACTGCTGATCTTTGGGAATAATAATGGTGCAACCCAGATGCTGGAACAGTTTAACCGCAGCAACGCCAACTCTGGGATAGGCAAAGTTGGTCATGCAGCCCACAAAGAAGATAATCCGTGGTTTACCCGGCTGGCCTTCTATCACCTCTGGGTAGCGCTCCATAAAAGTGGTCTTGGCAATGGCCGGGATATAGCGTTTGTTACCCACAAACGGAAGCGGAAAGCGCAGACGCAGACCTGAGTTCTCCGGCACCTTCTTGAAGAACAACGGCCCCAGCAGCGCGGCAGCCTTGGCCCCCAGCTTCATCCGGGTACGGCTCTTGATTACTTGCCCGACAGCGGTATGAAAGGTAGAAAGACCACGTTTTTTTGCCAGTGCCTCACGGGCGGCGATCACAATCTCGTCAGTGGGCACATCATTGGGACAGCGATCAACGCAACTACCGCAGAGCAGGCACTTGGACATGGCCAGATAGGTTTGATCATCCAGATCTATATCATCCTTCAACAGATGCTGGATCAGCGTCAGCTTGCCTCGGGCAGTGGCAGGCTCACGTTGAAAGGCGGTGAAGGCAGGACAGTTGGAACGGCAGGTACCACACTTGACGCATTTTTTAAGTTCTTCTTCAATCCGCTGAAGAGTATCAGCAACTATCTGATCAGACATAATCAAAATCCTTTTTAGACACCGAGCAACGGAGCAACAGAAAAAAAACAAAACCCAACTACAATAGTAGACAAAACAACCCCAGCTTTTCAAGGATTTATATTTCAGGCTTACTCAGTTACTCGGTTGCGACCTGTTTCAATCCTGCCTTTCCAGCCTTCCAGCACTGCCAACGCCCGTTCAGCCAGCAATAGTTTGCGATCTTTTTTCTTAGCCCTGCTTTCCAGGGAGGGGAACAGACCATAGTTGACATTCATCGGTTGAAAATGCCGGACATCCGCATTGGTAATATGGTGAATCAAGGCCCCCAGAGCAGTTTCCTGCGGAGGCAGGACCGGTTCTTGATGAGCGACCAGCGCAGCTGCCGTCAGGCCAGCCAGAAAACCTGAGCCTGCTGACTCAACATAGCCCTCAACACCGGTGATTTGGCCGGCAAAGATGATGCGAGGATCTGACTTCAGCTGCTGTGTGGGCAACAACAAAGCCGGTGCATTGATAAAGGTGTTACGGTGCATAACCCCCAAGCGGACAAACTCGGCCTGCTCCAATCCCGGAATCATCCGCAGCACCCGGCGTTGTTCCGGCCAGGTCATCTTGGTCTGGAACCCCACCAGATTATAGAGGGTCTTCTCATTGTTTTCTGCCCGTAACTGCACCACGGCCCAAGGCTCTCTGCCTGTGGCCGGATCAGGCAGACCGACCGGCTTCATCGGGCCAAAGCGCAGGGTTTCATCACCACGCTCTGCCATCTCTTCAATCGGCATACAGCCATCAAAATGAACCACCTTCTCAAACTCGCGGGGTGCAACCTTTTCTGCAGCCTTCACGGCTGCAATAAACGCCGCGTACTGCTCCTGATCCATGGGGCAGTTAAGATAATCGTCAGGATCACCCTTGCCATAGCGGGAGGCGGCGTAGATCCTGGACAGGTCAAGGGATTCTGCCGTAACTATCGGGGCGATGGCATCGTAGAAGTAGAGCCGTTCCCCCACCAGACGGGACAGTTCCTCGGCCAGTGCATCGCTGGTCAAGGGACCGGAGGCGATTACCACCAGCCCTTCAGACGGCAGGCAGGTTAGTTCCTCACGGATCAGGGAAATATTGGGATGGGAGGAGATTCGTTCCGTTATCCAGGCGGAGAACAGGTCACGATCGACAGCCAGGGCACCACCGGCCGGAACCCTGGTGGCATCGGCAGCCTGCATAACCAGAGAACCGCAACGCCGCAGCTCTTCCTTCAACAGGCCAACCGCATTCCCCAGATCTGCCCCCCGCAGGGAGTTTGAGCAAACCAGCTCGGCCAGCCCCTCCAGTTGATGGGCTGGTGAATAGCGGTGAGGCTTCATCTCATACAGTCGAACCTGTAGGCCACGCTCAGCCGCCTGCCAGGCTGCCTCACAACCGGCAAGGCCGGCACCGATGATGGTTACCTGCATCATGCGCTTGTCCAGTCACATCCCTCTTTAGGACATTTCAGGAACTCACCCTTCTTCTTGTAGACCTTCTTGACCAGTAACGGAAAACCACACTTGGGGCATGGCTGAGGTACTGGTGGGTCCCAGAGGGCAAATTTGCACTCCGGGTAACGGTTACAGGAATAAAACAGTTTGCCGTAGCGTGATTTTTTCTCGGTCAGCTCTCCCTGTTTGCATTCAGGACAGGTTACACCGGTTCCTTTGGGCTTGTTCAGCGGCTGGATGTTCTTGCAGGCCGGATAGCCGGAGCAGGCCAGATATTTGCCGTAACGGCCATCCTTGATCAACATCTGTTGGCCGCACTTGTCACACTTTTCTTCTGAAACCGTCGGCTCGGCTACTTCTTCAGAACTGGTATTCTCAAGATTACGGGTATATTTACACCCCTCCTTAAACCCTGTGCAGGCGATAAATTTACCCCGCTTACCGAGCTTGATCGCCAGCGGCTTGCCACATTCCGGACAGGCCTCTTCCAGTGTTTCAGTCGTCAGGTCATCCTTCTTCACTTCCCCTTCTTTCTGCTTCAACAGGGTAATGAATGGAGTCCAGAACTCCCTCAAGAGCGGTTTCCACTGCTTTTCACCACGGGATACCTGATCAAGTTCCTCCTCAAGCCCTGCGGTGAAGTTATAATCCACATACTTGGGAAAATGGGCGGTCAGCAGGTCATTGACCACCATGCCAACATCTTCGGGGAAAAAACGTTTTTTGTCCAAACGGGCATACTTACGTTCCACCAGGGTGTTAAGGGTACTGGCGTAGGTGGATGGCCGACCGATACCATACTCTTCCAGAGTCTTGACCAACGTTGCCTCAGTATAGCGGGGGGGCGGCTGGGTAAAATGTTGCTCCGGCAAAACCTCCAGCAGCTTAAGTGCATCCCCCTCCTCCAGAGGAGGCAATGTACCTTCTTTTTCCTCGTCTTCGTCATCCACCCCTTCAATATAGAGCTTCATAAAGCCAGGAAAACGGAGCACCGAGCCGGTTGCCCGCAGGGTATAACGGTCTTTTTCCTTACCGCTCACCGCAATATCAACCGAGGTCTGGTCAAGCAGCGCCTCTGCCATCTGACAGGCGACGGTCCGCTTCCAGATCAGCTCATACAATTTAAACAGGTCAGGTGTCAGGTATTTCTTCAGCTCTGTCGGGGTCTTGTCCAGATAGGTAGGCCTGATCGCTTCGTGGGCTTCCTGGGCGTTCTTTGATTTGTTCTTGTAAAAGCGCGGCTTGGCCAGGGCGTATTCTTTGCCATAGGCTGCCACGATCAGATCATGGGCCTCTGCCAGGGCCTGAGCCGAGAGATTTACACTATCAGTACGCATGTAGGTTATCAGACCAACCGTACCACCTTCTCCGATGGCCACCCCTTCATACAGTTTCTGAGCCGTGGCCATGGTTTTTTTAGCGCCAAAACCTAATTTACGGGAGGCTTCCTGCTGCAAGGTTGAGGTGGTAAAAGGAGGGGCCGGATTGCGCTTCATCTCCTTGCGGACCACCGTTGTCACCTGCGCTGAGCCCTGCTCAATGGCGTTTTTAAGTAATTCAGCGCTTTTTTGATCAGGAATGTCAAATTTACCCAGTTTTTTAGTACCAACAGCTACCAGACCGGCCTTAAACGCCTGCCCTCCCATTTTTTCAAGGCGGGTACCGATGGTCCAATACTCCTGTTCGATAAATGCAAGGATTTCCTTTTCCCGCTCGCAGACCAACCGCAGGGCAACCGACTGAACCCTGCCAGCCGAAAGTCCGTAGCGGACCTTTTTCCAGAGAAACGGAGAGAGATTAAAGCCAACCAGATAATCAAGTATTGAGCGGGCCTGCTGGGCATCCACCAGGTCCACAGCGATATCCCGGGGATTCTGCACAGCATGGATGATTGCATCCTTGGTGATTTCGTGAAAAACCACCCGCTGAATAGGAATCTTTGGTTTTTTATCCAGCCCTAACGCAGCCAGCAGGTGCCAGGAAATCGCCTCCCCCTCACGGTCGGGGTCAGTTGCCAGTAACAAACGGTCAGCAACTTTCAGCTCTTTTTTGATGGCATCAAGATGTTTCTTGCTCTCTGGCAAGACTGCGTATTTGGGTTCAAAGTCGTTCAGCGTATCAACGGACCCTTGCTTGCTGGGTAGTGCCCTGACATGCCCGAAGGAGGCCAGTACCCGAAAGTCTGAACCGAGGAATTTTTCAATGGTCTTGGCCTTGGCCGGAGACTCGACAATGACAAGTTGGTGCGCCATATAACGGTATATCCTTATGAGATGGAATAATACGATCCGGGAAGCTGTGTCAGCATCCCCTTCAGTTCAAGGCCAAGCACCATAGCCGAAACCTCTCCGGGCGTCAATTCCAGAGCCAGGGTTATTTCGTCAAGATG
>Ga0209800_10003818_pt1 | contig 11613 bp, 11 predicted proteins | sample Higcelweek8metaG_FD_187174 | JGI IMG/M metagenome (GOLD analysis project Ga0209800, IMG submission 187174) | Freshwater pond sediment microbial communities from the University of Edinburgh, under environmental carbon perturbations - High... | ecosystem: Environmental > Aquatic > Freshwater >... | reverse complement strand
CGAAGCCGCACGGAATGCCGGAGAGCGGGGCCCCCGAAAAGTACCCGAAGCCCGCCAAAGGCGGGACCCGAGGCCCGTGGCCGAAGGGTGGCAACTTTTTGGGGTGAGGCACCCTGCCGGTCGGGGTGCAGGGGCAAGCGCTCTGCCCGCCGGAGGCTACCGGCGCGAAGCGAAACTGCTACATGGCAAAATTGAAAATTTTGCCGCGTAGCGCCGAGGCGGAGTTGACCGGTCAGGTCAATTCGCCGTCTCTACGCCGGGAAACCCGGTTTGTTGAGTAAAGGCCGCGAGACAAAAAAAGTCCGCTGTTCCACTTGTAAATGGTTTTCCCCGGTGCTATAGTAAATAGATTGTTGGTCATAATCAAACCGGCATTCTCGTGAAACCTCGATCCGTTTGGGGATCGAACGCGGCCGCCCCGTATTTGGGCTATGGCCGCCGACCGTGGGGTTTTGAATGGCGCGGACCGCTGCGGCTGTCCTGTCTTTCCGCCTCCCGCCGGGTTTCCGGGCTGCCAGAAAATGGAAAGTCCAGATGGAAGAGGCAAAGCACATTTGCGTATACTCCGGGAGTGCACACCCGGAGCTGGCGCAGCAGATCGCGAATTATCTCGGGATCAGTCTTGGCAAGGTGCATCTCACTCATTTCCCCGACGGGGAATTCTTCGTCCAGTTCGAGGAGAACGTCCGCCGCGCCGACGCATTTTTGATTCAGCCCACCTGCAAGCCGCCCAACGACAATCTGATGGAACTCTTGATCATGATCGACGCCGCGCGCCGCGCGAGCGCCGCCCGGATCACCGCCGTGCTGCCCTACTTCGGCTATGCCCGGCAGGACCGCAAGGACAAACCGCGGGTTCCGATCACCGCCAAACTGGTGGCGAACCTCATCACCGTGGCCGGAGCCGACCGGATCATCACGATGGACCTCCATTCGCAGCAGATCCAGGGCTTTTTCGACATTCCGATGGACCATCTCTATGCGCGCCCGGTGCTGGTGCCCTACCTCAAGAAGTTGATCGGCACCGACGGCGTGGTGGTCGCCCCCGACTCGGGTTCGGCCAAAATGGCGATGAACTACGGCGACATGCTTGAAGCCGGGTTCGCGGTGGTGACCAAGCGGCGGATTAACGCCACCACGGTCGCCTCCAGCCACCTGGTTGGCGATGTGAAGGATAAAGTGTGCGTGATCACCGACGACCTCACCAGCACTGCCGGGACGCTCTGCGCCGCCGCCAAGATCCTCAAGGCCAACGGCGCCGCGCGGATCTACGCCGCGGTTTCGCACTGCATGTTGAGCGAATCGGGCAAGGAGAAACTGCTCGCCACGCCGGAGATCGAGCAGTTGGTCACCACTGATGCGGTTCCGGTTGTCGATGACCTCGGCGGGCGGATCAAGGTGATCTCGGTCGCGCCGCTTCTCGGCGAGGCGATCCGGCGCATCCACGACGGGAAATCGGTTTCGTCGCTGTTTTACATCAATCACTAGATTTTATACGGCTTAGAAGTTACCAAAAGACAGGAAAGGGGTTCCATGAGCAAAGTCAACAACGAGATTGCGGTGCAGGAGCGCAAAGATTTCGGGAAGAACGCTTCCCGCCGCTCCCGCAAAGCCGGCATGATTCCGGCGGTCGTCTACAGCAAGGGCGAGGAGGCGCGGGCGATTTTCGTCGGTGCCGACGCCTGGAAGGTCCTTGCCGGACACCACGTCCACATGGTCATGCTGAACGACGGCGCGAAGAAGAGCGCCGCGCTGGTCAAAGAGGTCCAGTACAATCACCTCAAGAATTACGTGCAGCACATCGACTTCCAGGAAGTTGACGTGAATGCGGACGTCACCTCGGCGGTTCCGATTCACGCGCACGGCGACTGCGTCGGCGTCAGCCACGGCGGAGTGCTCGAATTCGAGCTGCATGAGCTTACCGTGATCTGCCACCCGGACCACCTGCCGGAATTCATCTCCGCGGAAGTCTCGAAGCTGGATATCGGCGGACAGCTCCACGTGAAGGACCTGGTGTTGCCGGAAGGCGTCCGGACCAGCGTCGATCCGGAAGCGGTCGTCGCTCATGTCGCCCGTCCGCGCGAAGAGGCGGCGGCTCCGGCTCCGGCAGCGGCCGAACCGGAAGCCATCAAGGAGAAGAAGCCCGAAGCCGCCGAGGCGGCTGCGAAGTAGGCATCTTTGCGGAGTAAGGAGATCCGGCGATGAATTCCGACGGGAGCGAGCGCATTCTTCTGGTGGTCGGCCTCGGCAATCCGGGGCGCGAGTACGAGGGGACCCGTCACAATGCCGGATTCATGGTGATCGATCGGCTGCTGGCCGGGTTTCCGGCCGGGCGGTTCGAAGCAAGGCATGTGGCGGAGAGTTTCGTCCATGCCGGAATGTTCCGGGGGAAGCCGCTGTTTCTGCAGAAGCCCCAGACGTTCATGAACCTGAGCGGTCTGGCGGTGGCGGGGTTCGCCCGGAAGGAAGGGATTCGGCCGGAAGAGATTCTGGTCGTCTCCGACGATCTGGATCTGCCGATCGGGCGGCTGCGGCTGCGCACCGGCGGGTCGGACGGCGGTCACAACGGGCTCAAGTCCGTGATCGCCGAACTCGGGAGCACGTCGTTCCGGCGGCTCCGGGTCGGAGTCGGCCGCCCCGCGCCGGGCGGAACGGTCGATTATGTGCTGTCGAAGTTCGACGGCGTGGAGGCGGAACAGTTCGGCAAGACGCTCGACGCGGCGGCCGAAGCGGTCCGCGCGGCGTTGGCCGGAGGAATGAACCGCGCGATGAACAAATTCAACGCATGGGCGCTTCCGACGGAAGACGGAGAGCAAACAACTCAATCACAGTAAGAGGTTTATTTTGAAGAAATACGAAGCTGTATTCATTCTGGACATCCGCAGGACGGATGACGAGGGCGCGGCGTTCACCAAGGAGTTCGCCGATCTGATCGCATCTCTCGGCGGCAAGCTGGAAACCGCGACCCCGATGGGCCGCCGCCAGTTCTCCTACGAGATCAACAAGCGCAAGGCGGGCATCTACTTCGACTTCATTTTTGAACTCGACGCCCTCAAGGTGCTCGACATCAAGGAGAAGTACAAGCTCGACGAGCGCATCCTGCGCAACATGATCCTCATCTGCGACCGCCCTGAGACGGCCGTGGAAGGTACGATCAGGCTCAATCTCGAGTAAAAGCGGTCCCGCGTCGGCGGAAGTCTGTTTCTGGAACAATCAACCCGGGAGGCCGAAAATGGCGTCACTGAACAAAGTTTTTCTGTTGGGTAATCTTACCCGGGATCCCGATTTGCGCGCACTGCCGAGCGGATCGGCGGTCTGCGAGTTCGGCATTGCCGTGAACCGCCGTTACACCGCCGCCAACGGACAGGAGGTCGAGGAGCCGTGCTTCGTCGATATCGTGGTCTGGGGCCGGAGCGCGGAGAGCTGCAAGCAATATCTGGAAAAAGGCTCCCAGGTGATGATCGAAGGACGTCTCCAGCTCGACCAGTGGGAAGACCGCAACGGCGGCGGCAAGCGCTCGCGGCTGCGGGTGATCGCCGAGCAGGTCCAGTTCCTGAGCCGCCGTCCGGGCGGGGACGGCCAGGGCTACGGGGACAACCAGGGCTACGGTGGTGGCGGTCGTCCGCAGGGCGCTCCTTACAGCCAGCCGGGCGGCGGATACCCGCAGCCGGGTGGCGGATACAATCAGCCGCCGCCGCAGCAGCAACAGCCGCCGCCGCCGCCGCGCGGGAATTACGGCAATCCGCCTCCGCAGGGTGGCGGAATGCCGCGCGCGGCGCAGCCGCCCCGGCAGGAGGGGGTGCCGCGCGCGGCGCAGCCGCCGATGCCGCCGATGCCGCCGGACGGCGCCTTCAACCCCGAAGACGGGGCCGAGGACGATATCCCGTTCTGACGCGCGAATGCCGGGATTCCGGCATGACGAGACAATCAATTGAAATCGCATTGAACCATACACGAAAGGTACCGAATTTATGCAGCCGAAAAGACAGGGTCGTCGCCGTTCGCCGGCGAAGCCGAAAATTTGCCGCTTCTGCGAAGCCAAAGTCACGTACATCGACTTCAAAGACGCCGAAACGTTGAGCAAGTTCCAGACCGAAAAGGGCAAAATCATGCCGCGCCGGATCACCGGGACCTGCCTCGATCACCAGAAGATGCTCGCCACCGCCGTCAAGCGGGCCCGCATCATCGCACTTGTGTACTGATTGGACGGAGGAAAGATATTATGGCTCACGTGAAACTGATCCTCCTCGATGATGTCGAGAACCTCGGACTCGCCGGGGATGAAGTGAATGTCGCGCCGGGTTACGCCCGCAACTACCTGCTGCCGCGCGGGTTGGCCGCCAAGGCCACCCAGGGGACGCTGCGGCTGGTCGAATCGCGCAAGACCCTGATCGCGGCCCGCCGCAACCAGGAACTGGCCGACGCCAAGGTGCTGGCCGCGAAGCTGGCCGGAATCGAGCTGTCGATTCCGATGCAGGCGACTGAAGACGAGCAGCTGTTCGGCTCGGTCACTTCGCGCATGATCGCCGAAGCCCTTGCCGCGCAGGGGTTCACCATCGATCACAACCGGATCAAGCTGGATCCGATCAAGACGCTCGGCACGTTCGAAGTGGAGGCCAAGCTCCATGCCGACGTGGTCGCCGCTTTGAAGGTCTGGGTCGTCCGGGGTTAACGGGCGAATGGCCTTCGATGGGACAGACGCGGCCCGTCCGGTTCCGGGGATCCTCCCGGACCGGGCGCAGCCGCATGATCCGGCCGTGGAACGGGCGGTTCTCGCGGCGATGCTGCGCGAACCCAGTCCCTGTGTGGATATTGTAACGGAACACTTCCGCGCGCCGGAAGTGTTCTATTCGCATGTCCACCGGGAGATTTTCCGGGTCATCATCGAACTTTACGCCGATCCCCAGCTCAAGGTGGACATCATTTCGGTGGCCCACCGCCTCAAGACGCAGGGCAAGCTCGAAGCCGTCGGCGGGGAGATCTTTCTCGCCGAACTCGACGGCGCCATTTCCACCACGGTCAACATCGAATCGTGGTGTGTGATCCTTCTCAAATACTCGATTCTCCGCCGGATGATCGACGTGTGCAGCGAGTCGCTGCTCAAGTGTTACGACCGCGACGCCGACGCCGGGCAACTGGTCGAAGAGATCGAGACCGACATCTACAAGGTCCGCAACGAGCAGACGAAGAGCTCCATCGTCGAAGTTCAGGACATCATCGCCGATGAGTTCATGGAGCTCATGAAGATCTACAACGGCGAGAAAGAGGTGGGCATTCCGACCGGATACGCCCAGCTCGACAGCTACACCGGCGGCCTGAAGGCGGGCGAAATGTTCGTATTGGCCGCCCGGCCCTCGATCGGCAAGACCAGTCTCGCGCTGAATTTGATCCGCAACCTGGTGCTGCCGACGCGCACGCCGAATCCGCGCAAGGTGGCGTTTTTCAGCCTGGAAATGACTTCGGCGCAGATCGCGCGCCGCTTGCTCTGCACCGAGGCGGGGCTCTCGGAGTCGGTGTTCTGGAACCGGTCGTTCCAGGACAGTGAGCTGACCAAAATGACCAATGCCGTCTCCGCCTTCCAGAAGGCGAAACTCTTCATCGACGACACCGGCGGCCTCACCATCGCCGAGCTTCGCGCCAAGGCGCGGCGGCTCAAGCTCAAGGAGGGGATCGACTGCGTGGTCATCGACTATCTTCAGCTCATGCACGCCGACGGCCGCACCGACAGCCGCCAGCAGGAAGTCGCTGAAATTTCGAGCGGAATCAAGACGCTCGCCAAGGATCTCAAGGTGCCGGTGCTGGTGCTGGCGCAGTTGAACCGCGAGGTTGACAAGACCGCCGGGGCCGGGGCGCGGCCGAAGCTCGCGCACCTGCGCGAATCCGGCACCATCGAGCAGGACGCGGACATCGTCACCTTCCTGCACCGCAACCGCGACGACGCCAAGGAGGTCTCCAGCGCCTCGCAGAGCGTCGAGGCGGAATGGATCATCGAAAAGAACCGTAACGGGCGGACTGGTGTTTTGAAGCTCCTCTTTTTCCCGACCAAGATGGAGTTTGTGGCGGCCGCGCCGTATAAGGAGGAGGATTGTCCGCAGTAACATGCGGGCGGCCCTTCCGTGCCGGGATCACTTTGACAGGAGTTCAGGAAACGTGAAATTCGCAAAAGCTTTCAGTCGGGTCATGGCGGTTCTCGTCCTGACCGGAGCCGGAGCGTGGGCGGCGCAGGTGGCGGAGGTCAAATTCAGCCAGGAGGGGCCGCAGAAGCTCCCGGATGAGCAGATCTCCTTCAATGTTCAGCTTCGTCCCGGCGCGGAATTCAACCGCGAAACGCTCGACGCCGACGTCAAGCGGCTTTACAATACGGGAAATTTCTCCGACGTGGTTTCGGAGGTTGAGACGCTGCCTGGCGACAAGGTCCGCATCACCTTCAAACTCCGCATGAAGCCCCGGATCAGCGCCATCCGCTACCGCGGCAACGTGAAATATTCGGCGGCCGACCTCGGCAAGGAAGTTTCGCTGACCGAAGGCGGGCTGCTCAACGACAAGGCGCTGCGTGAAAGCGCGCAGAAACTCCGCAAGTTCTACGAGGACAAGGGATATCACGACAACAAGGTGACTCCGGTCATCATGCCGGACGCCGACGGTTCGGTCACGCTGACCTTCCAGATTGAAGAGAATTTCAAACTGCGGGTCCACGATGTGTTTTTCGAGGGGACGACGGTCTTCTCGACGTGGGATCTGCGCCATTCGATCGCCAACCAGTACTCTTACTGGAACTGGCTGCCGTTCGTCAACGATTATTTCAATTTCGGGCTGCTCGACCGCCATGAGCTCGACCTCGACCGCGCCCGGTTGCGCGAAAAGTACCACGACAAGGGATACCTCGACTTCAAGATCGACGACCTGGCCATCACCCCGGTGAAGGACGATCCGGAGTATGTCGATCTCACCTTCAAGATCACCGAGGGCGAACCGTACAAGGTCGGAAAGCAGGCCATCACCGGCAATACCGTCTTCACCGAGGCGGAGCTGCTGCCCTGCCTGGTGCTCAAGGAGGGTGAGACGTTTTCGAGTTCGGTCGAAGAGGCGACCGCGAAGGCGATCTCGGCGCGCTACGGCGCGCTCGGCTATGCGGACATGAGCTGCCGCCCGGTCCGGCACGAGGACTTCGAGAACAAGACCGTGGGCATCGATTACGAGATCACCGAGGGGCGCAAGTATTTTGTGCGCAACGTGGTCATCACCGGGAACACCGAGACGAAAGACAAGGTGATCCGCCGCGAACTGATGATCCACGACGGCGACCCGCTCGACCCGTCGCGCGTCGATGTCAGCCGCCAGCGGCTGCTCGGCATGGGGTACTTCGAGAAGGTCGAAGCGTCGTCGGTCGGCGCCGACGCGCTGGATGAGAAGGACGTGGTGTTCAAGGTGGAAGAGAAGCCCACCCGCTACAACCTCCGCATCGGCGGCGGATCGTCCGACCTGAGCGCGATCTTCGGCATGGCGGAAGTTTCGACCAACAACTTCGACATCACCAATCCGGGCAACTGGTTCTACGGCGGCGGGCAGCGGATGCGCATCCAGGGCCTGTACGGCATCGACAACGCGGGGTTCAACGTGGACTTCGTCGAGCCGTGGCTGCTCGATTTGCCGCTCCGCTATGAGCTCTCCGGTTTCATGAACATGGTCAACTACGACGAGTGGCAGGAGAACCGGGTCGGGTTCCGGACCTCGCTCACCCGGCGGATTTTAGACGATTTCACCTCGGTTTCGCTCGGCTACAAGTTTGAATACGTGAAGATCGACGACGTGTCGAGCCGCTTCAAGGAATACATGCAGGAGAACAACCAGACCCGGGGGCAGCTCGTGAGCCAGCCGTCGCTTTCACTCGACCGCGACACCCGGGACAGCCTGATCGACCCGACCGAGGGCTACAATGTGAATCTGTTCAGCTCGGTCACCCCGAAGTTCCTCGGTTCGTCGAACAACTATTACCGGCTGGAAGCGAAGGGGAGTTACTACTACAGCATCCTGGACAAGGCGGTCATCGCGATGGTCGGCGGCAAGATCGGTACGGTCTCCGCCTTCGACCGGGACAAGGACGTGCCGATTTTCGAGCGCTACTTCCTCGGCGGCACCGATACGCTGCGCGGCTTCGAATACCGTTCGGTTTCGCCGACCTTCGGGCACGGCAACAACTACGGCGGCCAGACCATGCTGCTGCTGACCACGGAGGTGACCCATCCGATCTGGGGGCCGGTCCGCGGCGCGGTGTTCTGCGACATCGGCAATGCGTGGGCGAACTCGTATGAGATGAGCATTTCCGACATCAACATCGGCGCCGGTTACGGGCTGCGGATCAAGCTGCCGATCATCAACGCGCCGATCCGGCTGGACCTCGCCTATCCGGTGCTGAACAACCAGGATTACGAATCGAGCAAGCTGCGGTTCCACTTCAACATGGGGTTCTCGTTCTGATGGCGGAAGAAACGCATTTCGAACCGACCGCCGAGTCGCTGCTGGCGATCCTCGAACGGCTGCGGGCGCCGGGCGGTTGCCCGTGGGACCGCGAGCAGACCCGGATCAGCCTGAGCCGGAGCCTCGCCGAAGAGTGCGCCGAGCTGCTCGACGCGATCGACCGCGACGACCCGGCCGACATCTGCGACGAACTCGGCGATCTCTTCATGAACGTGCTGTTCCAGGCGGTGATTGCCGCCGAGCAGGGGGAGTTCACCTACACCGACATGGTGGGGAACATCGTGGAGAAGATGGTCCGCCGCCACGTCCATATTTTCGGCGACGCCAGGGCGGAGACGCCGGAGGAGGTGACCGCGCTCTGGGTCAAGGTCAAGGAGAAGGAGAAAGCCGCCGCCGGGAAACCGCGCGAAACGTCCATCCTCGACGGGGTCGGCAGCTATCTCACCGCCCTCAACCGGGCGGAGAAGCTCCAGAAAAAGGTCTCCAAAGTCGGCTTCGACTGGGAGGACCAGCAGGGAATCATCGCCAAAATCGAGGAGGAGCTCGCCGAAGTCAAGGAGGCCATGGCGGAAGGGGATGAGGCCCATGTCGATGAGGAGATCGGCGATCTGCTGTTCGTGGTCGCCAACCTGGCCCGCTTCCGCAAGCGGGCGACGGCGGAGGAGCTGTTGCGGGCGGCCAACCGGAAGTTCGAAGCCCGGTTCCGGCATATCGAGCGCCGGCTCGCCGAAGCGGGCGTCCCGCTCGCCGAGGCCGGGTCCGCCCGGCTCGAGGCGCTTTGGCGGGAAGCGAAGCAAGTCGAATGAAATGACGGCCGGAGAGTCGGCCGGAGCTTATTTTTTTGAAGAGGGAGACAGGGAAGATGCGCAGTGAATTTTTGCCCTTTACCAAGCCGGCGATCAACAAAGCCGACATTGAGGCGGTGTGTGAAGTGCTCCGTTCCGGCTGGATCACCAACGGCCCGCAGAACGCGGCGCTGGAGGCCGGCGTCTGCGAAGTGACCGGCAACCGGTACGGCGTCGCGCTCTCTTCGGCGACGGGTGCGATGCATCTTCTGATGAAAATAATGAAGCTCGGCCCCGGCGACGAGGTGATCACGCCGTCGATGACCTGGGTGTCGATGGTCAACATGATCGTGCTGGCCGGGGCGACTCCGGTGTTCTGCGAGATCGACCGCGAAACCATGCTGGCCACGCCGGAGAGCATCGCCGCGGTGATTACGCCGCGGACGAAGCTGATCATCCCGGTCCACTTCGCCGGAGCGGCGCTCGACCTCGACGGCATCCGCCGTGTCGCCGGAGACATTCCGGTGGTGGAGGACGCCGCGCACGCGCTCGGCACCTATTACAAAGGGCGGCATGTCGGTTCACCCGGCTCGGCGATCTACTCCTTCCACGCGATCAAGAACATCACCACCGGCGAGGGCGGCATGTTCGTCACCGACGACGAAAAACTGGCTTCTTCGATGCGGAGCTGGAAGTTCCACGGCCTCGGCGTCGATGCCTTCGACCGCCAGAACCGCGGCCGTTCGCCGCAGGCCGAGGTGATCGAGCCCGGATTCAAGTACAATCTGACCGACATCTGCGCCGCCATCGGGGTGTCGCAGTTGACCCGGCTGGTGAACATCAACACCCGCCGCCGCGAGCTGGCGATGCTGTACCGCCGGGAGCTGGCGGAGATTCCGGAGATCCGGCCGCTGGCCGATCCGGTCGGCTACGAGTTCCGGCACGCCTGGCACCTGTTCGTCGTCCGGGTGGATACGCCGAAGATCGGCCGCGATGCCTTTATGGCCGAGCTCAAGACGCGGAACATCGGCACCGGGCTGCACTTCCGCTGCGCCCATCTTCAGAAATATTACCGGGATGCGATGGGGTTCCGCGCCGGGATGCTCCCCGCGACGGAGTACAACAGCGACCGCATCTGCTCGCTGCCGCTCTTCCCGGATATGACGTTCGACGACGTGATCGACGTGGTTGAGGCGATCAAATCGGTTCTGGCCCGCAAATAGCTGGAGGCAATATGGACAACAATTTCAATCGGGAGCTGGACGGGGCGACCCGGCGGCATGAGCTTTTCTTCTGGATTTTTTCGGTTTTCGCCCTGTTCTTTTTCCTCGGGTACAACGCGCTGTGGGCGTCGGAAGACCGCTGGGGCGAAATCGCGCGCGAAATGCTGATTTCCGGCGACTGGCTGCATCCGGCGATCAACTGGCAGGTCTATTTCGACAAGCCGCCGCTCTCGTACTGGCTGATTTTGCCGTTTGCGATGTTCCGGGGCGGAGTGGATGAATTCATCGTGCGGATTCCGAGCGCGCTGGCCGGGCTGGCCGGGCTGTGGGGGACGCTGCTGCTGGCGAAGAAACTGTTTGACCGCCGGACGGCGCTGCTGGCCGGCTGGCTGCTGCTCTCCTGCTACGGCTTCCTTTTCTGGGCGCGGACGGCCGCGGCCGACATGGCCAACCTCGCGGCGATCATTATGGCTGTCGCGTATTTCTTTCGGGTAGAAGAGAAGGCGAAATTCCTTCACTACCTGGCGTTTTACTTGATCTGCTTTCTCGGCGCGCTGGCCAAGGGGCTGCCTGCGCTGGTCATGCCGTTCGTGGTGATCGCTCCGCACCTGCTGATGGAGAAGCGCTGGCTGAAGCACTTGAATGTCTCGAATTTCCTGGCGGCCTTCCTGGCCGCGGGGCTCTACTTCCTGCCGTTCTACCTGGCGTCGGTGATGCCGCTGGAGCCGCCGTTCCAGGCGCAGGGGAATGAGTTGACCGGGCTTGAACTGGTTTGGCGGGAGAACATTGTGCGGGTGTTCGCCGCCTTCGACCACAAAGATCCGTTCTACAGCTATTTCTACAACCTGCCGCGCACGCTGCTGCCCTGGACGCTGGTGATCGGCGTCGCCATCGCCGGGATGGTGCGGAACTGGAAGAAACTGCCGCCCGTGGTCCGCGAACTGATGATCGGCGCGCTGGCGATGTTCGTTCTTTTCTGCTGCTCGACTTCGCGCCGCTGGTACTACATCCTGCCGGTGATGCCGTTCTGCACGGTGCTGGCGGCGGCGGCGCTCTGCCGCGGGTTCAGCGTCGAAAAATGGGACCGCCCGGCCTGGTTCCTGATGCGCCTCCTGGTGATCGTGATT
>Ga0209800_10003817_pt1 | contig 11614 bp, 8 predicted proteins | sample Higcelweek8metaG_FD_187174 | JGI IMG/M metagenome (GOLD analysis project Ga0209800, IMG submission 187174) | Freshwater pond sediment microbial communities from the University of Edinburgh, under environmental carbon perturbations - High... | ecosystem: Environmental > Aquatic > Freshwater >... | reverse complement strand
AACCAGCGAAACAGCAGGTTGAAATCGATCTGCTCGACCAGCTGCCGCTCGGAGCGGACGGTGTAGATCACCTGGAGCAACGAAGCGCGCAACAGCCGCTCCGGGGCGATCGAGGCGCGCCCCCGCCTGGAGTAAAGCCCGTCGAAATCCCGATCCATCGAAGCCAGGACGGTATCGACCAGCCTGCGCAATGGGCGCAGCGGATGGTCGTTCGGAATGCGCTGCTCCAGCGTCGTGTAGCTGAACAGCTCGTCTTGCTTGAGATCGAGTCCACGCATTGGCTGGGGCTGAGGGCTGCATGAAGAAGAGGGCAGTCAGTTTGACAGAGCGGAAAGCGCTCTGGCTTTTTTCAACGGCCTGTTAAAACCCCGCCCCTGCTGGCCAAAATCTCTCTCTGCGCAACCGCTTCATCGAAAGACCCATCCCATTTGGCGATGGCGATAGTGCCGATACCATTGCCTATAAGGTTGGTAACCGCCCGTGCCTCGTTCAAGAACCGATCGACGCCCAGCAACAGGACAAGGCCTACCAAGGGAATATCCGGAATCACTGAAAGCGTGGCAGCCAACGTCACAAACCCTGCACCGGCAACCCCTGCGGAACCTTTGGAGGTCAACAGCAGAACGCCCAGGACGACGAGCTGATCCATCAGTGTCAGGGGCGTATTGGTCGCTTGGGCAACAAAAATGGCAGCCATGGTCAGGTAAATGCAGGTACCGTCGGAGTTGAAGGTATAGCCCGTCGGCAACACCATACCCACCACGGATTTCTTGCAGCCCAGCTTTTCCAGCTTGACCATCATGCGCGGCAGCACCGTCTCCGTGGAGCAGGTGCCCAGGGTGACCAGAATCTCATCCTTGAAGTAGCGCAGAAACTGCATCAACGGCACGCCAGACCAGCGCGCAATAGCGCCCAATACCACCGCGATGAACAGGAAGGTGGTGACGTACAGCGCCAGTATCAGGTGTCCCAGGGACACCAGCGTGCCGATGCCGTACTTGCCAATGGTGAACGCCATCCCTGCCCCGGCCCCCAGTGGCGCTAGGCGCATGACCATGGCGACGATCTTGAACAGGCACTGAAGCAACATATCAATCAGGTTCACCAGCGGCTTGGCCGGTTCGCCCAACTGAACCAATGCGACCCCCATCAACAGCGACACCATAATGACCTGAAGCATTGCACCCTTGGCGAACGCATCGACGATGGTGGTGGGGATGATGTTCATGACGAACTCGACAATCCCCCCCTGAGCCTGCGCTGCCTGGGCATAGCCTTTAATGGCCGCCCCATCGATGGTGCTGACATCGACGTTCATGCCGACACCGGGCTTCATGATATTGACCACTACCAGGCCGATGATCAGAGCCAGAGTCGAAACGATCTCGAAATAGAGAATCGCCTTGCCGCCGATCCGGCCGATATCCTTGACGCTGCCCATTTTGGCGATACCCACCACCACCGTGCCAAAAATGATGGGAGCAAGGAGCATCTTGATCAGTTTGATGAAGCCATCGGCCAGGGGCTGCAATTTCGCCCCAAACTCAGGCACCAGGTAGCCGATCGAGCCGCCGATAACGATGCCGATCAGTACCTGGACATAGAGTTGGCTATACCAGCGAGAAGTCGTGTTGCTCATGGGGCCTCACTATTATTTTTGTATGAGGAATGGCTCGGGCCCGATCATTCGGGCCCGGCGAAAGAAGCAGGGAGGAATTACTGCCCGCCGAGTTCACGCATGACGGCGTAGAGCGCTGACTTGGCCTCGAATCCCACGCCAGGGATGTCCGGCAAGCCGACAAAACCACCTTCGACACGGATACCGTCGGCGAATCCACCAAACGGCTGGAAAACGTCCGGATAGGACTCGTTACCCCCCAGGTGCAAACCTGCGGCGATGTTCAAGGACATCTGGTGACCACCATGGGGGACAACTCGACGAGAAGACCAGCCGAGCTCCTTCATGACCTCGAGGGTACGCATATACTCGACCAGCCCATAGGAGAGCGCGCAGTCGAACTGCAGGTAGTCACGGTCAGGGCGCATCCCACCATGGCGCAGCAGGTTGCGGGCGTCCTGGTGCGAGAATAGGTTCTCGCCGGTAGCCATCGGCAGGTCGTAGTGGTTGGCCAGTTCGGCCTGCAGGGCATAATCCAGAGGGTCGCCTGCTTCCTCGTACCAGAAGAGGTTGTAAGGACGCACGGCTTCGGCATAGGCAATCGCGGTCTCCTGATCGAAACGGCCGTTAGCGTCGATTGCCAAGCGGCGACCCTCCCCCACGACTTCCAGCACTGCTTCGATACGACGAATATCTTCATCCAATGAGGCTGCGCCGATTTTCATTTTGACAACGTCGTAACCGCGCTCCAGGTAACTGCGCATTTCGGCCTGCAGCTTGGACTGATCCTTGCCGGGGTAGTAATAGCCGCCGGCCGCATATACCCATACCTTGTCATCGGCAACGCCGTTGCGATAACGGTCCGCTAGCAGCCGATAGAGCGGCTTGCCTTCGATTTTGGCAACGGCATCCCATACCGCCATGTCGATCGTACCGACGGCTACCGAACGCTCACCGTGTCCGCCGGGCTTCTCGTTGGTCATCAAGGTTTTCCAGATGGCGAACGGATCGAGGTTGTTATGTTCTTTGTCGATCAGGCTTTCTGGGTTCGCCTCCAGCACACGGGCGATAAAACGGTCGCGCATCAACGCACCCTGACCGTAGCGGCCATTGGAGTTGAAGCCATAACCGATGATCGGCTTGCCATCGCGGATGACGTCGGTCACCACCGCCACGACTGAGCAGGTCATCTTGGAAAAATCGATATAGGCATTGGCAATGGGGGATGCGATGGAAACCGTCTTTTCACGAATGTCCACGATACGCATGGGATATGTCCTCTCTGATTATTAGGCCTGCCGTGCAGGATGGCGCAGAAGGACTGTATGGCTGGACGCTGGCGGGAGGCCAATGCTAATAATTGGGTACCCTATGCACCGAAGACATTGCTCATGGAGTTGGATTGGCTGGAAGATTTTAGCGCCCTTGCCGAGAGTGGGAATTTCTCCCGCGCCGCTGATCTGCGCCATGTGACTCAGCCCGCGTTCAGTCGCCGTATACGTGCACTGGAGACTTGGCTGGGTGTTGATCTGTTCGAACGCACGCCCTACGGCGCAGTGCTCACTGCAGCCGGCCGTAGCATGCTGGACAATGCTAAAGAGATGAGTCGGCGCCTTTACCAGATGCGTCTCGATGCCCAGGAGGTAGCGGGTAAAGCCGTTCGTACTTTGCATTTCGCCGCGACGCATTCGCTTTCGTTCACCTTCTTCCCGTCCTGGATCAGAACCGTAGAGCGTGGGGCTCCGATTGAAGCCATCAGGCTGTTATCGGACAACATGACCATGTGCGAACAGATGCTGCTCAACGGCGAAGCGCAGTTTTTACTCTGTCACCAGCATCCGGGGGTACCGCCACGCTTTGCAGGTGATCAGTTTCTCAGTAAACGCGTCGGGTTTGATGCTCTGTTGCTGTTACAGTCCCCTCATTCGCTACTACCCGACTCAATGCAGAACATTCCCTATCTGGCCTATACCGCCGAATCAGGACTTGGAAGGATAATCCACGCTTACCGGCATCAAGAGTCCTCTGAAGCAAGGCTGGAAACCATCTTCAGCTCGCACCTCGCAGCAGTTTTGCTATCCATGGCGCTGGAGGGCAAAGGTGTGGCATGGCTGCCCGCGACCCTAGCCGACCATGAGGTGAATCAAGGTCGATTGATTCGATCAGCACTGGGCTTGGCCGACATAGCCGTTGAAATACGGTTGTTCCGGCCGCGTACCCCACTGAGCGATTTCGCGGAGACCTTCTGGGAGAACCTTCCTGAAATAGATGTACCGTCCAGCCAGCGCCGGACCATCTCGTAAGTCAGCTCGATGCCACGCGCGGCCAGCAGCTCTTCGACCATGGGCAGGCTCCAGGGGAAACGGTAGTACGGCCACACCGCATAGCCGATCACGTCGGCTGGGAAGCGATAACCGGCATAGGACATGGTGTCGGCGGCAGGTGCGTCGTGCTGCAGGGTGGCTCGTTTCATATCCGGGATTGTCGCTACATCTCCGTCAACCTGCCAACAGCGTGACAGTGGCCCCGTCAGCTACAGCATTCTCCTGCGTTGAAGGAGGGAGCCTCGGGAAGCGCCTGGCAACGCCCGCCCGATCGGCTCTTCCGGCCTGCGGACGCCCCCGGCGCCGCAGGCCGCGGGTCCGCGATCAATGGGGGGAGGTGCCGTGCAGCCCGGACAGGGTCAGATCGGTGCCGGCTTTGGGATCGGTGTTCACGTCGATGCCGCCGGCGGGCGGGGACTTGTCCAGGTGGCCGTATTGCAGGGTGCCGAAGGGCTGGATCTGCTCGGGCGTCGGCAGGGCGCTCCGCTCCCAGCCGCCGCCGAGCGCACGGATCAGTTCGGCTGAGGCCTGGAGCAGCTCCGTCTTGATCTGCACTTCCCGGCTGCGGGAGGTCAGGGTGTTCACCTGGGCCACGATCAGGTCGAGGCTGGTGTTGAGGCCGCCTTTGTACAGCTCCATGGTCATGTTCTGGGTCTGGCCTGCCGCGTCGACCGCCGCATGCTGGTTCTTGACCTCCTCGCCCAGGCGGCTCACCCGGCTCAGGCCGTCCTCGACTTCGCGGAAGGCGTTGAGGACCGTCGAGCGGTAGTTGTCGCCGGTCTCGCGGTACATCGACCAGGCTTTCTGCACCCCGGCCCGCCGCGCCCCGCCGGTGAAGAGCGGGAGTTCGATGGCCACCTCCGGCTTGAGGTCGGTCGCCTCGAGGGAGACGTTCGGATAGAAGGAGGCGCGCTGCACGCCGATGCTGCGGTTGGCCTCGGCCATCATGCGTTCGGCGCGGGCGATATCGGGTCGGCGCTGCAGCAGTTGCGAGGGGACGCTCACCGGCGTCTCCGGGACTTGCATGCCCATGTTGCTATCGACCGGCGCGATGTGGAATTCGCTCGGCGAGACGTTGGCGAGGATCGCGATGGCGTGCTCCATGACCTGGCGCTGGGCCTGGATGTCGAGTTCCTCCGCCCGCGTGTTGTAGAGCAGCTCCTGGGCCCGCACGGCGTCGAGCTTGGGCGAGAGGAGGCCGGCCACGCGGGTTTGCACGATCTCCAGCGATTTCTCGTAGTGCGTGATCGACTGCCGGTAGTTCGCATCCTGGGCGTCGAGGCCGCGCAAGGCGAAATAGTCGTGGGCGATCTCGGCCTGCAGGCTCAGGCGCGCCGCCGCGTATTCGGCGGCGCGCTGCTGGGCGACAGCGGTTTGCGCTTTCGTTTCGTTGCGGATCGCCGACCAGATGTCCGGCTCCCAGGACACCAGGCTGGCGGAGGCGCCGAAGCCGAGAATGGCCTGCGGCATGAGCTTGGAGCGGGCCTGCATCATCGTGTCGCGCGCCTGCTGGAAACGCTCGCCGGCGGCTTGCAGGTCGGCGTTGTTGGCGGTCGCCTGTTCCTCGATCCGGTCGAGGACCGGGTCCTTGTAAAGCTTCCACCAATCGCTCTGGACGACCTGGTCGGCGGCGCCGGACGGCGCTTTCCCGTTCCAGTTCGCCGGGACGACGAGTTCCGGGGGTTGATAGGTCGGGGCCAGGTCGCACGCCGACAGGGCCAGAAACAGCGAAAGACCGGCGGAGCGCCCGACCGCACGCAAGAATCGCTTCATCGCTTCACCTCGCCGGCCGAGGATTGCAGGTTGGTTTCGGGCGTTTGCCGGTGGGGCGTCTCGCTCCCGGCCGCTTCGGCAGCGGGGGAGACATGGCTGTAGCCCGGGGTCGGCGGGACGAGCTCGACCTCCTCGCCCTCCATCAGCGCGGCGGGCGGGTTGTCGGCGATCCGGTCGCCCGCGCTGAGGCCATCGGTGATCTGCACCTGTTCGCCGAGAATCTTGCCGGCGGTGACCGGCTTGTAATGGATGCGCTGGTCGGCCGTCACGGTCGCGACCTGCAGGCCGTTTTCCTCGAAGACCAGGGCGCTGGTCGGGATGGTCAGGATGCGATTGTCCGCCGGCGCCGTCAGCTTGACCGTGGCATAGGAGCCGGGCCACAGGCTGGCGTCGCCGTTGTCGAGGGTGAACTCGGTGACGGCCGTGCGGGTGTTCGGGTCGTAGCCCTTGGCGACCGTCAGGAAGTTCGCCGTGTAGTGGCGGTTGGGGTATTGCGTCACTTCGACGTCCGCGGTCAGGCCCGGCTTGAGCATGTAGGAGAACACCGCCGGGACGGAGACGAACAGCCGCATGCTGTGGGTGTCGGCCACCGAGAACAGCTCCGTGGCGTCGCCGCTGGCGCCCAGGCTGCCGCCGCCTTCGTTGACCAGGTCGCCGACGTTGATCGAGCGCGAGGTCACCGTGCCGTCGAACGGCGCGACGATCTGCTTGAACTTCTGCAGCGCCTCGAAGCGCTTGACGTTCTGCTGTGCCGCCTCGTAGAGGGCCTTCTCGGATTGCGCGTTGGCCTCCTGCTCGGTGATCGACTGCTCCGACACCGCCTGGGAGTTGCGCAGCGCCACCCAGCGCTTGGCGGTGACCACCGCCAGGTTGTACTTGGCTTCCGCCGAGCGCAGGTCGGCCTTGGCCTGGGCGTATTCGGCATCGAGCGCCGGGGTGTTGATCTCGGCCAGCAGGTCGCCGGTCTTCACGTGGGCGCCGAAGTCCTTGTGCCACATCTTCACGTAGCCGGAGACCTGCGCGTAGATCGGCGCCTGGTACCAGGCGTCGACCGATCCCGGCAGGGTGAGGTTTTCCTCGCTCGGCCCGGCCTGCGGGTTGACGACGGAAATCTTGGGAATCGCGCCTTCGAGGGTTTCCTCGCGCAGCGCTTCGGTATGCTGGACCCGGCTGTAGACCTGATAGCCGCTAATCCCGCCGATGGCTGCGACGACCGCGACAGCGAGGATCGCGCCGCCTTTGCTCTTACTCTTGCGCATCAGGCGTTCTCCTTCTTGCGGTTTTTCCGGTAGTAAACGATGGCATAGACGCAGGGCACGAATAGCAGGGTGGAGATAGTGGCGACCGTCAGGCCGCCGATCACCGCCCGGCCGAGCGGTGCGTTCTGGGAGTTGCTGATGGACATGGGCACCATGCCGATGATCATCGCCGCGGCGGTCATGATGACCGGGCGAATCCGCCCGTAGCCGGCCTCGATGGCCGCCCGGATGGCATCGCCGTGCACCTCCAGCCGTTCGCGGGCGAAGGACACCACCAGGATCGAGTTCGCCGTTGCCGTGCCCATGCACATGATGGCGCCGGTCAGCGCCGGGATGGATAGGTTGGTCCCGGTGAGGAACAGGCCCCAGGCGATCCCCGCCAGCGCGCCCGGCAGGGCGGTGATGATGATGAACGGGTCCAGCCAGGACTGGAAATTCACCACGATCAGCAGGTAGATCAGCACGATCGAGATCGCCAGGCCGACGACCAGCTGGCCGTAGGAACTGGCCATGGTTTCCGTCTGGCCGCGGATGTCGATGGCCGACCCTTGCGGCAGCTCGTGTTCCAGGGAGGCGATGGCTTGCTCGACGTCCGCCGTCACGCCGCCGAGATCGCGTCCTTCGTTGGAGACATAGATGTCGAAGAGCGGGATCAGGTTGTAGTGCGAGACCTGGCCCGGCGTGCCTTTGGTGGTGAGCGTGCTCATGCTGCCGAGGAACTGGGTCGGCTTGCCGTCCGGGTTGCCGTCGCCGTTGCCGAGCGGGGTGGTCAGCAGGTCGTTGACGCTGGTGAGCTGCTCCTGCGGGGTATAGATGTTGATGGGATAGGACAGGCCGTTTTCCGGGTTCAGCCAGTAACTCTGGTGGACCTGCTGGCTGCCGGACAGGGTGATCAGTTCGTTGTTGGCCAGATCCTCTTCGGTGGTGTCGCTGCTCAGACCCAGGGTCCGGTTGCCGTTGACCAGGATGGTCGGGGTGCGCATCGTCTGCTGGATGTTGACGTCGGAGGCGCCGGTGATCTTCTTCAGCTTGTCCTCGAGCTTGAGCGCGAACTCGTAGTTCTTCTGCGCATCGAGGCCGGAAATCTGCACGTCGATCGGCGCCGGAGAACCGAAGTTGAGGATCTTGGCGGTGAGGTCGGCAGGCTGGAAGGTGAAGACCGTGCCGGGGAATTTCTTCGCCAGGCCGTCGCGCAGAATGGCGCGGAAATCCCACACGGGGGCGGTTTCGTTCTTCAGCGAGATGGTTAGGTCGCAGTCCTGGGTGCCGATGGTCGGGGTCGGGATGAACGCCAGGTTGTGCGGGCCGACCGGCAGGCCGCAGTTGTTGACGATTTCCTCGACCTGGCCCGGCAGCAGGCGCTCGATTTCCCGGTTGACCAGGGTCACGATCCGGCCGGTCACTTCGATCCGCGTACCGAGCGGCGCCCGCATGTGCAGCTGCAGGGTGCCCGATTTGATTTCCGGGAAGAAATCGCGGCCGCTGAAGTAGAACAGGCCGGTCGAGGCCACGGCCAGGATCAGGAAGCTGAGGACGAAGCCGGCGCGGTGCGCGATGGCTTTTTCCAGCAGGTCGCGATAGCCCTCGCGGAAGTTCGAGAAGCCCCGTTCGAAGCCTTTCTGGAAGCGCCCGAAGAGGCCCGGCGGCTTGCCGCCGTGACCTTGGGCCGGCGTGTGCGGGTGACCCTGGGCGGCGTCCTGTTTCTCCAGCTGCAGCTGCCGATGGTGTTCCTCGTTGAACTTCGCCTCTTCCGCGGCATCCAGTACCGCCGCCTCGTGCGGGTGGTGCGGCGCATGCGGATGCCCTGCCGGCGCGTGGTGGGCATGCCCGGCGAGCAGGTACTTGGCCATGGTCGGCACCAGGGTCCGCGACAGGATGAAGGAGGCGAGCATGGCGAAGATGATGGCTTCGGCCATCGGCATGAACAGCCAGCCGGACACGCCTTCGAGGGTGAACAGCGGGAACCAGACGATGCAGATGCAGAGGGTCGCGACGAGGGTCGGAATGACGATCTGGTTGGCCGCATCGATGATCGCCGTCTCGATGTCCTTGCCCATCTCCAGGTGGGTGTCGACGTTCTCGATCATCACCGTCGCGTCGTCGACAAGGATGCCGACGGCCAGCGCCAACCCTCCGAGCGTCATGACGTTGATGGTCTGGCCCGCCCAGCCGAGGCCGATGATCGAGCAGAGAATGGCCAGCGGAATCGAGGTGGCGATGATCACGGTGGCGCGCCAGGAGCCGAGGAACAGCAGGACCACGATCCCGGTCAGCGCGGCGGCGGTGACCATCTCGTGCACCACGTCCTTGATCGAGTCCTTCACGAAGGTCGAGGCGTCGTTCATCAGGCTGACATGGACGTCCGGCGGCAGGATCTTCTGCAGCTTCGGCATCAGGTCCTTGACCCCCTGGACCACGTCGAGGGTCGAGGCCTCGCCGCTCTTCATGATGACCACCAGCACGGCCTGCTTGCCCTTGACCAGCACGGAGTTGGTCTGCGGCGGTCCGGAGAGGGACACGTGGGCGATGTCGCGCAGGTGAATGTAGGCGTTGCCGACCTTCTTGATCGGCAGGTCGTCGAAGTGGTCGATGGCCATCGGGATCGCGTTGGTCTGCACCATCCAGTCCTTGGCGCCGATCTTCTGGTCGCCGGCCGGCAGCACGATACTCTGCTTCTCCAAGGCCTTCTCGACGTCCACGCCCGACAGGTGATGGGCCAGCAGCTGTTGCTGCTTGAGGTTGATCAGCAGGAACGGCGGCTTGCCGCCATAGGGGTGCGGAACGATGGCGCCCGGCACCGTCACCACGAACGGCCGGATACGCGCGAAGGCGAGGTTGTAGAGATCCGCCGGGGTGCGCGAGTCGGAGGTCACCTGCATGGTCAGCACCGGCACCGAAGACGCTTCCAGGCGCATGATCATCGGCGGCGAGATGCCCGGCGGCAGCTGCGGGATGACCGTCTGGGAAATCGAGGCGACATCCGCTTCGGCCGGGCCCAGATCGGTACCGGGGTGGAAGTAGATGTTGGTGATCGAACTCCCGTAGTAGGACGTGCTTTCGATGTGCTCGATACCTTCCACCGTGGAGGTCACGGCTTGTTCGTAGTAGCGCACGATGCGTCCGCCGACGTCTTCCGGCATCAGGCCGGAATAGGTCCAGACGACGGAGATCACCGGGACCCTGATGTTGGGAAATACGTCCGTCGGCGTGTGGAAAACCGAGCGGATACCGAACAGCAAGATGAGCAAGGCGAGGACCACGAACGTATAGGGTCTTCGCAGAGCGGTAATGACAATCGCATTCATGTAGACAGACGTCCTGGCAATGAAAGGACAGGTGAGTGCTCGAGTGTCGGCCCGGCCCGGGCCATGTCGACGAGCAGTCTTTCTCGTCCCTGAGACAGGTGCGATCCGCACGGTGCGGTGTGCACAGGTGTGCAGAGATACAGGATGACGACACCCTTGGCAACAATTTGAAATAAGTTTTTATCGTGTAAATTTTATGTAAATGCTAATATAAAAATATTTTTTACACGTTTTTTGACAATCTTCGCGTGAAGATCGCAGGCACGATGCGCCCGGAGGTTTCCGGCGGGGCCGGGACGATTTCGTGGGGCCGGGGATGCCGGGCGCGATGCGCGAGGGACGGCTCCGGGTCGCCCGGTGGATGGGAGCGGGATGGCCGCCGTTGGCGGGCGGGACCCGCCGGTATCGTGGCGTGCGGGGCGGCATGCGGGCCGCTTATCGGGCTTGTTCCAGCAGCCTCATGCCGTCCGGCCGCAACTCGCCCTCGGGGGAGACATGCCGGTACAGCGTCTGGCGGGTAATGCCGAGTTCCTTGCAGAGGTCCGACACCTTGGTTCTGGGCTCGCCCATGGCGGCCATCGCCAGGCGCAGCTTGGCGGCGGTCAGCTTGAACGGCCGTCCGCCTTTGCGGCCGCGCGTTCGCGCCGAGGCCGGCCCGGGCGCTGTCCGCTCGGCAGTCGGCTCCCGCTCGAACTCGGCCAGCGCGGCGAAGATGCCGGACACCAGGTTCCCCGCCCGGGTGGTGTCGATGGCCGCGCCATGGCCGGCCAGCACCTTCAGCCCGACGCCGCGCGCGATCAGTTCGTGCACGGTGCCGATCAGGTGGCGCAGGTCCTGGCCGAGGCGGTCGAGCTTCCATACCACCAGGATGTCGCCCCGGCGCAGGGCTTTCAGGCAGGCGGCCAGGCCGGGTCGCGCCTCCTGGCGCCCCGCGGCGCGGTCTTCGTAGCAATGGGTCTCTGGCACTCCGGCGGCGACCTGGGCGTCGCGCTGCGGGGCGGTCGTCTGGGCGTCGTCTGTCTCGGAGGCTCGCATGTAGCCGATCAGCATCTTTTCACCTGTCATCTGTGCATCGACTGCGTGACAGCCCGCGGAGCGGAAACTGTCACCAAAATGTCATTTAACAAGTTATTTGCACTAACAGGCCGTTGAAAAATTCAGCTCCAACTCCCCCAACCCGCCAGGCTTGACGTTTTCTCAAGCGCTCGGCCCCCGACGTTTCTCTCAAAAGGCCTGGCTCCAGGCCCTTTTTGACGATTCCAGCGCCGTTTCCACGCCTTTCGGCGTTTTCCGGGCGCAACTCGCCCTATACATGCGCGCCTCGCCACCAGCCCG
>Ga0209800_10003815_pt1 | contig 11616 bp, 10 predicted proteins | sample Higcelweek8metaG_FD_187174 | JGI IMG/M metagenome (GOLD analysis project Ga0209800, IMG submission 187174) | Freshwater pond sediment microbial communities from the University of Edinburgh, under environmental carbon perturbations - High... | ecosystem: Environmental > Aquatic > Freshwater >... | reverse complement strand
TCAACCCTCCAGAACCATTCACCAAGTTCGTGGTCAATGATGTGGAGGGCAATAAAATCCCAAACCTTTTCGGCTAAGTCGAGATACTTTTTATCACCCGTTATTTTCCAGGCATTCACATACCCGACCATCGCTTCGGCCTGTGGCCACCAATGCTTGTCGGTGTCAAGGTGTTTGCCTTCGCTCTCGTAGAAAATCGAACCATCCTTGTCGGTACCTTCATCGCGGGTAACATCAACCATGCGGATCGCCATTTGATTTGCCTCTTCGATCAGCTTTTCATCTTCAAGTTCTTCAGCAGCTTCAGCAATTAACCACGAACCTTCAATATCGTGTCCATACGAAACAATGGCAGATTTTACAGTCCAATCCATGTCGAAGAAAAGGTTGAAGTGGGCTGTTCGTTTATCAATAATCTTGTCAAGGAAAATCCTGATCATCTTTCTGATACTTTCGGCCAGCAAAGGGTTTTTCCAGTAACGGTAAAGGTTTGTATACGGTTCAAGCAGGTGCAAATGAGTATTCATCGACTTGGGTTCGTTCGCATCTTTCACACTTAATCGCATATCTTCCAAGGGCGACCAGTTCTCGCTTAGCGCTTCAATGTAACCTCCAAATTCCTTATCCAAAAAGTTCTTTTCAATGGTCCAAAACAATTCCTGGGCTACCTGTAAACTTTTCTCATTACCCGATGCTTTGTAATACTCCGATAATCCATAAATGGCGAATCCTTGGGCATAAGCCTGTTTGCGGGTATTGATCGGGTTTCCCTTGTGATCAAGTTCCCAAAAAACACCACCGTTCTTTTTGTCAAAAAAGTAATCGTAAAAATAATTGAAGGCCCTGTCAGCAGTTTCGAGGTATTTCACATTTTTCGTGAAATTGTATCCGGCAGAAAATGTCCATAAAATACGCCCGTTCAGAATAGCGCCCTTTGAAGCATCTTTTACCTTAATTCCCGAAGAAAGGATTTTTCCGTAGAAACCGCCATTTTCTTTGTCGATGGCATTGTTGATCCAGTAATTCAATATCTTATCGAGCTCAACCAGTTGAACTTCGATCAATTCAGAAACAGCTCTCTTCATAAATTTACATGAATTTCTTGTTGCGGTCGATCAGCTCATTGATGGTTTCAACCGAAAGGTGAGAAAATAATTTATCTGATGGTGTATTTAAACAATAATCGACTAATTGATTGATGCTCGTTTTGGCAACGTGCATACGGGTATCCGAGGAGGCATAATAAATGAATACGGTACCATCGTCGTCGGCAATCCATCCGTTTGAGAAAACAACATTGGATACATCGCCTACCCTTTCATCACATAAAGGTGAAATGAAATGACCATGCGGCTTGTGGGTGATTTTCGATACATCGTTTACATCGGCCATGCACACGTACAACACATAACGCAACCCGGCCGCGGTATTCCTTACACCATGAGCCAGGTGCAGCCATCCTTTATCGGTTTTTATGGGGTGAGGTCCCAATCCGTTTTTTACTTCATAAATGGTATGGTATGTTTTGGCGTCGATGATTTTCTCTTCCGGAACTTCAGCATTTTCAATGGTTTCTGACAATCCCCAACCAATACCGCCACCTTTGCCTGTATCGATAAATCCATCCTGCGGACGGGTAAAGAATGCATATTTGTCATCAACAAATTTTTCGAAAAGCACCACGTTACGTTGTTGCCCCCCGTGCGAAATCAGATCGGGCAACCGCTCCCAGTTGATAAGGTCTTTGGTGCGAACAATACCGGCAGCAGCCGTTGCGCTCGAGGTATCGCCTTCAGGGGCATTCGGATCCTTGCGTTCAGAACAAAAAACACCATAAATCCAGCCATCTTCGTGGGCCGTTAACCGCATATCGTACACATTTGTATCGGGATCACTGGTTTGAGGAAGGGTAATCGGGCGTTCCCAGAAACGGAAATTATCGACACCGTTGGGACTTTCTGCAATCGCAAAAAAAGATTTCCGGTCGTTTCCTTCAACCCTCACAACCAGCAAATATTTGTCATTCCATTTTATAGCTCCAGCGTTGAATGTTGCATTGATACCATTCCGCTCCATAAACATCGGGTTAGTTTCGGGGTTTAAGTCGAAACGCCAGTGCAATGGGGCATGATCGCGTGTCAATACGGGCCTTTTGAAACGGCTATAAATACCGTTCGTACTAAAAAGCTCTTTGTTTTTTTTACTCAGGAGTTTTTTATGAGCCTTTTCAATGGTTGCTTTTCTGGTTTCAAATAATGTACTCATGTTTTATTGGTTCATTGTTTTAACATCGTCTAACAAAAATATCAATTTATCATTCACAAACGTACGAAAATCTTCTGCTTGTTCATGCCCCGCGAAGGGAACATAAAAATGGGTAAGATCGCGGTTTCTCCAAACCATAACATACGAAACCTGACGGGTTTTCTCACTGGCATTTAATACTTGTAACAAACTGGATGTATACCAGTTGGAAATCTCCAACTTATCGCTCCCGGTTTCTGTAAAGGCTGATATTTTCCCTTTTTCCCTGGCCAAATCGGCAACAATACCCAGCCTGATTACAATCAAATCGAGCCTGTTTTGTTTGAAGTCACCATAATCGTCAAGCCCCAAAACATCAACAACATCATCGCCGGGATACCGCTTCAGGTAATCCTCTTTCGAATCGAAATTCTTATCGGGAGAGAATGCAATCAGTAAATTTGTCAAGCCTCTGATATTCCGAAGGTAATCTACTGTAAAACAGAATAATTGCCGGTATTCGTCATCGCTACAGGTAGCTGAACCCCACCAAAACCAATTTCCGTACATCTCGTGCCAGGGACGGAAAATAACAGGGATAGGTTTACCGGAATCATCAATCAGCGTTTCAATGAAAGCCGCCACCAAATCGAGTTCTTTTAAAAACTGGAGATGGGATTTTCCACCGGGCAAAAGCGATGGAACATCAATGGAGGTTAAATTCCACGCGTCGAAGTTGGTAACCGGATACCGTGCATGCCAGCTAATGGTGTTTATCCCTCCCATGTGGTGCGCCCTTGTGATGTAAACTTTTATTGAATCGAACGGAACACCATCAAGATTATTAGCATCGCCAATGTTGCCCAAATCCCAACCAAAAACAGCAGGATAACTACCTGATATTCTTTTTACATCCGACTCACCCGGGAGTGAATTCCAGCCAATACCATACGCCAAATCGTCCTGATGTCCAAATAAAATGGAACGTCCGGATAGGTCAGTCAAAAATTCCCTCAATTTCACAGTCGGCACACTTTCATCGTGAATCTTTTTTCCGGAAGAACAAGATACCAATGATGACAATATCAGGATTATAAAAACAATAACGCGTTCCATTACGTAGCATAATAATTTGGAACAAGATTAATATTAATTGTAAACATTGAAGGAGAAAAAGATTTCAAAAGGGGGGTGCAAAAATGAATGTTTCAGTAAAAGCTAATTTTTTTCAGAAAAGTGAAAATTTTAAAAATCAGCATGTCGGTTTCTTTCTCTTCTTGTGCTAAACCGGAATTTAAAATCAACAGAACAGAATCCGAATCGATAAGAGAAATTTTAGTCCCCTGTTATTGCATAAATCCTCCCGTGGAAAAGATGAGAAAAGCTATTAATATTGTGATGTTAACCGAAGATTTAAAAAATAAAAAATCTGAATATTTTGTAAGTTTACAGTTCAATTAAGCCATAAAAAAATAATGCTATGATAAAAAATATACTATTCTTAATCGCGTTGTTGGGATTAATGCAACTAGACGCTGTTGCCACCAATATTATCGTAGAAGCCGAAACAGGCGTGCTTCATGGAAGCACAAGCGTATCGACAAGTACAAGTGGCTATTCCGGTACAGGTTTTGTGACAGGCTTCCAGAGCAGTGCCGATTCAGTGACCGTTACAGTTAATATTCTCAAAGCTGACACTTACATGCTCAGTATTGGGTATTGTGCCCCTTACGGTGAAAAGACAAATTATATATCTGTCAACGGGACAATGACCGATACTGTTTACTTCGCATCAAGCAACTCATTTACAGAGTTATCATTGGATAAAGCTATTTACCTTAAAGCCGGAAATAACACCATATCGTTTATAAGTTTCTGGGGATGGATGTTTCTCGATTATTTTAAAATTGGAGGAGTTGGGCCTACAGGTACTTTTACGGTTACACCTGCTATTCCGGGGCTGGCAGATACGGCTGTCTTCGACGCCTCAACAGTGATTGATCCTAATGGAACTGTTGTCAGTTATGATTGGAATTTTGGCGATGGCACTACAGATAACGGGATGATCGTAAAACACCAGTATTCTACCAGAGGATTCTACCCGGTACAGCTTACAGCCACTGACAACGACGATAACCAAGCTAAAAAAAGCTTGACTATTCAGGTTGTTAATGGCAACCCTATTCCACTTTTCAGCTACTCACAAATCAACTTTACCCCATCGGTAAAATTCACCAATTCGAGTTTGGATGAGAATGGAACAATTACAGCATCTGAATGGGATTTTGGCGATAGCACTGTATCAAATGAAAATTCACCGGAGCACACCTACGCTGCTTTTGGCAACTATCCAGTGAAGCTAACTGTTACCGACAATAACGGCAACAAACAAACCAAAGCAACGTTGGTACGCGTTAATGATCCGACAGTAAAAATACGTGGCTTTAGCTTTGACACTCAAGATATCACAACTTACAACAAAGCTGAAGCAAGTTTTGAAATCAACGGAACCTATGCTAATCCATACGACCCCGACGAAATTATGGCTGACGCAATTATCAAATCAGGAAATGATTCGTTGGTAATTCCTTGTTTTTATTATGAAGAAGCCCGTTACGATCAGGAAAGATGGATTTCGACAAATACGGTAAAATTATGGAAACTAAGGTATACGCCGAAAGAAACAGGAACCCACACAGCTTATGTCAGGGTGAAAGATGCTACCGGAAGCTACTATTCCAATGTCCTAACATTTGATGTAACAGAAGGATCAAATACAGGATTCATCTATATTGACACTATTGACAATCAGCAATTCAGGAGAAATACTGACCAAATGTATCTACCTATCGGGAATAATTTTCCCTGGACTTTTTCTTCTTCCGGAAACGACAGGATGGCTGAAATTAACGAACATCTCACTTCAATCGGAGAGAATGGTGGAAACTGGATCAGGTATTGGTTCGCAAGCTTCGCCGATCAAGCGTTGGAATGGACTGGTAACGGGTATCCAACATTGGGGCAATACAATCAGCAGTCAGCTGCATTGCTCGATTCAATTTTAAATAACTGTAAAGAAAATGATGTAAACATGCAACTGGTATTTTACCATCATGGAATGTTCTCTAAAAACGTTGATGCAGATTGGTCTTCAAACCCCTACAATACCGCAAACGGAGGTTTCCTCGACGATCCCGCAAAATTCTTTACCGACGAAACAGCACAGAAATATGCCAAAAGAATGGCCCGCTATGTGGTTGCTCGTTGGGGATATTCACAAAATATATTTAACTGGGAACTTTTTAACGAAGTCAACTTTACAGGAACAGGAAGCAATGCGACTGCACAGAAAACCAACATTGCCAAATGGCACGACACGATGTCGCAATACATCAAGTCGATCGATCCTTACAAACATCTTATTACAACCAGCTCATCAGGCGACAATGAGCAGCTCATCCTTATGAAAGATTGCAAAGACATGGATATTCTGGAATTTCATGTTTACAGCAATGATCCAATCGCTGAAATGAAATCGCAGGTCAAAAATCTAAAAAAATCCATCACGAAACCATTGCTTTGCGGCGAGTTTGGTATCGGAAGCTCAGCAACAGTTTCCGACTCTACACTTCGCAACATCATCTGGAGCAGCTACATGAACAGAGTCCCTGCTTTTTACTGGTATTGGGATGAAACGTTGAAATATGGCCAGCATAAAATTTACAATGCCATCGACAATCTTTTTAAATACCACGAAAATCCGCTGGGAGATGTAGATTCATCCGTTGTTACCCCCAAAACATATAAGGCATCATCCAATTGGTTCACCGTTGGAAAACATGGCAAAAAAACATGGTTTGCTTACATTTCAGCGCCGGAGAATACAATGCAATCAGGTGCAATTGTTGTAAGTGGCCTCGATTATGGCTGGTATGGCGTTGTTATATTTGATGCCACAACCGGCGAAAGGATCCATGTTTCAGAGATAGCAATCAACAACAAAGAGGTGAATCTTTATTTACCGGCATTTAAGAATGCAATTGCCATATCAGTCACTTACGATCTTCCTTATACCCTACCCGTTGCAATTGCAGGTTCAGACCAGATTAAGTTTTACGAAGATGCTATCGCTATTGATGGCTCTGAGAGTTCAGATCCTGACGGAAAAGATCTGACCTACTCATGGTCAATCATCTCAAAACCAACATCAAGCAATGTAACCCTAAGCAATCCGGCAGCAGTTTCTTTTAACCTGATGCCCGATGTCGCCGGCGAATACAGTCTCAGCCTGGTTGTGAGCAATGGCACCCAAACGAGTACTGCCGATACAATGATCATTAATGCAATAGATAGGCCAATTGCCAAGGCTGGAGATGACCTTACAGGTATTATCAAGAAACAAATTGTATTTGACGGAAGCAAAAGTTACGACCCCGCTGGTTTTCCACTTACCTATAGCTGGTCAGTAGCAAGCGCCCCCAGTGGAAGTGTTGCTGAGGTTACCTACTCAAACACGGCCAATGCCAAGTTCAGGCCAATTTTAGAAGGCACATACATCATTACACTTGTTGTTGACAATGGATATACGTCAAGTTTACCCGATTCACTAATTATCTCAGCCGTGTTAACGGGTTTCGATTATAGCAATTGGGACTCTAACATAAATGTTTTCCCCAATCCGGCTACCGATTATATCAAGGTGGAGTTGCCGTCTGAATGGAAAGGGCAAACAACATTCACATTCACTGATGTTTCAGGCAGGAAAGTTGCATCATCGCAAGTTGTAGCCAACGGCAATAATTTCACGTTACACTTACCAACAACACTTACCAATGGCATTTATTTTGTTCAGGCAGTGTGTGGGAACAACAAAGCAACAGCAAGGTTAATTGTTGAGAAATAAACAGGTTGAAAAGCAAATACGAAAGGGCGTCCCGATGGAACGCCCTTTTTAATGATCGTTATACTATTCTTAAAATTTGAAACTGAAGCCAACCCCAAAGAGTTCCTTAAACTGTACTTTTGCCTTTGTCGCACCCTTCTCTACAATATCAGCATCGTAAATAAGATGAGTACTTAACTGGGCACTGATGTATTTATTAACCTTCATGTTTAAACCACACTTCCAGTCAACATCAATATTTTCGGGATGATTGAGATAATTAGTAAAAAGACCTATTTCAGACAAAAGGGTAACATTTTTTACAATTTCCTGATTCAATGCCGCTTTCAGATAGGCACCAAATTCAGGACGGATCGTTTTCAGTGAATCAACACCATAACTCACACGAAGCGACTGGTCAGTCACAATGGTCATCTTACCTGTTACTGGTGAAAGCATTAAAGAAAATTTATCGCTTGGCTTATAATCCATACCAACCGACAGAAATAAATACGCAGGAGAGAAAAGGTCAGAAATTCTATGCAAATTCTCCTTGTCAGAATAACCGGGTGCAAACTGAGATTTGAAATTTAGCAAACCGGAATAAAACCACTTTTTCGAGGCACTTATACCAAGTTTAGACTGAAGGTCAATAACGTCTTCGTTTTTTTGAACGACCAATCCCTGAACCTTGGAAAGGCCATATCCCAGATCAAGAATATTATCCCAGGAAACATTCGCTTTTTTGTATTTTGCAAAATACTGAGCTTTTGCAACTCCTGAAACAGAATTCAACCCCCCGGCAGCCCAGTTGGTAAAGGATATCTGGTTGAAATTAACCGAGAACATACCCCCGTTTGTCCAATAGGTTGTATCTTTCTTTTCCTGTGCAAAGGAAGCCGACACAACCATAAGAGATACGATAAATACAATAATTTTTTTCATAATTCTACTAATAGCTTGACTGTTAGACTTTTTAAATTTTTAGTGTCAGATTATTTTAATAAATGTAATTTATGAAATTAAATAACATCATGCTGTAAACATTGCACTACACCAGTTATTTTTAACCTTTTTGCCAATCAATCTTAACCCAAGCCGGGTTGCTTCTTTTTCAACATCAGGCAGATCATTTTCATAGAAACCGCTTAAAAATATCATTCCGCCCTGATTAGCAACACGACAATACGAGGACAAATCGCTGATAATTATATTTTTATGAATATTCGCGAAAATCAGATCATACTTTTCGTCAGGAATTGAAGTGGCATCGCCCAAAATTGAAAAAATATTATCAGCACCGTTGATCACCGCATTTTCAGAAGTACCTTCAAAAGACCATTTATCAATATCGATGGCTGTCACTTTCGTGGCCCCGCATTTTGATGCCAGAATGGACAAAATACCTGTTCCGCATCCCATGTCCAACAAACTCTTCCCTTTCATATCTGTTTCCAGAATAAACTCCATCATCATGGTTGTCGTCTCATGATTTCCTGTTCCAAATGCCATATTGGGTTCAATCACAATTTCAATATCCATTTTTGGATAGTCGGTATGAAAAGGTGCCCTGATAACACATTTATCGGCAACGATTAGGGGTTTGAAGTAGTTTTTTTCCCAAACCTCGTTCCAATTCTGATCAGGAACTCGCTCAATTTGATAGGTGTATTCAAAAAGTGAATCAACGTCAATTTGATCAAGAACACCCTGAATACCGGGTTCATCTTTAATAAAAGCGTCAATTGACTGATCATTTTCCACAAAGCTTTCAAAACCCTTATCGCCCAGAGTCGCCATCAGGATATCCCGGAAATCCTGGTTATCAGGAGTCAGGTTAAAGGTATATTTCAGATAATCCATATTTCTTATAAATTTTTCGTAAAAATACGGATTAATGATTGATCTAACATTCCTTCGACTCAAGAATGCATTTTTTCAAAAAGATTATTCTCAAAAAACGGGAACATTATATTATTTGTTTTTTCAAACTGATCCCAAATGAATACTTTTATCAAAAAAAATTTCTCTGGCACACAATGAAAACATTGTAGAGATTGGTGTAGATGTAATTTTAAGGTGAAATTGATTTAAATTATTATCCATTGAAATTCAGCACAAAAACAAGGTACGGATTAAGGGCAATGGTTGAGCTGGCGAACGACAGCACCGGAGAAGGTGTATTCCAGAAAGATATTTCTACGAATCAGGAAATCTCTCTTAAATATCTCGACCAAATAATCAATTCGCTTAAGGTAGCCGGTTTAATTTCGAATGTTAAAGGAAAGAAAAGTGGTTATGTACTTACCAGAAAACCTTCAGAAATAACAATTTACGATATACACAGAGCCTTTGAAAACGACATTTGTGTCATTGATTGCATGTCGTCAAATTTTCAATGCGACAGGATGAATGAATGCACGGTCCAACCATTCTGGAAAGGGCTGAACCAGTTAGTCATCGACTATTTCAAGAATACCACCCTCGAAGAAGTAGCTAGTGGAAAATTGAACATCTAACCCTATTAAAATCATTGGTCTATAAGTACCTGCCCATCAGGGCAATTAATTTATCATGGCATTTTCTTCAGCCCGGAAGCAAAAATTGGGTAATTTTGATGCCATGAAGGTCAGAAAAATATATGAGAAGAAAGAGCTGGAACTCTTCAAACCCGATATTTCAACAAAACTGGAATTACCGCTGTTTAAAACAGGAATTTCAGCAGGGTTCCCCTCTCCTGCCGACGATTATGTTGAAGACAGGATTGACTTAAACCGGGAGTTGATCAAAAATCCCAGCGCTACTTTTTTTGGAAGGATCAACGGCGATTCAATGATCAAAGCAGGTATCGGAGATGGCGACTTGATTGTGGTTGATAAATCGATTGAGCCAAAAATCAACTCTATTGTGGTTTGTGTCATTGATGGGGAGTTTACCGTAAAACGGTTTGTTAAAATTGAAGATGACTATTTCCTGATGCCTGAAAACGAAAAGTACAAACCGATAAAGGTCTCTAAAGAAAATGATTTCAGGATTTGGGGCACCGTTACTTATACCATAAAGAAACACTAATACAATGATTGCCCTGGTCGATTGCAACAATTTTTATGTATCGTGCGAGAGGGTATTTCGCCCCGAATTGAACGGCAAACCGGTCGTTGTGCTTTCGAATAACGATGGCTGCATTATTTCCCGCTCGAACGAGGCCAAACAGCTGGGCATTAAAATGGCTGAACCAGCTTTCAAGCGAGAAGATTTCTTTAAAGCAAACGGGGTCTATTGTTTCTCATCGAACTATGCTTTGTATGGCGATATGTCGCAACGGGTTATGGATACCCTGCGTGAGTCGGCGCCCGAAATTGAAGTGTATTCAATTGATGAAGCATTTTTAAATTTACAGGGAATCCCAAATTTGCTGCAGTTTTCGAAAGAACTGAGAACAAAAGTACAACGAAATACAGGTATTCCGGTAAGTATAGGAGTAGGCAAAACCAAATCGATTGCAAAAATTGCCAACAAGGAGGCAAAACAAAACGGTGGATCACTCGTAATCGATAGTGAATTGCAGCTCAACGAGATTTTAATGAATACCCCCATCGAAAAAATATGGGGAATTGGTCGTGAATATCAGAAATTGCTGTTGCGTTACCATGTTGAAACAGCCTGGCAGTTTACCCAATTAAGTCCGGCCTGGGTTAAGAAAAACATGAGTGTCGTTGGTCACCGTATTCAACGTGAACTTTTGGGAGAACCATGTATTGAAATTGAACAAACGCCTCCTGCAAAAAAAGTGATTGCCACAACTCGTGCTTTCGGTAAAAAGTTAAGCGATAAGGTGTTGATTAAAGAAGCTGTTTCAACCCATGCCATACGCTGTGCTGAAAAACTAAGAAAACAACACTCGGCAGCAAACCTGCTTACGTTGTTTATTCATACCGACCCGTTTAATCCTAATGAAAAGATGTATTATAAAAGCCAGACTATTATATTGCCTGTTGCTTCAAATAACAATTCATTTTTGGTAAAAGCCGCATCCAAAGCCCTCGATGCAATATTTCTCAACGGATTGCTTTACAAAAAAGCTGGAGTGATTGTTGGGGGAATTGTCTCTGATAACCAATTACAAGGAAATTTGTTTTATGAGGAAGACCGTACTAAACAAAACAAGGTCTCGGCTGTGACCGATATGATTAACCGAAAATATGGCCGCGATACGCTGAAACTTGCAGCACAGGGATCAGGAAAAGAGTGGAAACTGCGACAGGAAAAGCTTTCAAAGGGCTATACAACAAATCTGAACGAAATTATTCAAGTTAAATCCTGATCATGGCTTTTAATAACTCAATAGAAGAATCAAAGGTTTCTTGTAAGGAATGCGGAAGAACATTTTCAAAAGATGACTTGAGCAGAAGCTGCTCAAACTGTTTCGTATGTGCGAGTTGTGAAATATATATTTGCCCCGGATGCAGAGCTGAAATTGTTGTGATAGA
>Ga0209800_10003814_pt1 | contig 11617 bp, 13 predicted proteins | sample Higcelweek8metaG_FD_187174 | JGI IMG/M metagenome (GOLD analysis project Ga0209800, IMG submission 187174) | Freshwater pond sediment microbial communities from the University of Edinburgh, under environmental carbon perturbations - High... | ecosystem: Environmental > Aquatic > Freshwater >... | reverse complement strand
GGAAATGAAAAAACAGCGGGAGAAGTTTATCGAAGGGTGCGTCAAAAACGGATTAACGCAGAGTAAAGCAGAATACATTTTCAATCTCATTGAACCGTTTGCTGGATACGGATTTAATAAAGCACATGCAGCGTGTTATGCCATGATTGCGTATCAAACAGCCTATCTGAAAGCAAATTATCCAGTGGAATATATGACTGCAGTCTTAACTGCTGAGTCACGTGCGAATACCGGTCCAACTCGCGATGATAAAATTTCAAATGCGATTGCCGAGTGTATACGGATGGGAATTACCATTGCCGGTCCGGATGTCAATGCATCGGAAGTTGAATTTTCGATCGAAGGAAATACCATTCGTTTCGGGTTATCCGCAGTGAAAAATGTTGGGACTGCTGCAATTGATAGCATACTTGCTGCTCGAAATACGATGAAGACATTCCATTCATTTACAGAATTTTTACATTGTGTTGATTTATCAAAAGTAAATAAAAAAACAACGGAAAGTCTGATTAAAACCGGAGCATTTGATAAATTTGGAAAGAGAGCACAACTCCTTCTGGCCTTAAGTGACATCTCCGATGCTGCGCATAAGCGAAAAAATGATGTGGATAAAGGTCAATCTGGGTTATTTGATGATGATGCTTCAGAGGTGGTTCGTTTGCAGGATAATTTCTCTGATGTACCGGAACTTGAAAGTCGCGAATCGTTATCGTATGAAAAAGAGCTATTAGGTATTTATCTGACAGCGCATCCGCTTTCCAGTTATAAAGAGCAACTTGCGAAGCTAGCCTCTACATCCATAGGTTCATTGAGTGAAGAAGATATCGGTAAGAAAGTTCGGTTAGCCGGACTCATTGTAGAAAGTAAAAAAATTATCACAAAATCCTCAAATAGTGAGATGGCATTTGTCAAAGTTGAGGATATGACAGGAAATATTGAGGTCATTGTGTTTCCCAAATTATATGCAAAAACAAGTTCGTCCTGGAAACCAGATACCGTTGTCACTCTCACGGGACGAATTGATAATAAAGATGAACGATTGACGTTCATCGCAGATGATGTGACGCTTGTATAATTTTGTCGTTGACAGACTATACTCGTATTTTTTACAATAGATACGTAAATAGCCTGATTATGCATATCGGGTATATTTATTTTTTCAATATCATGCAGGTAAAACGAAGAAGGAAAGCGACAGAAAAAGAATTACTTGAAGTACGTTTACAGGGTGATACGACAATTGTTCCATCAGGAAGGCACATAAGTACTTCTGATAAAAAAAGAGAAATGTGGAAGTATTTAGGTATGGTAAGCCAATTTGGTTTTACTATTGCAATACCCATTGCACTTGGAGCTATCATAGGAAGTGAGCTTGACAAGAGGTGGAATACATATCCGAAAACAACCGTACTTTTATTAGTAGTAGGGATAGTGATTTCAATTATTAACTTTTTCCAATTAATTATGTCAATTATGCGGAAAAAATGAACTTATTGCCATGTTACATATATCACTAGCAGCAGAGCCTATTGCCCACATTGGGAGCTTTCCTGTCACAAATTCGCTTCTTCTTACGTGGATTGTGATGGCGATATTACTCATTCTTGCGCTCGTAGTGAAAAAGAATTTATCCATTGTTCCGAATAAATTACAATCGATTTTTGAAATTCTTATAGACGGATTATATTCGTTTTTTGAATCCGTTGTCGGACATCAAGTCAAAATGATGTTTCCGCTTATCGCTTCACTATTTCTTTTCATATTGGTTGCCAATTGGATTGGACTCGTTCCAGGAGTCGGTACAATTGGGTTTACTGAAGCTATTGTTGCTGAACAAACAGATGGCAGTACATCCCATGAAACTGATAAGACAAATATAAGTGAAACAACTGCGACAGTAGTATCTGAGGAAACGCAGCAATCTATTACTACACATGAAGTACTTCCTCAAGACACTTCCGTAGAGCCACAAACAAGTGAAACATCCAAAGAAACGTTATCCACAACACATGAAACGAAATTCATTCCACTTTTCCGTGGACCAACTGCAGATTTAAACATGACAATCGCTCTTGCTCTTATTGCTGTTTTTGCTATGCAGTATTTTGGGTTTAAAACATTAGGTCTCCATTATGGAGGAAGATTTGTGAATGTGAAAAATCCCATCATGTTTTTCGTTGGGCTTCTTGAAGTGATCTCTGATGCATCAAAGGTAATATCGTTTGCGTTTCGTTTGTTTGGTAACATATTTGCAGGAGAAGTACTCCTTGCTGTCATGGCATTTCTCATGCCGTTTATTGCGCCAATGCCATTTCTCATGCTTGAATTGTTTGTCGGATTTATCCAAGCGCTTGTTTTCTCTACGTTAACAGCAGTATTTATCAATGTTGCTCTGGCTCACGAAGAATAGGAAATAGGTGTACTATTTTTGCGGAATTCCCTTACGCAGATATAAAGGGAAAAAGGAGGTGTTTCATATGGACGAAAATACATGGAAGATGATTATGACCGGTTTAACCATAGCTCTTGGAGGAGCAATTCCTGCGTTTGCTATCGGTTCTATTACTGCAAAAGCTGTAGAATCTATCGGACGCAATCCTGAAGCTGCTTCTGATATCAGAACAAGCATGATTCTTGGTATGGCATTTGCTGAAGCTATCGCAATTTACGCATTAGTTACAGCACTTATCATTAAATTTGTGTAAAAAAATGAACGTGAAGATTGACATAAAACAATCATAAAATATTAGTATGGATAAATTAGGAATACAACCAAGTCTATTGATTGCACAGTTATTTAATTTCGGCATTATCATGGTGCTTCTCAATGTGCTTTTGTATAAGCCAATGTTAAAAATGCTCTCCGATCGCAAAAAAAAGATCGAAGAAGGTTTGAATCTCACTGAAAAGATGAAGGAAGAGGAAGCGAAACTTGAGGTGAAAAAAGCAGCAATGCTTGCAAGCGCCAAAAAAGATGGGATTCTTATCATTGAGGAAGCCAAGAAACAAGCGCGTGATGAAGCAGGCCTTGTGAAAGAAGAGGCGCGACTCGAAGGAGAAGAGATGATAGCAAAAGCCAAAAATGAGATAGCTTCACAGAAAGCTATGATGTTGGGTGATGTGCGAAGTGAGGCAGTGACACTTGCTACAGCCATGACTAAACAATTGTTGGGTGATGTCATGACATCTGAAATGCAACACACTATGCTCAAGAAGCATATCGCACGTTTGGAAAAAACTGTATAAAGCGATGTCAATAGACTATGAATGACACAACGAAAGATTCTAAGGGGCTTGCGTCTGGGATACTGAAATACTTACAAAAAAGTACCAGTAGCCACAGTAGTCAGCTACCAAAAATTCGGAAATTATTTTCGAAAATTTCTGATGCTCGAAAAAAACAGTCAGAAGCAATAGTGATTACGGCTATCGCACTCAAGCCTGAGGAAAAAGCATCAATACAACAGTTTATTGAGAAAAAAGTAGGTCAGGATGTTTCTCTTACCTGCCTTGTCAAACCAGAGGTGCTCGGGGGCATTCGTATTACCATAGGGGATTGGATTATCGATACAACATTGTCGGCAAAAATGAAAGAAATGGCCGAAATTATTACGGAGTAATTTTATGAAAACAGATGTTACAGAACAAATAGCAAAAGAATTAGTGAAAAAAATATCAGCGTTTGAACCAAAAAATCAATCTCGTCGTGTGGGTCGAATTCTTTCTATCGCAGATGGTGTTGTGAAGATAAGTGGCCTCCCTCATGTAGCATATCTTGAGAAAGTTGAATTTCCTCATGGACTGTTTGGTTTTGTCATTAATTTGGAAGAAGAATCTATTGGCGCTATTGTTTTAGGTGATTATCTTGGCTTATCAGAGGGTGATGAGGTTGCAGCTACAGGAGAACTTCTCTCTATCCCCGTTGGCGAAGCGCTTCTTGGTCGTGTCGTTAATCCATTAGGAGAACCTATAGATGGAAAAGGACCAATAGTTACAAAAAAAACATATCCTATTGAAAAAATTGCTCCGAGTGTGATGTACCGAATGCCAGTCACGACGCCTCTGCAAACTGGTCTGAAAGCAATTGATGCAATGATCCCCATAGGTCGTGGACAGCGAGAACTTATCATCGGTGATAGAAATACTGGAAAAACCGCTATTGCTGTTGATACGATTATTAATCAAAAAAAAGAACAAGTTATTTGTATTTATGTGGCAATTGGCCAGAAAACCTCGCGTATTGCGCAAGTTATTGATCAGCTTGAAAAAACAGGAGCGATGAAATACAGCATCATCGTTGCTGCATCTGCAAGTGATAGTGCTGCATTTCAATATTTGGCCCCCTATGCAGGATGCGCTATTGGAGAATATTTCATGGACCAAGGCAAAGATGCACTTGCGATTTATGATGACTTATCGAAGCACGCATGGGCATATAGGCAAATATCACTGACGTTACGAAGACCATCAGGAAGAGAAGCATATCCTGGAGATGTTTTTTATCTTCACAGTCGGCTTCTAGAACGAGCGTGTCGGCTCGATAAAGAACATGGCGGTGGTTCGTTAACAGCACTTCCTATCATTGAGACACAAGCAAATGATGTCTCTGCGTATATTCCAACCAACGTTATTTCGATTACTGATGGACAAATTTATTTGGAATCAGATTTGTTTAATGCAGGACAACGCCCAGCAGTCAATGTCGGTTTGTCTGTCTCACGTGTTGGAGGTGCTGCACAGAGCAAAGCAATGAAAAAAGTTGCAGGAAATTTGCGTATGGACCTCGCGCAATATCGTGAGCTTGCAGCATTTGCCCAATTTTCGTCAGATCTAGATGATACGACGAAGAAGCAAATTGATCGAGGCGCACGCATGCTTGAACTGCTTAAACAAGGACAATACGTTCCGCTAGCTGTTGAATATCAGGTTGTCATCATTTGGGCAGGAATCAATGGATATTTGGATGATATCGCTCTTGGATCTGTTGCGCGATTTGAAGAAGAATATTTAGCTTTCATGGCGAGAGACTATAAAAAGACGCTCGCATCGCTTGGGAAAGAACGAATCATCACCCCAGAGATTGAAGCAGACTTGAAAAAAGGGATTGTGGATTTTAAAAAATCATTCACGATCTAATCGCGTAGTTACTTAATTGAACCTATGGCAAGTATTCGCATATTACGAAGAAGAATTAAATCCGCTAAAAATATTGCGCAGATTACAAAGGCAATGGAAATGGTGGCAGCTTCAAAAATGAAAAAAGCGCAGATGCAAGCAATCAGCGGCAAAAAATATGCGCAAAAAATCTATGACATGGTTATGGAGCTAGCACCAGCAAGTAGTGGTGTGGTACATCCACTTCTTACCCGACCCAAAAAAATGGTAGGCAAACGGCTCGTCATCGTGATTTCAAGCAACAAAGGTTTGTGCGGAGGACTGAATAGCAATTTGTTTCGATTTTTTCTCAAGACGTATGACAAAACAGTCTCCATTGACTGTGTTTCTTTAGGGAAGAAAGGTTCTGATTTTTTAGTTCGTATAGGAAATACGCTTATTGCGGATTTTTCAGAGACGACACCATTTACCCAACACGTTCCAGCAATTGTCGATCTTCTCGTAAAAGAGTATCTTGCTGGGAAGTATGACGGTGTAGATATCGTGTTTAATGAATTTCAATCAGCGCTTGTCCAAATACCAAAGAAAAAAACAATACTTCCTCTCACTATTGATTCTGTGGAATCAAAAGAGATTGTGTTGCATACGAAAGAATTTGTCATTGAACCGGATGTTCATGCAGTATTCGACGCACTTCTTCCACATTACATAGAGAATCAGGTGAGAGATGCAGTGCTTCAAGGTGAAGCAAGTGAACATTCAGCGCGAATGGTTGCTATGCGTAATGCGACAGATAATGCATTATCTGTCATAGACGGATTGACGCTTTTGTATAACAAAGAACGGCAAGCGAAAATTACATTTGAAATTGCGGATCTTGTCACCGCGAGGCTCGCTGTGGAGTAATGTATATTTAAAAAAAGGAGTTTTATGAAAAAGGATGCAAAAAAAGTAACAATACATAAAGGAACAATTGTACAAATTTTTGGAGCTGTGCTTGATGTACAATTTTCTGAGGACTATCTTCCTGCATTATACGAGGCACTTCACGTTAAAACAGAATTTACGAAAACACATATATTAGTGCTTGAAGTTGGTGCACAATTGGGTGATCGACGCGTTCGTGCTGTCGCACTTGGTCCTACTGATGGACTCAAACGTGGAGATGAGGTAATTGCAACAGGTAAGCCCATCACCGTTCCTGTTGGGAAAAAGACGTTAGGACGATTATTTAACGTTGTAGGAGATCCAATTGATGATAAAGGAGAAATTAAAACAACGACCTTTCACCCAATTCATCGAAAGGCTCCACCACTTACTGAGCAAAGCAATAAAATGGAAATTCTTGAAACAGGAATTAAAGTTATTGATCTTATTGCACCATTTGTGAAAGGCGGAAAAGTCGCTATTTTCGGAGGAGCAGGTGTCGGAAAAACAGTTTTGATCCAAGAACTTATTCATAACGTCGCTGAAGTACATGGAGGTGTTTCTGTCTTCGCAGGTGTTGGTGAACGATCCCGTGAAGGAAATGATTTATATCGCGAAATGAAAGATTCAGGCGTTATTGATAAAACTGCGATGGTATTTGGACAGATGAATGAACCACCAGGTTCCCGTTTGCGTGTTGCTTTAACAGGTCTTACGATGGCTGAATATTTCCGTGATGAAGAAGGACAGGACGTACTTCTTTTTATTGATAATATTTTCCGTTTTGCTCAAGCAGGAAGCGAAGTGTCGGCACTTTTGGGACGTATCCCATCTGCTGTAGGATATCAACCAACGTTGGCGTCTGAAATGGGCGCACTCCAGGAGCGTATTACGTCAACGAAAAAAGGATCAATTACATCGGTACAAGCAGTTTACGTCCCAGCAGACGATTACACTGATCCAGCACCTGTTGCGACATTCGCGCATTTGGATTCATCTATTTCCCTTGAACGTTCTATCGCAGAACAGGGATTGTATCCAGCTGTTGATCCGCTTGCTTCAAATTCACGTATTTTGGAGCCAGGTATTGTTGGAAAAGAACATTATGAAGTAGCTCGTGGCGTCCAACGTGTTCTCCAACGCTATAAGGATTTGCAGGATATTATCGCAATTTTGGGTATGGAAGAACTTGCAGATGAAGATAAAAAGCTTGTTGGGCGCGCACGTCGTATACAACGGTTTCTCACACAACCGATGCATGTAGCTGAACCATTTACTTCACGACCGGGAAAATATGTGAAGCTAATAGACACGATTCGCGGATTTAAAGAAATCTTGGATGGTAAGCATGATGATAAGCCAGAACAATCATTTATGATGGTCGGAACCATCGATGAAGTGAAATAATAGTATGGCTGATATACAGTTATCTATCGTGACGCCGCAACGTGAGGCATTTAAAGAAGCAGTTTCGTATGTGAGTGTCCCTACACCCAATGGAATTATTGGAATTCTTCCGAAACATATTCCGCTCGTTACTGTGCTTGTGGAAGGAGAAATTCGGATTATCCAAGATAAAAAAGAAACATATCTGGCAATTGGTGGCGGGTTTATGGAAGTGACGAAAAAAGAAGTCATGATACTCGTATCCCGAGCGGTACATGCTGATGAGCTCAATGAAGAGGAGATTAAAAAGGCGAGACTTGCAGTGAAAGATGCCGTCGCACGGAAAGATAAGACAATTGAGCGTGGAGAAGCATTTGCCATGCTTCGCAGATCGTCAATAGAAATGAAGGTACTTGAACATCGAAAGCGGTATCGTCAAACACCATTACAAAAATAATATGGATCAAGTCATCCTTGTCAAACATAGTCTCATAGATCATTCTCTAACAATTTTACGGGATAAAAAGACAAAAACTGAAAACTTCCGGAAGCATGCAAGTATCGTATCCACCGTCCTCCTTTTGGAAGTGATGAAAAATCTTCATCTGACAAACGTTCCTATTGAAACACCGCTTACTAAAACACTGGGAAAGAAATTAAAAGAAAATATCATTATTGTCCCAGTATTACGATCCGGCTTGTGCATGATTATGGGGCTTGAAGGATTACTCCCAGCAATGAATGTTGGGTTTATCGGACTTGCCCGTGATGAAAAAACCGCTCAAGCACATGAGTACTATAAAAAGCTACCGAAAATTTTTGCATCACATTTAGTGCTTCTCGTTGATCCGATGCTTGCTACAGGCGGATCTCTCGATGAATCAATTCAAATGCTTGAAAAACAAGGCGCCAAACATATTGTCATAGTATGTATTGTTTCAGCGCCTGAGGGTTTGCACTATATTACGAAAAAGTTTCCACATATACTGATTTATACAGCTGCAATTGATAAAAAATTAAATGATCGAAAATTTATTGTTCCGGGACTTGGTGATTTTGGCGATAGATATTTTGGCACAGTGTAAATAACGGTGTATTCTGATTCTGATTGACGAGTACAATAGATTTTGGTATCTTTAACTATGCAAACTAAATTTATCTTCGTTTCTGGTGGTGTCATCTCCGGTATCGGAAAAGGGAATACTACCGCTTCAATTGCCCTCCTTCTTAAGAATCGTGGATATACTGTCACCTGTGTCAAATGCGAAAACTATCTCAACATAGATGCTGGTCTTATTAATCCTATCGAACATGGTGATCCATACCTCCTTGATGATGGAACTGAAGCTGACATGGATATGGGTACGTATGAGAAATATCTTGGTGTCAATATGCATTCCCATAACTACATCACCATGGGTCAAGTGTATAAGGCGGTTATTGATAGAGAACGAAATTTCGAATATAAAGGTGAGGATGTTGAGGCAATTCCCCATGTTACAGATGAAATTACGGCGCGTATTAGGCGTGCTGCTGAAATTGAAAAGGCTGATATCGTCGTTGTGGAACTCGGAGGTACTGCTGGCGAATATCAGAATATGCTCTACTACGAGGCATCACGTATCCTTTCTCATGATAAGAAAAATACGGTCATCCATATCCATGTGAGTTATCTCCCTACACCTTCTCATTTAGGCGAGCCGAAGACGAAACCAACGCAGTTATCTGTGCGAACGCTCAATTCCATGGGAATACAGCCGGATTTCATCGTTGCACGAGGAGAGAAGGCTATTGATGAACGAAGACGAGCAAGGTTTGCACTTTTTTGTAATGTAGAACCCGAACATATCATTAATAATCCTGATGTCGCTTCACCATATGAAATTCCTATCCAATTTGCAAATCAAAAGTTTGATGAAATGATTCTTGATATGCTGGGATTACCGAAAAATGAACTCCACAATGAACCATGGGAAGCTATGGTGGCTCAAACGCAGAAGAAAAAAGAAAAGACTATCACTGTAGCCATCGTTGGGAAATATTTTGCGACAGGCGAATATGAATTGCGGGATAGCTATGCAGCACTATTGGATGCGATAGATCATGCCAGTTGGGCCAGAAACGTTCAAGTAAAAACTCTGTGGTTACAAGCGGAGAAAATTGAAAAAGGGGATACGAAAATGCTTGAAAATGTTGATGGCATCATCGTTCCCATAGGATGGGGACCGCGAGGTGTTGAGGGAAAAATAAAAGCAATACAATATGCAAGGGAAAATAAAATTCCGTATTTCGGTCTCTGCTATGGTATGCAGCTCGCGGTAGTTGAGTATGCACGAAATGTACTGGGGTTGAAAGACGCACATACGATAGAGTGTGATCCAAATACTGAACATCCAGTTATTCACATGATTTCCGGACAAAAAGAAATGCTCGAGCGCCGTGCATACGGCGGAACCATGCGTCTTGGCAGGTGGGAATGTCACGTGACTCCAAGCACAATCGCTGATATAAGTTATACAACGCATAATGGATATGAGAACCCAGAAAAGAAGATAGTCGGCGAACGACATAGACATCGATATGAATTTAACGATGCGTATGCCAAACAACTTGAAGATGCAGGTCTTGTGATAGCTGGACGTTCGGTCGTCGAAAATTTAGTGGAGATTGTAGAGCTTCCAAAAAGCATCCATCCATTTTTTGTTGGGACACAATTTCACCCGGAATATCGTTCAACACCGATTAAACCCCATCCACTCTTTTTGGACTTCATTGATGCTTGTACGAAATAAGGCTAAATGATACAATATACACCTATATGGCAAACAGCACTATTTGGAATTCAGACATCACTATCCACATCGGCGACACAATCCGTGTCCACTATAAGCTGATTGAGCATGAAAAAACAGCTGGAAAAACGAAACGCGAAGTCAAAGAAGAGACACGTGAACGTGTCCAAGTATTTGAAGGTATCGTTATCGCTATCAAAGGCAGTAAAGAAAATGAAATGATTACTGTGCGAAAAATTGGCCTTGGAGCCATAGGTATTGAACGTATTTTCCCACTTGTCTCTCCATGGATTAAAAAAGTTGAGGTAAAAAAACTTGGTGCAGTCCGTCGTGCAAAACTCTATTATCTGCGTGCACGCACAGGTAAAGCAGCCACGAAAATCAATGAAGCAACGAGAAAGCCAGTTGCAAAAACAGAGGGTCGGTAAACTCGGAGAAAACTTAGCAGTAATATTTCTTCGGTCACTTCATTATAAAATTCTTGAAACAAATTTCAAAGCTCGATATGGGGAGATTGATGTCATTGCAGAAGAGAAAGATACCCTCGTATTTGTCGAAGTAAAGACACGGAAAGGATTTTCCTATGGGTATCCGGAAGAAGCAATTACTTCAAGGAAACTAAAAGAAGTTCTTCTGACAGCTGAATATTATATTCTGACTCACCCAAAATCACTCCCATTGCAACGAATTGATGCCATAGCGATAGCGCTTGATGATGCTGATGAAGTGCTCTATCTAAAGCACATAAAAAACATTAGTCAGTAAGGCTCTGTCAAAGAGACGAAAAAGTTGGTATAATATGCCATATTGGGTCGGTAGCTCAACTGGTAGAGCAGCAGCCTTTTAAGCTGTTGGTTCTGGGTTCAAGTCCCAGCCGGCTCACTGCATCATACACGGCTTCGCTCGAAGTCGCGCATAAAAGTAAAATTAGCCTCTGAGAGAAACATGGTTAAAATGAATAAATCAGTAAAGAATAAAGAAAAATTAGTTTCTCAAATTTTGTGGGCCATTGCAATCCTCGGTTTAGTTTTGACATTGATTTTTTATGGCAAAGATTTGTTTTTTTCTAAAAACACTACAGAGATTTCTCAAGCTGAACAAAAATTGATTTTATCCCAAACACCTTCAGTATCGAAAGCAATAACTCCTACACCGTCACCAAAAATAGTTCCTACTGTTAAAGCATTATCAAAGCAGGAAATTCAAGAAATAATGAATAGATATACGCATATCTATAAAATTTCTATGAAGTTAAAGGAGAAATATAATATATATATTCCTTCTGTTTTAGAATATTTAAATATTAATAGTAATAATGGAGAAGGTGATGTATATGTCGATAGTCGTGAAAATCAACGTCGAGAAGATCCAGTTCAAAATTATTTTTTGATAACAAC